>Ga0207951_100286_pt1 | contig 28789 bp, 25 predicted proteins | sample Subbio12Aug_8Bad_FD_184830 | JGI IMG/M metagenome (GOLD analysis project Ga0207951, IMG submission 184830) | Serpentinite rock and fluid subsurface biosphere microbial communities from McLaughlin Reserve, California, USA - CR12Aug_8Bad (SPAdes) | ecosystem: Environmental > Terrestrial > Deep... | reverse complement strand
CGCTTCCTTTATTTTGTTTTTAATAATATTTAGTCATTTACTGTTCTTTTTTATTTCATAAAAGTCAGATTTTATTATGAGGCAACGTATCAATATCATGGTTAGGTTTTATTATGAGGCAATGGGTATATCGTTCTTCAATCAAATTTTATTTTAACGACAAGGGCCGTCTATTTATTAAATTTAATTTTCGGACTCGATGTTCCCTTCTTAACAAGTGCAACTCCAAATAGAATAATTGTCGCTCCAATAAAAATCTCTGTTGTAATTTTTTCGTTCAGGACAAACCATCCAAGGAATAGAGCAATAATAGGATTAACATACGCATACGTGGATACAAGCGACACGGGTAAATGTGCCACCGCATAAATATAAGATGCATAACCGATAAGCGAACCGAAAATTATCAGGTAAACGAAGGCTATAAAACTATCATTGGTAAAATGGAATGACGATGCTTCACCAAGAGTTAATCCGAATATTGTTAAAAATATTCCTGCAATTATCATTTGAACCGAAGCTCCCATCAATGGATGAACACTTACCTTTTTATACTTCGAATAAATTGTTCCGGCAGACCAGCCAATAACAGCTACCATTAAGCCGATTACCCCGGCAAAGAATTTTGGCTCTAACAAACTTCCTAGATCATGACCGAATATTAGAATTATTCCTACCAGTCCCAGTAACAACCCGAACATAACCGTAAGATTAAGGCGAACACCTTTTGGCATAAATGCTTCTATGCCAACAATCCAGAATGGAACGGTTGTTATTAACAGAGATGTTAATCCGCTTGGAACAGATTGTTCGGCAAATACAACAAATCCGTTACCAATTCCTAATAAGGCTAATCCAACAATTCCCATTGGTATTAAATCTTCTTTTTTAGGGAGCGCCATTCCTCGCGATTTTAGTATAAGAAATAAAATCGGGCCGGCAATTAACCATCTGAACCCGGCAAATAAAACCGGTGGAATATCTTCAACTCCAATCCTTATTGCAAGGTATGTTGTTCCCCAAATTATACAGATCGAAATCCATGCAAGGTAGGCTTTGTAATTTTCATTTCTCGTCATTTACAATTCCATTCTAAAAACGAGGCGAAAAGTAATCATTTTTTCCCATATAACATTATTACATTGTGTTTAAGTACGAATACTTTCATTATCAAAAAAAATTTTTGTTAACTTTGAGCCAAAGGAATTGAGAATTGTAAAAAAATTATGATAGAAAAAATCGAAAATATTTTAAAACAATTCGGCTGGATGAACAACAACATTAAATTCTTGCTTGTTCTTATTCTTGCTCTTCTTTCTTATTATGTTGCAAAAAAAATTTTGTTTAGTGTTATTAAAAAACTTGTAAAATCTACAAACACAAAAGTAGACGACATACTTTTTAGCAACAGGGTGTTAAGTCGTGTATCTTATTTCGTTCCTCTTTTTATAATTAATAGTTTTATCTACCTATTACCGGAATACACAACCGCTCTTAAATTAGTTGTCAGTTCATTAGGCATATTGATTTTTATTTCGGTTGTAACTGCACTTTTAACATCAATCAGTAATTACTTCGAGACAACGGAAAAATATAAAGAGCGCCCTATTAAAGGATATTTTCAGGTTGTAATTATAATTCTTTACATCTTCGGTTCGATATTAATAATAGGGAATTTAATTGGCGAATCACCCTGGACAATTTTAACAGGATTGGGTGCCTTAACCGCAGTTCTATTACTCGTTTTCCGCGATACAATTTTATCATTCGTTGCAAGTATTCAAATCTCTTCTTACGATCTCGTAAAAGTTGGCGATTGGATCGAAGTTCCAAAGTATTCTGCTGACGGCGATGTTATCGATATTTCGCTCAATGTTATCAAGGTTCAGAACTGGGATAAAACAATTACTGTTATTCCTACTTATAAATTGATTGAAGACTCTTTCAAAAACTGGAGAGGGATGACGATATCCGGCGGAAGAAGAATTAAACGCGCTGTTTATATCGACCAATCAAGTGTCAAATTCTGTGATGCGGAAATGTTGAACAGGTTCTCACGCTTTCAATTGATAAACCAATACATAAAGAACAAACAGACGGAAATAAGTGAACACAACAGGTTAAACAACATTGATGAATCTACATTTGTAAACGGAAGACACCTTACAAACATCGGTACATTCCGTTCATATCTTATTGAATACCTGAGACAGAATAAAAATATCAGAAAAGATTTATCATTTATGGTCCGTCAGTTACCTCCTACCCCGGATGGTTTACCATTAGAAATTTATGTCTTTGCCGGTACAACAAACTGGACAGACTACGAAAATATACAAGCAGATATTTTCGATCATATTCTTGCTGTTATACCGGAGTTTGAATTAAGAATTTTTCAAAATCCAAATGGAAGCGATTTTAAGAATATTGTCGGCAAGAATTAATATTTTACTTTACCGCGTATTTTGCAAAAAGAAAAATTTAATTAATAAAATATTCCTAACGGAAATAAATGAAAACAACAGTGTCGCATGCAATTGCTCATGCATTGATAGACCTTGGAGTTGAGGTTGTTACACACGTTCCCGGTTACGGCGGTTCAGAAACATTCCAGGCGTTTAATGAATTGAGCTTGAGAAATAACAAATTTTCTTTCCATGAAGAAGCTGCTTATACAATTGCCCATAGTGCCGGCATCTGCGGTAGGAGATCCGCTTCACTTATGAAAGCTCACGGCTTAATGAAAGCCGCTAACAGCGTAATTGATTCTCTCTATTCTGAAATAACGGCTGGATTTGTTACAATTATTTTTGAAGATAAGAGCGGCAAACATTCGGATAACATTCTTGAGATTGTTCCGATCCTACAAGGCCTTCCATTACGGTTTGTTCAATCAACTACTTCAACTATTTATGAAGACGTTTTAAAAGCATTTAACGAATCGGAAAGATTAAAGCTACCCGTCGCTCTTCTGGTTGATGCACTCGAAATCAAAAACGAGACTTCATTCGAGCAGAAAAGTGAATTGAAAAAAAAATTCAATTATAAAAGAGATATTTACCAGCATGTAGTTCATCCTATGCTTTCCGATTATCAGTATAAAGTTTTTCTTGCAAAAAAATTTGATGGAGATACAACAACTATTCTGCGCCCGGACTTACCCGTTGTACCGGTTGATTTTCCTGAGAGAGCAAAAAACACAGCCATTAAATATGCCCCGCTATTCGATGTATTTAAAAATTTCAGAGGTGAAATTGTAACCGGCGATACAAGCGGATTAAGTTCATTTGCTTTCCCTCCTTACGATTGTGTAGATATTGTAACTTACATGGGCGGTGCAGTTCCGCTTGCAATTGGTGCTTACCTTTCCGGATTTAAAAATGTATGGGCTTTAAGCGGCGATTTTGGATTTGTTTCTGCCGGTACGATTGGATTGGTTGAACTGATACAACGGGAAATACCTTTGAAAATAATTTTATTCTATAATAAGCAAGCTGCTGCAACCGGCGGTCAGTTGATAAATAAAAAGTTGTTACGCCATTTGCTCGCCGGATTTGAAAAATCGATGATGCATATTGCAAATCCTCTCGATCCATTTGAAGTGGAAACCGTATTGAGAGAAGCAAGTAATTCGAATGAGTTCAAACTTATTATTGCAGATTATCCGGAATGATGAATCAAATAATTGTAAAAAATTTATTTAATGATATTCCAGAAAAATCTGAACAGGAATTTTTAGACATTTTATTGCAGAAAGATTCTATAAAAGTAGAAAGAATTGTTTCGCGGGGTCATTCGACCCCGGAAAATTTTTGGTTTGACCAGGATAAAAATGAATTTGTGCTTCTAATCTCTGGATATGCCGGAATTACATTTGATGATGGCGATAAAATAAATCTTAAACCAGGAGACTATTTAATAATTCCTGCTCATAAGAAACATAGAGTCGAATTTACCGATCCTGTTGAAAAAACTATTTGGCTTACAATTTATTATTAATTTTTTTTATGGCTGAATCAAATAGAATAATTGGCGGCGTGTGCAATAGAATTGCCGGTTACTTTGGTATAAATATTATTCTCGTTAGAGTTGTTTGGGTTTTACTTACAATAATTACCTTTATAATACCCGGACTGTTCGTATATATAATTTTATGGTTAACCGGTCAACCGCGTATCGAACAAAAAACCGAAATGAAAAATTAAATGAAAACAAGAATTTCAATTGCGGTCATTATAGTTTACCTATTTTTGTCAACCAACTCAAATGCACAAATTAAATCAGTAAATGTTGGTGCTTCTATTGGGCTTGGAGAAATTAAAGGTAATTCACCCTCAGTCACCAGTCTGGGCACTTCAATTTATTTAGATTTTCAACCCTGGTTTTCGAATGATCTTACTTTGAGAACCGGATTTATCTATGCGCAAAAACTCGAGAGATTTCTTCCGGAGAGTCGAATACTAAGATATTACCCGTTCATAAGGTCATATTACTTAAAGGGAGTATTAAGAGTAGATTTAAATGATCTGTTTTATATTGAACCGGGTGCCGGTTTAATTTATTTGAATGATAGAACTTTCGGCGACATTAACGAATGGGAACCGGGCGCCTCTTTTAATTTTTTGTATGGAATTGATTTTTCGGATTCGGAACGAAGAGGAATTCACCTTGGTATCGGTTTAGATTATGGTATCACCTTTATGAAGACAAGTGCAAGTTATTATTTAATCTACATTCAGATTCAGAAAAAACTCTAACTATATTCTTAATTAGAAATTCGCTAATTCCTTCATCAAAGTTTCATACTGATTAAAGTAGAGTGATTGTTCTCCATCGCTTAATGCTTTTTCGGGATCTGGGTGAATTTCGATCATTATACCATGAGCGCCTACTATCTTTGCAGCTTTTGCAAGAGGTGCCACTTTATCACGCTGACCGATTGCATGTGATGGATCGACGATAATCGGTAAATGTGTAAGTTCTTTAAGCACAGGAATTGCACTTATATCAAGCGTGTTTCTTGTTGCAGTTTCAAATGTTCGTATCCCGCGCTCACATAAAATTACCTGGCGGTTACCCTGGGATAAAATATATTCTGCCGCGTTTAATAATTCGTCAATAGAAGCCATTATTCCGCGTTTTAATAAAACCGGTCGCTGTGTTTTACCTACTTCTTTAAGTAAAGCAAAATTCTGCATGTTGCGTGCGCCTATTTGTAATATATCTGCAGTCTTAGCTACCATAGAAACAAAAGGAGTATCGAGTACTTCTGTAACAACCGGCATTTCGTAATACTTTCCGGCTTGTGTTAGATCATCAAGTGCATCTAAACCTAATCCCTGAAAACTGTAAGGAGAGGTTCGAGGTTTAAAACATCCGCCTCGTAAAATCTGTCCGCCGTATTCCTTTACTTCCTGTGCACATTCAAGAATCATTTCTTTGGATTCAACTGAACAGGGACCAGCAATTACAACAAAGTTGCTACCACCAATAAGTACGTCACGCACTTTAATAACCGTATCCTCTTTTTTGTATTCTCTGCTTGCTAACCGGTAACTTTTATTTTTCCTGGTTACTATATGAGGTGTTTCCTTAACTAAATCTTCTTTTCTCAATTTATCATTGGGAATATCTACATCATCAATTTTTCCGGGTTCAAGTTTTGTTCTTACTAATTCCTGGGAGGGATAACTGCCCAGCACTTTCATAAAGCGAACATAACGACCAAATTCATCCAGTAATTTCTGAATTGATTCATCCTGTATGTTCCCTTCAAAATCGAGGTAAAACATTTCTTCCCATGCATTTCCAATAATCGGTCTCGATTCAAGCTTAGTAAGATTGATATTGTTCTTTTTAAATACACTCAAAGCTTCTACAAGGGAACCGGGCATTTGAGATGTTGCCATAACTATTGAAGTCTTACATGGTATTCTCTTATCAACTATCTGTGGTTTTCTGGAAGCAACTAAAAATCTTGTATAATTCTCTTTTTGATTTGCAATATTTCGTATCAAAATTTTTAGTCCGAACAACTTTGCGGCTTCTTCACTTGCAATTGCTGTAAAGTAAGGATTGTTTTCCTCCTTAACTTTCTGAACCGACATTGCAGTATCAATAAAATATTCAATTGAAGCATTAGGAATGTTCTCAATAAATTTACTGCACTGCGAAGCTGCCTGGTAGTGTGCATAAATCTTTTTTATTTTCTCAAGCTTTATATCTTCAATTCCAACCAGGCAATGGTTTACTTTATATTTTTCTTCACCAACAATTGAAAGCGATGTATGTAAAAGAAGGTCGTATACCTCGTTAATTCCTCCTGAGGTTGTATTCTCGATTGGAAGAACGGCAAGATCAGATTCCCCTTTTTCAACCGAAGCAATCACTTCATCAAACCTTTTCTTAAAAACAAATTTGAACTTTGTCTTTGATGCAGAGAAATATTTTTTAGCAGCAAGGTAACTATAAGAACCTTCTATGCCCTGAATTGCTACTGTTAATACTTTTTTTCTTTCCGGGGTTGAATCATTTGTTTGAACATATTTCTGCTGCAATCTGACCGAATCTTCTATGATTTCATAAAAGATCTTTGAAATGTATGTAGAATCCAAACCTTCTTTCTTACCAATTCTTATAATTCGTTTTAGAAGTTCTGCTTCTCTCGATTGATCCCTTATAGGGCTTTTAGTAGTTTCTTTTGTAAGAATTACATCCTTACTAAGTTCTCTCCTTTTCGAAAGCATCTTTAATATATTTTCGTCAACACTATTAATTAGCTTTCTAAGATGCTCAATATCCTTCACTCTTTTTTTAGCCATAAAACACATTTGATGTTGAAATTTGGGGATTGAAGATAAATAAAAACAATAAAATAACCGAGATTCTCTTTTATCTCCTCTTTAAATTGACAAACATCTCTTAAAATTGTAAGTTAGAAATGGATAAAAAACTCCAATTAATCAAATCAGAGTAAACTAAAATTGGTTTACAATCTGTTGAGGTATACATGATTAATGAATCTCGAAGGAAATTTCTAAAAACTTCTGCATTAATTGGTGCTGGAATTACAGGGCTATCTACTAAGTCTGTAAAAGCCGAACCTAAATACGTTTTAGATGAAAACAGGATGGGAGTGCTTATTGATACTACCGTATGTATTGGATGCAGAAAATGTGAATGGGCTTGTAAAACTGCTCACGACTTACCGACACAACCGATTGAAAGCTATGATGACAGAACCGTTTTCGAAAAAATGAGAAGACCTGATGCAAAAGCATTAACAGTTGTAAATGAATACCCACCAAAAGAAACTGATCAATTTCCAATTAATGTAAAAGTACAATGCATGCATTGTGATAAACCGGCTTGCGTATCGGCATGCATCGTTGGCGCTTTTTCAAAAGAGGAAAACGGCTCGGTTATCTGGGATACCGATAAATGTATTGGCTGCCGTTATTGTATGGTAGCTTGTCCATTCCAGATTCCGGCATTTGAGTTCGAGAAAGCATGGCATCCCGATATTCGTAAATGCGATTTCTGTTTCGACCGTACAAAAGAAGGTAAGCTTCCGGCTTGCGTGGAAATTTGTCCGATGGAAGTTCTTACCTACGGAACAAGAAAATCGTTAATTGAACGTGCACATCAAAAAATTAGTCTTTACCCGGATCGATACATCAAGCATATTTACGGTGAATTTGAAGTTGGAGGAACAAGCTGGCTCTATTTGGCAAGTAAGGATTTTCACGAACTCCAATTTCCAAAATTAGGTACCAATACAGCACCGGGTGTAAGCGAAGCAATTCAACACGGAATATTCGCCTACTTTGTACCTCCGGTTGCTCTATATGCTTTGCTTGGTGGGGTAATGTGGATTAATAAAAAGAAAGCTGAATCAAATAAAAATAAGGAGGTACATCATGAGTGAAAATATGAAACCTGTACCTCTGCCAAGAAGATATTTTACTCCTACTGTTATAGTTATTGCTGTTATTGCGGCTGTAGGTTTATTATTTGTGCTTGCGCGATTAATATTCGGAATAGGAGCTGTTACAAATTTATCGAATGAATTTCCCTGGGGAATTTGGATAGGGATTGATGTAGCAGCCGGAGTTGCACTTGCTGCCGGTGGATTTACTACTGCGGCACTTGGTCATATTATGCACAAGGAAGAATATCATTTAATAACCCGTCCCGCTTTGCTAACAGCAATGCTGGGTTATACATTTGTTGCTGTTAGCGTTGGAATTGATTTAGGACGTTACTACTACATCTGGCATCCACTAATAATGTGGAATGGAAACTCTGCCCTCTTTGAAGTAGGCATGTGCGTTATGATTTACTTAACCGTCCTTTATATTGAATTTTTACCAATTGTTACCGAACGGTTTATTGGACGAGTTAATCTTCCGGGATTTTTTAAAAGATTTAACGTTTCTCTTGATAAATTATTAAGAGCATTGGATAGAGGTCTGGATAAAACAATGTTTATTTTTATCATTGCCGGTGTTGTTCTCTCCTGTTTACATCAGTCCTCCCTTGGAACATTAATGATAATTGCCGGACCTAAAATGCATCCTTTATGGCAAACTCCTATTCTTCCATTATTATTCTTGCTTTCTGCAATGTCTGTTGGTTTCCCTATGGTGATATTCGAATCCTATCTTACATCAAAATCATTTGGTTTGAAACCTGAGACAAACATTATGGCAAACCTTGGAAGTATGGTTGCACCACTACTTGGTATTTATCTTTCTTTCAAATTAGGTGATATGGTAATTAGACAGACATTTGTTTATTTAACCGAGTTTAATACTGCTAGTGTTATGTTTGTTATAGAGATTGTAATTGGTGTTGTTGTTCCGTTACGACTTTTCCTTTCGCCGCAAATTCAGAAATCGCCCATGGGATTAAGTATCGCAGCGTTTCTTGTAATCTTTGGCGTATTCTTAAATAGAATGAATAATTTTATTGTTGCATACAATCCTCCTTATGTATTCCAGAGTTATTTCCCTTCAATTGGAGAAATTTCTGTAACAGCGGGTTTTATTGCTCTGGAGATTTTATTGTTTAGAGCTTTTGTAATGATATTCCCTATTGTAAGTGTCCCGCAGCATTCCGGTACAAAAGCAAAGTTTTCTATAAGGAGTGTATAGTTATGAAAAAATTAATAATAATAATTTTATTCTTAGCTCCGATTTTAATTCAGAGCCAGACTAAATTAAATAGCACGCACGCAAATCTTAATTTGACATGTTCAAATTGTCATTCGTGCACCATACCTACAAAGGAAAATCCTTGTCTAAAACCTTGTCCAAGAGAAAGTTTGATAAGAATTGATCAGAAGCCGGAAGAAGGACCGAGAGTAATAGTAATAGATAAGTTACGCGATACAGATATTTACGCACCGGTCAAGTTTTCACATTTAGCTCATGCGGAGATGGCTGATATGACGGGCGGTTGCAGAACATGCCACCATTATAATCCTCCCGGCAACGTTATAGGATGTTCCGACTGTCATGAAACAACAAGAAAAAGAGCCGATATTACCAAGCCGGATCTAAAAGGCGCTTACCACCAGCAATGTATGAACTGCCACAGATCCTGGAGCGGTAAAACCGATTGTAACGACTGCCATGTTGTAAAAGAAAAAGCAGATTTAAAACCTGTTAAAGTTAAAGATGAAAAATCAAAAAGAATTCATCCAGAAGTAAAAGCACCAGAAAAAATTTCCTTCAATACAAAAACAGATAAAGGTAAGTTCGTTACTTTTTATCATAACGATCATACCGGTTTATTTGGATTAGAATGTTCACAATGTCATTCTAATGAAAGCTGCGCAAAGTGTCATTCACAAATAAAGAAGCCGGCAGAAATTAAAAAATCATTTGCGGAACAACATAAAAAATGTTCCAGTTGTCATGAAGTAAAAACAGGTTGTAACAAATGTCATTCGAATAAAGAATCCGGTCCATTTAACCACAAGATTTCTACAGGTTTCGATCTTGCAAAATTTCATTCCAAATTAAACTGTGCAAGGTGCCATACAACTCCGTCCAAATTTACCGGATTAATCAAAGATTGTGTAACTTGCCATGGAACATGGAGTTGGGATAATTTCGATCATAAAAAAACCGGATTAGTATTAAACGAAACGCACGGCGAATTGGATTGCGAGAGCTGCCACAAAGATAAATCTTATGCAAATCCAACCTGTACCGATTGCCATGACGATTTAACGTATCCTAAAAATTTACCGGGCAAATTAATTAAGCGGTAATATGAAAGGATTAAATGAAATAGGGATTTATAAAAGAATTGGTCTTAAACTTACAATTGTAGTAAGTTTTACAGCGGTTATAATTATTGGGGTATATTCATACTTCAACATTAAATCGCAGAATGATGTATTGCTTTCGGAAGTTGAAAGACATGTAAACCAATTAAGCGAGACGGTAAAGAATAGTACGCGGTACAGCATGTTGTTTAATGAGCGGGATCAGATTCAAGAAACAATAATGACAATTGGAAAAGATCCCACAATCTATGATGTTAGGATACTCAACAAAGAAGGAATGATTATATACTCCAGGAAGCAAGATGAAATCGGTCAGATGTTAGATAAGAAAGCAGAAAGCTGTTATGCATGTCACGTAGAGAACAAACCTCTTGAAAAACTCCCTATGAAAGATAGAACCCGCATATTCAGGCTTCATCCGGATTCTACACGAATAATGGGAATTGTAAATCCGATCTACAACGAAAAATCTTGCTGGCAATCTGAATGTCATGCTCATTCCAAAGAAGCTACTGTACTTGGAGTTCTCGATGTAAGCATTTCGCTTCAAGCAATTGATCAACAATTAAAAGATAATCAAATTCGTGTTTTTATTTTAGCAATTGTATCGGTAATTGCTATTGGTCTTATCATCGGATTATTTGTAAAAAAATGGATTGACAAACCCGTTAAAGAATTAGTTAATGCTACAAACGAAGTTGCATTAGGCAATCTTAATTATGCAATAACTGATTTAGGAAACGACGAATTGGGTTATCTGGCTAAATCATTTAACAAGATGATAAGCAGATTAGATGAAACAAGACTTCAACTTGTGCAATCAGACAAAATGGCTTCGCTTGGAAGACTTGCCGCCGGCGTTGCCCATGAAATTAACAATCCTCTTACCGGCGTTTTAACCTACAGCAGTTTCTTACTAAAAAGGACTAAAGACAATCCACAGATGCAAGAGGATTTGAATGTTATAGTTAGAGAGACAATACGAAGTAGGGAAATTGTTAAAGGTCTTCTCGATTTTGCACGTCAGTCAACACCTAAGAAACATCAGGTTGATATAAACGACGTTATTAAGCGGGCAATTAGTGTTGTCAACAATCAATTAAAGTATAGCAGAATCAATCTTTCAACCGAGCTTAATGAACAGATTCCCAAAGTAATTGCGGATGCAAACCAGATACAACAGGTTTGTTTAAATCTCCTTCTTAATGCAATAGATGCCATCGGTACCGAAGGCGGTTCTATCGATATTAAAACGAACCTTACAAGTTTACCGCCTAAAGGAAATACACAAATTAAATCTGCCGTCTGTTTAAAAAACCATAATCTTATTTACAAGGAATTTAAAATCGGCGGACTTCCTTCAATTCAACTAAAAATAAAATCGAATGGGGTTGAGGGGTTTATGAATCTGGACCCTGTATATGGCAACGATAGGCATTTCTTCGGAATCAACTTATCAAAGAACAGTTCGATCAGTTTAAATTGCCCGACATGCGATATTTCGTTAATTGATAAAAATGAAAAATGCCCGGAGTGCGGCGGACCGATCTATAAAATTACAATTCCTAATCAGGGATATTTAACTGGTTGCGCATCATTTAATGATAACTGGCAGAGATGGGAATTTATTGACCGCGGTGGTGACAGACAATTTGTTGAAATAAAAATTAAAGATTCGGGATGCGGAATTCCTCAAGAAAATATTCCTAAACTTTTTGAACCCTTCTTTTCAACCAAAGGTCAAAAAGGAACTGGACTTGGTCTGGCAATAGTATGGAGAATTATTGATAACCATAACGGAACTATTGATGTAGAAAGTGAAGTGGGTAAAGGGACAATATTTTCTATTAAATTGCCATTAGTATAGATGAAAGAAGAATTCGATATATTGATTATTGACGACGAGCAGGTTGTTATTGATTCTATTAAAAGAATCTGCGATATAAATAATTATAAAGTCGATTTTGCACTTGATGCGGAAACGGCTCTATTAAAAATCAACGGGAATAATTTCAGAATTATTATAAGTGATATAATGATGCCGGGAATGGATGGATTTCAATTCCTGAATGAATTGAGAAATAAGAATATTGATACACCTGTTGTCATTACATCCGGATACTCTACAATCGAAAATGCTGTTCGTTCACTTTACAGTGGTGCACTCGATTTTATTCCGAAACCTTTTTCATTTGATGAAATAATCAGCATTATCAAAAGATGCATCAAATACAGTGAACTGACTAATCCTTCAGCAAAAAATAGCAGTTCGATTATTTATGTTACTTGTCCAGCTAAATATTACCGGTTAGGATATTCATGCTGGGTTAAGGAATTAAATGATGGTTCGGTTAATATTGGCGCGACCGATATATTTATTAAGACACTCGAAAATATTCAGAATATTGAATTCCTGGAAAACGACACGATGATAAATCAAGCCGAACCAATCGTTAAATTAATTGCAGAAGACGGGACAATTAATCAGCTCTATTCTGCAGTAAGCGGAAGAATAATTGAGAGTAATCAAAAAATATTAAGCGATATAACTTTATTAGAAAAGGACCCTTACTTCGCCGGTTGGCTTTATAGAATTATACCGGGTCAACTCGAATTGGAAATGAGTATGTTAACACCATGCAGTTCGGATCGCTAAAGAGAACTTAAAACAAGGAGATATATTATGCCTCTCTTCATATTAGCATTAGTGCTATTTATTGTGGCCGATGTTGTAATAAGATTCACAATTAAAAAAATGAATGAGAAAAAACTTCGTAAAGAACGAGAAGAAATACTTAATGAAAGCATCAACCTCGATTTCAGCACAGAAGCTGTCTCATTAAAACGTGCAGATGTTCCAAATCCAAAAGCAAGAATTCTTTGCGTGGATGACGAGGATGTAATCCTGGATAGCTTTAGAAAAATTCTCGTGCTTGATGGTTATGCTATTGACACAGTTAATTCTGGTCAGGAAGCAATGAACCTTATTAAATCACATCATTACGATTTTGTTTTTACAGACCTTAAAATGCCGGCAATGGATGGCGTTGAAGTAACAAAGCTTGTAAAACATTTGCGCCCTGATATAGATGTTATAATTATTACCGGATATGCTACAGTAGAAACCGCTGTTGACTGTATGAAACTTGGTGCGATGGATTATGTTCAGAAACCATTTACCGAAGATGAATTACTTGAGTTCACAAAAAAATCTCTTGTTAAACGTCAGGATAGAATTCAGAAGCAGCTAAAACCGCGCGTTCATATTGCTCATTTAACTGAAAAAGAAAAATTATGTGCCGGCGAGTTTGCTATTCCCGGCGGAGTATTTATTTCTGATGGCCATTGCTGGACAGCTATTGGTCAGGATGGAACTGCAAAAGTTGGTATGGACGACTTTGCTAAAAAACTGATTGGCAAAATTACCGGTATTGATTTCCCTAATCTTGGAATGAATATCACCAAGGGGCAACCACTTTTCAATGTTAAGCAAGGAAATAGAACCGTTCAATTTTTGTCACCTGTTAGTGGTCAGGTAAAAAATATAAATCATGAATTAAATGAAGATTTAGAAGCTCTTGATTTTACACCCTACGAGAAGAACTGGATCTGCTCTATTGATGCAGATAAATTAGATTCCGAATTAACTCAGTTGAAAATCGGCAAGAATGCGGTTACCTATTATCAGGAAGAAATCGATAATTATATTAAGCTAATAAAAGAAATGATTAAATCAGACTCTTCAGAAACCTTTGAATTGCAATGGGGACAATTAGAAAAACTGGAAGAAAAAGAGTGGTATATGATAACCGGAGAATTCTTTAAAAAGTAACGAACGAGTAAAATGGGTCAATTTAATGGCTGAAACAGTCTAATTTGACAAATTGGTATTATCTAAATATTGTGCGAAAGGATGCATTAGTCCATTATCTTGTTTTTGAGAATCATTTATCCAGAAAATGAGGTTTCTTTAATTTTTATAAATACATATCACAGTCGCGTTTCAAATAAGTTTGAAAAAATAGATAATCTGTCATATAGATAACTTGCATGATATTTGACAGGAAATTAAACAGAATAAACATCTGAAAAAATAATAGAGGTTCATTTGAATACAAGATCCCTTTTCTTCCATGCTCCAAAATATATCTTTATTTGTCTTCTTTTACTTGCGTTCAATCGAACAAAAGGACAGGATTTTAATTGTGCCGATTGCCATGAAACTTCGATTAAGATGTCAGTTCATGCTGAAGCTATTGATTGCCAGGGATGTCATGAAGATGTAGTAAATGAAGACCATATTGAAAAAGGTGCAAAAAAAGTTAGCTGCGCTACCTGTCATGATGAATTTGTTAAGTCTGTTGATTCCGATATTCATCATCGGCTCAAAGTTAAAAATCCGCCAACCTGTGTTAAGTGCCATGGCAACCACGAAATTCAAAAACCTCCTACAGATAATAAATTAAAAGCGAAACAATATTGTAATAAATGCCATTCCTCTGCTACGCTATTAGGAAATTACCATTCAGTTACAAAGATTGATAAAAACAATTGTATTAGCTGTCATAAGAAAATTGATACCCGGATGACTCTTCCATCTTCGGTTCATAAAAACCTGGACTGTTCGGATTGCCACAACTTTATTGCTATTAACCTAAAAAATCATCCGAAAAATTTAAAGGCCACACAATCGGCTGATTGTTACATCTGTCATGGAGATATTGCTAAAGAACATAGAGAAAGCATTCACGGAATTGCATTAAGCGAAGGAATTGACGAAGCTGCAAAATGCTGGGACTGCCATGGTTCTCATGATATAAAGAAGGTAAAAGAAGAGGCAAGCAAAGTTCATCCGAAAAATATTGCAACTACTTGCGGTAAATGCCACGATAACCCGGAATTAACAAAAAAATATGAAATTGCTCTCCCGACTCCCGGTATGAGATATTCCCAATCAGTCCATGGAAAACTTGTCTTAAATGGTAGAACTGATGCGCCAAACTGCAGCGATTGTCATGGCGTTCACAATATTAAAAATAAAGTTCAACCAGGAAGTAAAATTTCTACTTTCAATGCACCTAATTTATGCGGGCAATGCCATAAAGAAATTTCGGAAGAATACCAGAAATCAATTCACTGGATACTTGCTAAAAAGGGATTTAGAGAAGCTCCTGTATGCGGTGATTGCCATAGCGAACATTCCATTCAAGCAATTACAACCAGCAATCAAAGAATAGAAGCTAAAATACTTCAGGAAAAGACTTGTATTATTTGTCATGAAAATCCAAGAATAGCTGAGCGTTTTGGAAAACCGGGTGGACAATCAATGTTATATCAGGATAGTTATCATGGTTTAGCAGTTATGCGTGGAAGCGAAAAATCCGCGATGTGTGTTGATTGCCATAATGTTCATAAAATTTTACCAAAAGAACATCCTGAATCTTCTGTAAGTGAAAATAATGTTACTGCTACTTGTCAGAAATGTCACCCCGATGCAACACCGGTATTCTCACAAAGCTATTCTCACAGAACGATGAATGAAACATCTGCAAGAATAGAAAATTTTGTGGCTGAATTATATTTCTGGTTAATTGTTTCGGTTATTGGTGCGATGATTGTTCATAACATCCTTATTTATGTTTATGAAGTGAAAAGAAAACGCAGAAATATGCAAGGCGAAATTACAATCCCACGGTTCACAAAAAACGAAGTAATACAGCATTTACTACTATTAATCTCTTTCTTAACACTTGCAATAACAGGATTTGCTCTCAAGTATCACAGCAGCTGGTGGGCAGAACTACTTCAGACTTTTGGTATGTCGGAAATTGTTCGTCAATACATTCATCGTGGTGCAGCTGTTGTAATGATAGTAACCGGGTTATATCATTTATGGTATTTAATTTTTACTCCGCGCGGAAGAGATGTTCTTTACAATTTAATTCCAAGATTTAGTGATGTTACCGATGCACGCGATTCGATCCTTTACTATCTAAGACTTAAAAAGAGAAAACCGAGTTATGACAAATATGATTATACAGAAAAAGCTGAATACTGGGCTTTAATTTGGGGAACTGTAATTATGGGAGCAACAGGATTTATTTTATGGTTCCCGACAATAGTTGGCAACTGGGCACCAACATGGTTGATTAAGGTAAGCGAGCTGATTCATTTTTACGAAGCTATTCTGGCAACACTTGCCATTGTGGTTTGGCACTGGTTCTTTGTTATTTTCCATCCAAGAGAATATCCAATGAGTTTAACATGGATAGACGGTAAAATGACGCTCGACACATACAGACACCATCATGAGAAACATTTCAGAAGAGTTGTTTTAGAATGGAAAGAGTATTTAGCCGGCAAGAGAGATATTAAAAAAGTCAGTCATTCAACTATCCTCTTTACAAAAGCTTTAGAAGAGAATGGTTTAGTGCCGGTTCAAATTATAGACAGAGAATTGGAAAATGATCCTGAATTGCGGGATTGGCTGGATAAAAAGCTTAATCCGGTAATTGAAGAAGATCAAAATGAAAATAGTGCGAAGAAATAAATAATAGGACATTATTGCCTCTTAATTCTAATTCCACTATTTTTCAAAAAGATTTATAGGCTCTTTTAAATAACAAATTAACTTCAGGAGGAAAATAATGATCCGTCGTGTATCAATAATTTTATTTTTAGTAATAGCAATTACTTACGTTGTTCCCACAGAAATTTCTGCACAACCTTTTGGTTATGAAGGATCTCAAGTTTGTGGAACATGCCATAAAACAGAAAAACAAGGATTGCAATTAAAAATATGGCAAGAAAGTGCTCATGCCAATGCATACAAAACACTTCAAACTCCAGAAGCAGATAAAATTGCAATGGCTAAATACAATAAAAAAGCTGTTGATTCACCGGGATGTTTAAAATGCCATGCATCAGGATATGATGTTACCGATAAAAAATTAATAGGTGCTAAATTCAAAATTGAAGACGGCGTTCAATGCGAAACTTGTCACGGAGCTGGATCTGCTTACAAAACTTTGAAAATTATGAAGAGCAAAGAAGAATCAATAAAGAATGGTTTAATAGTATGGAAAACCGATGCAGAAATAAAAGCCGGTTGTGTTAAGTGCCATAATCCAGAAAGCCCAACTTATAAAGAATTCAATTTTGATAAAATGTGGGCAAAGATTACTCACCCAGTTCCGAAAGGATAAATTGTTATAGGAATAAAATGAAAAAAAATATTTTTTGTTTTATCATTCTTTTTCTGCCGTTGATTACATACTCTCAAAATCTCAACGGCAGATTTTCTTCTTCGTTATATACATTTGAAAGATTCGATAATAACTCATCCTCCGAAACATTCATTAGAACATTTCAATCACTCAATCTCAACTTTAATGTCGGTAATTTCTCATTGAGAACCCGAACCGGTATGGAAGCAAACCTTGGTAAATCTCTCGATCAGGATGTTAGATTCCGTTTTTACAATTTGTATTTAGAAGGACGCGATCTTTTAGGTGCGGTAACACTTAAACTCGGTCGTCAGCCTCTTTTTACACCTGTTGCCGGCGGACTTTTTGACGGCGTAAACCTGAAGATTAATTATAGCGGAATTTCTTTATCTGGTTTTTATGGTGGAAATGTACCGGCTTATCAAAAGTTAGAACTAACTGATGATTGGGCTAATAATTACGTAATGGGTGGAAGATTCGAAGTCAATCCGTTCGACTTTCTAAAATTTGGAGTAAGTTATATTGACAAAAATTATAAACAGGAAGATTATAATTCATTGCGTTTAAATTCCGATCTGGATCCTGTAACTGTATTAATCCAATCTAAATCGAACCAGTATAAATATGTTTCCGGTGATATATGGTTTGAATTACCTGAAATATTTGAAGTCAGTTCGAGATATGAATACGATTTGAATATTAAAACAACTTCAAGAATCGAAGTTGATGGTAGATTTCAATTAACCAACAATATTGGTTTGAACGGATATTACAATTACCGCGAGCCGCAGATAAGATATAATTCTATTTTTTCAGTTTTCAATTTCGGAAACTCTCAGGAAATTGAAGGCGGATTCGATTATAGAATTCCAAAAGTTGCTACATTTTTCGGCAAGTACGGTTATGTTAAGTATAAGGACGAAAACTCTTCCAGAATTACTGTTGGCGCAACAACTGAATACGGAAGTATAAGCTATAGAAAAAATCTTGGTTATGCCGGAGAACTTGACGGTGTTTCACTCTACACAGCAAGAACATTTTTAGACGGATTCTTGACGCCTTCTGCTGGAATATCTTATACAACTTACAAATTATCTAAAGATTCCGAATCGAATAAAATCATTTCATTCTTGGGTGGAATAAATGTCCGGCCATGGCGCACCTGGTCATTCGATCTTCAGGGACAATATTTCAACAATAAAATTTATAAGAATGATTTCCGTGTTTTATTTAAAGTAAATCACCTGTTCAATACTAACTTTTAGAATAATATGAAAATAAAATTACTTTATGGTTCTCTATCGCTAATAATAATATTGTTTCTAACCATAGCTGCAATTGATATTAATAAAAGCGATGAACCTCAAAAGACCAATAAAGATGTGATCAAATTCTCGCACGCGGTTCATAAAGAAGTTACTGATTGTGCATCATGCCATACAAATGTAATGGAAAGCATGTCTCTTAATGACAGACTACTTCCCGAGAAATCTGTTTGCGCAACCTGTCATGATGTTGAGGATACAGATAATTGTAATTACTGCCATTATGAAGATGTTCAGGAACCATTGTTAATTAAAAAATCGGAATTGCTCTTCAATCACAAGTTACATGCATCAGATCAAAAGATGGAATGCACCGCATGTCATAAAGGTCTGGAAGATGTTGCATACAGTTTCGAATCAAAGTCGGTTAATCCACCAATGGCAAATTGCTATACATGCCATAATGATAGAACAGTTGCAACTAACAATTGCGAAACCTGTCACATCTCAACGGTTAATTTAATTCCGGCAGATCATCAACAGGTTGGATTCTTGAAGTCGCATAAGCACAAAGCAATATCTATGACAAATAATTGTGAAATGTGCCACGACAATACTTTCTGCGAATCATGTCACGTTTCTACAACGATGATAACCGAAACTAACAAAACCAGAGATTTTTATACACCATTCTCACCGCACAAATTTGTTGATAATACAAAGCAACAGCAGTTAACACGTGTGCACGATCTGAACTACCGTTTTACTCACGGTATTGATGCTAAAGGCAAATCAGCAAACTGCCAGACATGCCACCAGACAGAAACATTCTGCGCAGAATGTCATACATCTTCCGGTGGAGATTATGCATTGGGAGGAATGGTACCGGCTTCTCATAGAGCACCTAATTTCGTTACAATTGGTGTAGGAACCGGTGGCGGGCAGCATGCAACTTTAGCAAGAAGAGATATTGAAAGATGCTCTGGATGCCATGATGTTCAGGGTGCCGATGCAAATTGTATTTTGTGCCATGTTGATAACGATGGTATTAAGGGTACAAATCCAAAAACACATATACGGGGATTTATGAAATCCTCCAGTGATGGCGATTGGCATAATGATTTAGGATCAGTTTGTTACTCATGTCATACAGATGCAAATGCGAAGCCGAATGGTAAAAAAGGAATTGGTTTCTGCGGTTATTGTCATAATTAATTTTAAATTCTTGGAAAAACTATGAGATATACAAAAATTTACCTGATAATAGTTTTAATGCTGGGATTTGGATTTACATCTTGCAGCGAGATTCAGGATGAAATAACTCCACCGGAAAGTATTAGTGTTCACGGTGTAGATTTTATGAAAAAAAGTTCGAGTAATTTCCACGGCAGAAAACTTGTTAATGGATCGATGGAGTCTTGTAAAGAGTGCCATTCTCAAAATTACGGCGGTGGGACTGCAAAGGTTAGTTGCTCTACAAATAATTGTCATCCGGGAATTACTGTTCATACTGCTAACATAATGAATCCTAATTCCAATCAATTTCATGGCAGCTTTATTTCTGCTCGTTCATGGAATATGGCTCAGTGTACTCAATGCCATGGTTCTAATTATGCCGGCGGAATTGTAAGTCCTACCTGTAATTCATGTCATAAGAGTTCAGGTGGTCCCGAAGCATGTAATACATGTCATGGTGATTTCGGAAACGCAACTAAAATTGCTCCTCCCCGTGCATTAGACAGGTCGATTGCTACAACCAATCCTGCTGTTGGTGCTCATCAGGAACATTTATATACTCTAAAAATCGGTGCAGCAGTATTATGTAATGAATGTCATAAAGTGCCCGGCGGATTGTTTACTACCGGTCATGTAAACGATGGCACATCCAAAGCAGAAGTGATTTTTGGGACATTATCTAATAAAGGGTCTGTTAATTCTGCATACGATTTTACTTCCAACAAATGTTCTAATACTTACTGTCATGGTAATTTCAAATTCTCGAAATCAAATTCAAGTTACCAGTTTGCATACACAGAAGATCAGATGGTTGGTAAAAATTTTACTCCCGATTGGAAGAAAGTTGATGGCTCGCAAGCTGCATGCGGAACATGCCATGGTTTACCTCCAACCGGTCATATGGCATCTGAACTTAAATCATGTGCAACATGTCATCAAGGTGTTGTTGATGCACAAGGAAAAATTATTGATAAGACCAAGCATATCAATGGCCAGATTAATGTTTTCGGAAATTAATATTTTCAATAATTGTTAAAGCCGCATCAGTGCGGCTTTTTTTTTCATATAAATGAAACAAATTGTAACAGCGAAACAAAATGTCCATTCAAGAAAAACTTAAAGACCACATATTAGATTCTATTGCAGAGGGTGTTTTTACTGTAGATAAAAACTTCCAGATTAATTTCTTTAATAAAGCTGCAGAGAGAATTACAGGTTACAATAGAGAAGAAGTAATTGGAAAATTTTGCAAACACGTCTTTCAATCCGAGTTCTGCTTTTCTGAATGTCCAATTTCAGTTGTACTTCAAACCAGAAAAAATATTTATGAATTCGAATCAAATATAAAAAACTGCAAAGGTGATCAAAAACCAATTATGCTAAATGCTGCGGTATTATACAACGAGAATAATGAGCCCACCGGCGGAATTATTTCTTTTAGAGATGTAAGCGTATTTGAAGAAATCGGGATTAGTCTTCATAAGGGGACACAATTTCATTCAATGATTGGTCATAGCAAACCGATGCAAAATATTTTCAACCTTACTCAAGAAATATCGGATTCGGATGCTCCTGTTTTAATTTCTGGAGAATCCGGAACTGGAAAAGAATTGATAGCAAATGCAATTCAAAAATCGAGTCACAGAAAAGATCAATCTTTTATCAAATTTAATTGTTCCGTTTTCCCGCAAAATTTATTAGCAAGTGAATTATTCGGACATGTGAAAGGAGCATTTACAGATGCAATAAAAGACCGAACCGGACGATTTGAACTTGCCGATAAAGGAACGATCTTTTTAGATGAAGTTGCAGAGATGCCTCCACATACCCAGATTCAATTGTTAAGAATTCTTCAGGAAGGAACATTTGAAAGAATTGGAGAATCAATAACCCGCCATACCGATGTTAGAATAATTGCCGCAACAAACATTAACATTAAGGATGCGTTAAAGAGTGGAACATTCCGCGAAGATTTATTTTATCGACTTAGTGTAATTCCAATTGAAGTACCTCCACTAAGAGAAAGGAAGGAAGATATTGTTCCATTAGTAAATCATTTCTTACATAAATTTTCACTCGTATATAAAAAAGAGATTATAGAAATTGAAGAGACTGCACTTGACTTGTTGTTAAATTATAACTGGCCCGGTAACATTAGAGAATTAGAAAATGCAATTGAGTATGCTTTTGTAAGAACCATAAATAAAAATAGAATAGAGAAACAAAAGCTTCCTGCTTCTATTTTACAGAATATAAAAGGGTTAAAAACTTTCTTTCCTGCTCCAGTAGTATCCGCCAACAAAGAAAAAACTGATCTGATAATTCTCCTCGAAAAGCACAGATGGAACAAGACCAATGTTGCCAAAGAACTTGGAATTGGTAGAACAACACTCTGGCGGAAGATGAAAGAATTAAAGATTGTGGAATAAGTTGTTTCGTTCTATAATTATGAAACATTTTGTTCCTTGCTGAGTAATTGCTTTGATTTCAGAGATAATTAGAACGCTCTACCACTCCTTCATATTTTAAGAAACAGACTGTTTCAAACAAACACTCTAAAATAAGTTAAAAAAGTATTTTTTTGAATGGCACTTTCTTTGCACATGATATTTCAATTTTTCAGAAATAATCGGAAAGTGTTATGCAAAGGAAACTATTTATTCTCTTCTCTTTTGTGTTCTTAATTTATTTATCGGGATGTAAAGATAGAAACGAAGAACCAATCTCTCCGGACCAGCAAGTAATAACGAAATCAGTTGCTTCATGCGAAGGATGCCATACCAATTATCAGCAATTAAAAAAAGTTTATACGCCTGATCCACCAAGTGAAGGCGGTGGAGGTTGCGGAGGCGAAACTCCACATATTGAACCATACGACAGAGTTTTCTTAAGTGGTGAAGGTTATAAGGAATTTAAGAACGATGTACATGGAAAAATTCCTTGCACTACCTGTCACAATGGTGTGGACGGAACTGATAATAAAACTCAAGCTCACTCGGGTAACTTTATTAAAAAACCATCTGCATATGCAGATCAGAAATGTTCATCATGTCATACTGAAATAGTAATGAGAACTAAAAATAGTCTGCATGAACAAGGATGGGGACAAAAATCGATGGTTGTATTAAGAAGCGGATTACCTAATATACCGGCTGGTTTTAGTCAACTATCTCAAAGGATGAAGGACGGTTATGAGGTTAATTGCGCTAAATGTCATGCATCATGTGGCGACTGTCATGTTAATAGACCGAAAGCCGGTGGCGGTGGTCTTGCAAACGGTCATGCTTTTACAAAGACACCTGATATGCGTAATGTCTGCGTTACATGCCATGTAAGCCGCGGAGGACACGCTTATTTCGGTCAGGCAACAGGAACTGTTCCGGATGTTCATTTAACAAGCAGACAGTTTACATGTATTCGTTGCCATACTAAAAATGAAGTTCATGGCGATGGTAATATTTACGATCAACGTTATAAAATGGCGTTATTACCAAAGTGCACTGATTGCCATTCCGGTGTTGCTAATACAAATCAATATCATGCTGCACATATAAACACTTTCAGTTGCAATACCTGTCACTCACAGGATTATAATAATTGCGGAAGCTGCCACATCGGTGGCGAAGGTGCAAGAATTCCTTCCTATCAAGGTTTTAAAATTGGTATGAATCCAATACCGGACACTAAACCGTTTAAATATGCGGTCTTAAGAAGATCTCTGATGGCACCGGACAGCTGGAAAGAATACGGAACAGCTAATCTCACAAATTTCAGTGTTCGTCCAACTTTTAAGTATGCAACACCCCACAATATTATTAAATGGACGAAAAGAACACAGGTTGCAAACGGCAAACCATGTTATGATGCTTGCCATATTATCAAAAATTCTGATGGGACATACAAAAATAAAGAGCTTTACCTTTTCAGAAGCGATTTGGCTACTTGGGAACTTACAGCAACCCAATCAATTACTGTGGATAATAGATTACCAGTAAAATGGGATGTTAAATAATATCACAACAACAATAATCAAACAAAATGAAGGGAGTAGTAAAATGAAAATGCGCAAATTGTTTTATCTGTTAATTATTCTTCCAATCCTCTTTGCTTATACGGGATGTAGTAAAGACGAAAACCCAACCGAACCACCAAAAATCAACGAAGCACAGGTTTTAGTTGAATATCTTGAAGCTAATGGAAACTATTTAAACACTTCCAACCCGGCAATTATTACAGCCGAAGACGTAAGAGCATTACAATTATCTAATCCCAGCAAACTTTATATTATTGACGTTAGAGCAGCAGCTGACTTTACAGGGAAAGGATATATTCAAGGTGCTGTAAACGTAACATTAGGAAATCTAGTTAATCACATTAAAGGAATTAATACAGCCAATTACGATAGAATAGTAATTACCTGCTATAGTGGTCAAACTTCCGGTTATGCAACATCATTGTTAAGATTATTAGGATATAACAATGTGTTTTCATTAAAATTTGGGATGTGTTCCTGGAATAGCCAGGTTGCAACAAACTGGACTTCAAATATTGGTAATAATTATACAAACTTAGTTACGACCAATTTTCCAAAAGCTGCAGCTGGAAATTTACCAACTCTAAATACAGGAAAAACAACAGGAAAAGAAATTCTCGAAGCAAGAATTACTGCCCTACTTTCATCATCAAATCCGTTCGGAGATGCAACTGTTGCATGGAATACGGTAACAGGGAATCTATCTAACTACTATATCGTCAATTACTGGCCGGCAAATCATTACGCTTTAGGCCATTTAACGGGTGCAATCCAATATACACCTAAAGTAGATTTAGCTCTTAATACAAGTCTTAAAACATTACCAGCGGATAAAACTATTGTTGTCTATTGCTATACCGGGCAAACATCAGCTGCAACTGCTGCTATATTAAAAGTTATGGGTTACGATGCAAAATCGATGAATTTTGGGATCAATACATTAAGTTATGATTGGGCTTCAAGCAATAGTTTAACTGTTTGGAAACAAACTGAATGCAAAGAGTACCCATTTGTTAAATAAATAATTGTATTTAAGTCCCTCTTATTTAAGGGGGACTTAATTTATTACAAAAAAGACTGAGATTCTAAATGAAAGAAATGTTAGGCAATCAATTTTTTATGGCCAGGAATTATCCTGCTGCTCAAAAAGAATTTGAGGAAGTATACCTAACCAAACCGGGGAATATTTCTGTAAAGAAAAAATTACTCATTTGTTATACTCAAACCGGTAAACTAAAAGAAGCCATCAAATTATTTTGTGAAATAATAAATGAAGATTTAGAAATTATCCTTAAAACTGACCCGGTTAAGGAAGATTGCCCCTGTCCTGAATTAATTGAAAAAATCGAGAAACAAATTCATCCTGAGAATGAGAGCTACGAACTTCTACTTATTTTAGCTATAATCTGGCTTTATTGTGATGAGAAAAAATCTTTAGAATATTTTAACAAACTTCATGAAATCGATCCTGAGAGTAAAGTTGTTTCCTCGGCAATCCAAATAATAAGAAATTACATTAGCGAACACTCTACGCATTAAGCTTACTATAGCCAAAATTTGTCGCCGATCGTTTTTTGGATTATAAATTATTAATTTTGCACTCGCAATTTAATAACAGACATAATTTCAAAAATTTAATAAAAGAAGATGACCCAAGCTCTATACTTAATAAATCTGCTGCTCCCCTTTGCATATTTGTTGACGTTTTTATTTTATGCTCTGGATTTCTTTAATGAGAAAAATTTGTTTTCAAATTCAAAGAGGATTTTTTTATTTATAACTCTATTAACACATATTAGCTATTTATTGCTAAGAACAATTGAATTTGATCATCCTCCAATAACAAATAAGTTCGAGATATTTTCTATTCTTGCTTTTGCCGTAAGCTTTTCATATTTCATACTCGAATTGCTGACTGATGTTAGAGGAACCGGGGGATTTATAATTTTATTTGCTCTTTTATTTCAGATCGCCTCTTCATTATTTATTGAAAATAATTATGTAGTTCCGGATGTATTACGCAACCGTCTTCTTGGACTTCATGTTATAAGCGCATTATTAGGATATTCCGGCATAACAATATCAGCAGTTTACGGTCTTTTATTTCTTGTGCTTTACAAGAACTTAAAATCGAGCAGGTTCGGATTAATTTTCAACCGGTTACCAAGTCTGGAAATACTTGAAAAATTAAGCTTTAACTCACTGCTAATTGGTTTTGTACTTTTTACTATTGCCATTATAATAGGAATTATCTGGCTTCCTTCTGCATTCCCAAATTTCAGTTATTCCGATCCCAAGTTAATAGGAACTGCACTTGTATGGATTATTTATGGTGCTGGCATTCTTAGTAAATTCCTGGCTAACTGGTATGGTAAAAAAGTAATTATCTTTTCTCTAACGGGATTTTTACTGGCGGTACTTTCATTAATTCTTACCACTACTCTGGCAACAACTTTTCATTCGTTTTATTGAAAGTAGTTAAAAGATGAATTTAATCGGCATTACAATCAATCATAATAATTCTCCTATCGAAATACGTGAATCGCTTCACCTTTCACGTAATGAAATAGTAGAATTCATTCCTAATCTTAGGCAAGTCTTATCGGAAGGCGTTGTAATATCAACTTGCAACCGGACGGAAATATTCGGACTACCAATTACTTATTCTTTAAATACAAGTTCTATTATTGAATCCCTTTTAAGATATAAACCTGTTGGAGAAACAAAACCGGAATTTTTCCATAAGTACTTTTCATGCGGCGCGGTAAAGCATCTATTTAAAGTTGCATCGGGAATTGACTCCCTGGTTATTGGCGATAGCCAGATCCTCGGTCAGGTTAAAGATGCATTCGAAATTTCTGAAGATATGGGCTTCACTGGACCTGTATTTCACCGTTTGTTCGAAACAGCTATAAAAGTAGGTAAGCGGACAATAAAAGAAACTGCTATTGGAGAAGGAGCTGTAACAGTAAGTTATGCAGCTGTTCAGGTTGTTGAAAAAATATTTTCGGGATTGGATAAAAAATCGGCTCTTGTAATAGGTGCCGGAGAAACTGGTGAATTAGCTGCAGTTAATCTTAAGGATAAAGGGATAGGTAAAATAACCATTTCGAATCGTTCGCTTGAACGTGCTGAAAAACTTGCAGAAAAAATTCATGGTGAAATAATTCCATTTCAATTTCTGAGCGAACATTTACACAATTTCGATATTATTATCAGTGCAACCAGTTCAGAAACCTTTATTATTAATTATGCAGATGTCGCTTCGGCAATAAAGAAACGAAAAGGCGCTCCTGTTGTGCTAATGGATATCGCCGTACCAAGAGATATTGATCCGGAGGTTCGTAGGATTGATAACGTGTTCTACCACGATATGGATTCGCTTAAAATAATTGTGGATCAGAATCTTCAGAAAAGACGGAACGAAATACCGGCAGTTGAAAAAATTATTATGGAAGAAATGGTAGGATTCTTCGGCTGGTATAATACACTGGAAGTTGTTCCAACAATTAAAAGCTTGCGCAATTTCTTTGATGATATCCGGTCAGATGAACTTGATAAAATTAAGAACAAAGTTAGTGAAGAAGATTTTACAAAGATTGAAGATATGACACGCAGATTAATTGGTAGAATTTTACATAACCCAACTGTAAAATTAAGAGAGCTTGCAGAAAATGGTAATAATATCCAACAGGTAACAACTAAATCGATCATACTAAAAGAATTATTTAACTTAAATTCCACCAATGATAATGGGAAAAATATTGAAGAATAATAAACTAATAATAGGATCACGCGGAAGCGAACTTGCACTCTGGCAAGCCAACTTTGTAAAAAAATTATTAGAGAAGAGAATTAATAATCTATCTGTCGAAATAAAAATTATAAATACAAAAGGGGATAAAATTTTAGACGTTGCTTTATCTAAGATTGGAGACAAAGGACTTTTCACTAAAGAACTTGAAAACGAATTGTTAAAGGGCTCAATAGACCTTGCAGTGCATAGTCTTAAAGACTTACAAACAGAATTACCACAAGGACTTACACTTACAGCTGTAACAAAACGTCATCCGGTTCAGGATGTTATTATTGCTAGAAAAAAAGGAATTACAATAAATAATTTACCTCAAGGTGCAATTGTTGCTACAGGTTCTCTCAGAAGACGCTCGCAGCTTTTACATTTACGACCCGATATTAAAATAGAAGAACTACGAGGTAATGTTCCGACAAGAATTAAAAAATTACTGGAGTCCGATTGGGATGCAATAATTCTGGCTAGAGCCGGTGTTGAAAGACTAAAGCTTAACAAATACATCTCTTCTGTAATTAGTATAAAACGGATTTTACCTGCTGTTGGTCAGGGTGCATTGGGAATTGAAACACGTGATGATAATTTATTTGCTCAAAAAGTATTAAAAAAGATTCATCACGAAAAAACATTTGTTGCGGTGCGTGCAGAACGTGCGTTGCTAAAATCTCTTGAAGGTGGTTGCCAGGTTCCTATTGGAGCTTATGGGTCTGTTAAGTCCAACGTCCTCTCCCTTGAAGCAATTGTCGGTTCTGTTGATGGATCTGTAACTTTCAGAAAAAATATTACAGGAAGCATAAAAAATCCCGAGAAATTAGGAGAAAAACTCGCCGCACAATTATTGAAAGCCGGCGCATCGGAAATTCTTGATGATATTTATAAAAAGAGTAGAAATAAGTGAACTATCTTAAAAATAAAAAAAAT
>Ga0207951_100281_pt1 | contig 29021 bp, 24 predicted proteins | sample Subbio12Aug_8Bad_FD_184830 | JGI IMG/M metagenome (GOLD analysis project Ga0207951, IMG submission 184830) | Serpentinite rock and fluid subsurface biosphere microbial communities from McLaughlin Reserve, California, USA - CR12Aug_8Bad (SPAdes) | ecosystem: Environmental > Terrestrial > Deep... | reverse complement strand
TTCGACGCCATGCAGGCCGATGCGCATTCAGATGTTGACCTGGTTGCTGAAGAAGCTCGTAGGTAGGTGGGTTCAGTCGACGCACCTCGAACTTCGACGCGCACCACACAGGCACTCCTCACGCTGCGCTCCGAACGTACACGATGCGCGTAAAGCGAACGCTCGGATGCGAAGGCCGTACGTCAGTGCCCCGCCATTACGCGTCGTTCGCCCCTGTGCCTATCAACGGACTTCGAAGCGGGTGATGACCCAAAATGCCCTGGCGCCGGGGGCGAAGACTCGGCACCCCGGCTGCCTCAGTCCAGCTTCACCTTCGCCTCCCTGATGACCTTCCCCCACTTGGCGGTTTCCGCGTCGATGAACGCCGCGAACTCCTCGGGGGTGCTGCCGGCCGGCAGCGTCCCCATGCCTTCGAGCCGGGTCTTCACGTCGTCGAGGCGGACGATCTTGGCCACCTCGTCGGACACGCGCTTGATGATCGCCGGTGGCGTGCGTGCCGGCGCCAGCAGGCCGGCCCAGGTGCTGCCGGTGAAGCCGGCGATGCCCTGCTCGATGAAGGTCGGCACGTCGGGCAGCATCGGCAGCCGGCGCTCGGCGGCGACGCCGATCAGGCGCACCTGGCCGGTCTTGCCGGGGTTGATCAGGCCCGAGGCGGCGTCGAACAGCAGGTGGATCTGCCCGCCCATCAGGTCCTGCAGCGCCGCGGCCGCGCCCTTGTAGGGGATGTGGACCATGTCGGTCTGCGTCAGCGACTTCAGCAGCTCGGTCGTCAGGTGCGCCGCCGCGCCGTTGCCGCTCGAGCCGAAGCTCACCTTGCCCGGGTTCTGCTTGGCGTAGGCGACAAGCTCCTTCGCGTTCTTGAACGGCGCGTCGTTGTTGACTGCGGCCACCAGCGGCGAGACGCCGATCAGCGACACCGCGGCCAGGTCGTTGCGGTTGTCGTACGGCAGCTTGGCGTAGAGCGAGGGGTTGGCCGCGTGGGCGGCGATGACGATGACGAAGCTGTAGCCGTCGGGCGCGGACCGGGCCAGGTCGGCGACGCCGATGGTGCCGTTGGCGCCGGCCTTGTTGTCCACCACGATGGTCTGGCCGAGCCGCTCCTGCAGCTTCTGGCCGATCAGGCGCGCCGTCACGTCGGTGAAGCCGCCGGGCGGGTAGGGGACGACGATGCGGATCGGCTTGGCGGGCCAGGCCTGTGCGAAGGCGGTGGGCGTTGCCAACGTCGCGGCGAGGCCGAGGTTGAAGACGCGGCGGGTCGGAGGTTGGTTATGGTGGTGTTGTCCTCTCGGTCGGGTGGAGATCAGATTCAGACGGGCCCGTGCATCTCGCGCAGGTCGCGCTTGAGCACCTTGCCGATGGGGCTGCGCGGCAGCGCATCGATCGAGCGCAGGCTGTGCAGGCGCTGCGTCTTGCCGAGCCGGGCGTTGGCCCACTGCAGCAGCGCCGCATCGTCGGTTGTCTCGGCGCCCGCGCGACGCACGACGAAGGCCACCGGGGTCTCGCCCCACTGGCGCGAGGGCACGCCGACGACGGCCGCCTCCGCCAGTGCTGGGTGCTCGCGCAGCACCGCCTCCAGGTCGCTCGGGTAGATGTTGAAGCCGCCCGAGATGATCACGTCCTTGCGCCGGTCGAGCAGCGTCAGGAAGCCGTCGGCGTCGAAGCGGCCGATGTCGCCGGTTCGGATGAAGCGCTTGCCGCTGGGGTCGAACCACTCGGCTTCGCGCGTCGCCTCGGCGCGCTTGTGGTAGCCGCTCATCATGCCCGGCGAATGGCCGACCACCTCGCCCGCTTCGCCGGGTGCGACCTCGCGCCCGGCCTCGTCGATCAGCCGGATCTCGTGGCCGGGCGCCGGGCGGCCGACGGTGTGCAGCTTGTCGGGATGAAGGTGCGCTTCGAGGATGCAGCTGCCGCCGCCCTCGGTCATGCCGTAGAACTCGACCAGCGCGCCCGGCCAGCGTCGCAGCACCTCGGCCTTCAGCGCCGGTGCGAAGGGCGCGCTGGTGGAGAACTTGTAGCGAAGGCTCGACAGGTCGTGGTGGTCGAACTCGGGCCGCGCGAGCAGGCGCTCGTATTGCACCGGCACCAGCATCGCGTGCGTGACGCGATGCGCCTGCGCCAGCGCCAGCCACGCCTTCGCGTCGAACTTGGGCATCAGCAGCACGGTGCCGCCGAAGGTGAGCGTCGGGAAGAACACCACCAGCGTCGTGTTCGAGTACAGCGGCGTCGCCAGCAGCGTCACCGTGTCGGCGCCGTAGCCGTAGCGCGCCGCGCGCGACGCGTAGGCCCAGCGCATCGCATGCGACTGCACGATGCCCTTGGGCTCGCCGGTCGTGCCCGACGAGTAGATGATGTTGAAGGCGGCGCCGGGCTCGATCGCCACCGGGCGCGGCGCTTCGCAGCCGGCCAGCCAGTCGTCAAACGGCCGGCCGGCCGCCGAGCCGTCGAGCGCGACGCGCGGCGGGCCGCCGTCGCCGACGTCGATCTCTCCCGTGGTGAACAGCAGCTTGGCCTCGGCGTCGGCCAGCATGCGTTGCAGGCTCGCGGGCGTGGCGCCCGGCGCCAGCGGCGCCACCACCACGCCGGCGCGCAGGGCGCCGAGGAAGACGCAGGCGTACTCGATCGAACTGGCCGCGCAGAGGGCGATGGCAGCGCCGGGCGCGAGGCCATCGCGCTGCAGCGCGGCCGCGATGCGGTCCATATGCCGGTCGAGCGTGGCGTAGTCCACGCTGCGCTCGCCTTCGACGAGCGCGCGCGCCGCCGGTGATTGCTGCGCATGCAGCCGGATGCGGCTTGCGATGTCGGAAAAGGCCGGCAGCGCTGCCGGCTCGGTGGTCGTCATGCGGGGGGCCTCAATAACCGGCGCGGCGGTCGACCGCGTGCGGCTGCGGCAGGCCGTCGCGCGCCCGCTGCAGCGCGTCCAGGCATTGCTGCGCCACCGTCTCGGTGCTCGCCTGCGCGGCGATGTGCGGCGTGGCCAGCACGCGCGGGTGGCGCCAGATCCAGTGCTCCGGCTTGGGCGGCTCGCGCTCGAAGACGTCGAGCGCCGCGCCGGCCAGATGGCCCTCGTCGAGCAGCAGGCGCAGGTCGGCTTCCACCAGGTGCTCGCCGCGCCCCACGTTCACCAGGACCGCGCCGCGCGGCAGCCGGCGCAGCGTCGCGGCATCGAGCAGGCCGCGCGTGTCGGCGGTGAGCGGCAGCGTGCAGACGAGGATATCGCTGCGCGCGAGCAGCCGGTGCAAGCCATCGGTGCCGCTGAACACCTGCACGCCGGGCCACTCGCGTCCGCGCCGTACCCAGGCCGACACTTCGTAGCCCAGCGGCGCGAAGGCACGCGCCACCGCCTGCCCCACCGCACCGAGCCCGAGCAGGCCGACGCGGCAGCGCGACGCGGGCCGCACCGGGTGCCGCCGCCACTCGGCGCGCGACTGCTGCTGCTCGTAGAGCGGCAGCTCGCGCGTGAAGCGCAGCGTGCAGGCCAGCACGTACTGGGCGATCTCCTGCGCTTGCAGCGGATCGACCACGCGCGTCACGCTCACGTGGTCGGGAACATCCTCGACGAGCAGCTTCTCGGCGCCCGCGCCGACCGAGCACAGCACCCGCAGTTTCGGGTAGCGCGGCACCGTGCCCGGTTTCAGGCGCCAGGCCAGCAGCGCCTCCACCTTCTCGGCGGGCGGGTCATCGGCCTCGCTCCACACCGGGATGCCGGGCGCCAGCGCGCGCAGCGCGTCGACGAAGGGTTGCGCCGGCAGCGGCGACGACAGCACCAGGATCGCCATCGCGCGTCAGGCGTCGTAGCCGGGCAGCCGGCGGTCGAGGCGGCGCAGCAGCGCGGGCCAGAGCAGGTTCGCGCCCTGGCCGCGCGTCACTTCGCGGCTTTGCTGCGGCATGCCGTCGACGATTGCCTGCGGCACTTCGAGCAGCGCGCCGCCGCCGGCCTGCGCCAGCAGCTGGATGCGGCAGGCCGCGTCGAGGATGTACATGCCCTGGAACGCCTCGGCGACGCTGCGCCCGCAGGCCAGCAGCCCGTGGTTGCGCAGGATCATCAGGCTGCGCGTGCCCAGGTCGGCCACCAGCCGCGCGCGCTCGGCGTCGCGCAGTGCCAGGCCCTCGTAGTCGTGGTACGCCAGGCGACCGAGCACCAGCGCGCCCTGCTGCGAGATCGGCAGCAAGCCGGCGGCCTGTGCCGCCACGGCCACGCCGTGCAGCGTGTGGGTGTGCAGCACGCAGTGCACGTCGGGCCGTGCCTCGTGCACGGCGCTGTGGATGACGAAGCCGGCGGGGTTGATCGCGAACGGCGTGTCCATCAGCGGCCGTCCGGCGTGATCGACCTTGACCAGGCTCGAGGCGGTGATCTCCTCGAAGAACAGGCCATAGGGATTGATCAGGAACTGGTCGTCCGCCTCCGGCACGCGCGACGAGATGTGGGTGAAGACGAGGTCGTCCCAGCCGAACAGCGCGACCAGCCGGTAGCAGGCCGCGAGCTCCACCCGTGCCTGCCACTCGGGCGCCGGGACCGCGTCGCGCAGACTCATTTCGCGGCCAGCCCGAGGCGCTCGATCAGCACCTTGTCCTTGACGAAGGTCTCGCCCGCCCACTTGGCGTAGTCCTCGCCGCTGCGGTACCAGAGGTCCTGGTTCAACTCGTCGAGCAACGCCAGGTGCTTCGGGTCGTCCATCGCCTTCCTGAACGCGTCGTGCAGGGTCTTCACGATGGCCGGGTCCATGCCCTTGGGCCCGACGATGCCGTACGGCGACTGCGAGACCACGCCGTAGCCGAGTTCCTTCGCGGTCGGCACGGTGGGCCAGCGCTTGGTGCGCTTCTCGCCGAAGGTCACGAGCAGGCGCATCTGGCCGCCGTCGACGAACTTGTCCCAGCCGGTGGCGTCGCTCTGCGCCATCACGTGGCCGCCGAGCAGGGCCTGCTGCAGATCGGCATTGCCCCTGAACGGAACGTGGTTGAGCTTGATCTTGGCGTTCAACGCCAGCTCTTCCATCAGCAGGTGCGGCGAACTGCCGGCGCCGGTCGAGCCGTAGTCGATCTTGCCGGGCTCCTTGCGTGCTGCCTCGATGTAGTCCTTGAAGGTCTTGTACGGCGAGTCGGCGCGGACGGTGAAGCCGAAGGTGTAGCCCGAGACGCCGACGATGTACGTGAAGTCCTTGAGCGGGTCCCACTGCATCTTCTGCATGTGCGGGATGCGCAGCATGCCCAGCGGGAACTGCGCGATGGTGTAGCCGTCGGGCTTGGCCGTCATCGCCATCGTGCCCGGGCCGAGCGTGCCGCCGCCGCCGGGCTTGTTCTCGATGATGATTCTCTGGCCCAGCTGCTTGCCCGCAAGCTCGGCCAGCAAGCGCATGTGGCGGTCGGTCGAGCCGCCGGCGGGCCAGGGCACGATCAGCGTGATCGGCCTGCTCGGGTAGCTCTGGGCGCTCGCGGCCAGCGGCGCCAGCAGCGCCGTGGCGCAGGCACTCGCCAGCAGCATGCGGCGTGAAAGGGGGGTGTTCATGGAGAGTCTCCTGTGGGTGGGTGGGAAGGAACTTTCGCCGCTTGGTTCTCGCGCTCCTGCAGCTCGCGCCACATCACCTTGCCCGAACCGGACTTGGGCAGGGCGGGCACGATCTGAACGATGCGCGGGCTCTTGTAGGCCGCCATGTGCTGGTGGGCCCAATCGATTATCTGCTGCTCGGTGAGCTCGTGTTCGGGCTTGAGCACCACCAGCGCCTTGACGGTCTCGCCGCGCCGCGCATCGGCCGCCGCGATGACGCAGGCCTCCTGGATCGCGGGGTGGCGGTACATCAGCGCCTCGACCTCGGCCGGCCAGACCTTGTAGCCCGACGCATTGATCATGCGCTTGAGACGGTCGGTCATGAAGAAGTAGCCGTCGGCGTCGACGAAGGCGAGGTCGCCGGTGCGCAGGAAACGCTTGCCGTCGAGCTCGACGAAGCTGGACGCGGTGGCCTCGGGGTTGTTCCAGTAACCCTGCATCACCTGCGGCCCGTGGACCACGATCTCGCCGCTCTCGCCGGGCGGCAGCTCGCGCAGCGTGTCGGGGTCGACGACGCGCGCGTCGACGTCGAACACCGGGATGCCCAGGCACTGCGGCTTGGGCCGCTGCGGCGGGTTGATGTGGGTCGCGGCCATCGTCTCCGACATGCCGTAGCCTTCGACGTAGGGCAGCCCGACGAGTTCCTCGAGCCGCCGCGCCACCGCTTCGGGCATCGCGGCACCGCCGCCGCGGATGACCCGCAGGCTCGACAGGTCGTGGTCCGCGAGCGTGGGCTGGGCCAGGAAGTCGACCAGCATCGCGGTGATGGTCTGCCAGGTGGTGACGCCGTAGCGCTGGATGCAGACGGCTGCGGCCTCGCGGTCCCAGCGCGGCAGCACCACGATCGTGGCGCCGGCGTACATCGGCCCGTTCATGCTGCCCGACAGGCCCGTGACGTGGAAGAACGGCAGCGACGACAGGAACACCGCGTCCTGGTTGCGCGAGAACCAGACCGTGCCTCCCACCAGCGTGCTCATCACGCTGCGGTGGGTGTGCACGCAGCCCTTGGGTGCGCCGGTGGTGCCCGAGGTGTAGGGCATGACGCAGGGTGCGTCGGGGCCGGCCGTCAGCGGGCCGGGTTGCAGGCCGCGCGCCAGCGCGTCGCTCCACGGCATCACGCCGGGGGCAGCGGAGAAGTCGCGGGCGGCGGCGACGAAGTCGGGCACGCGCAGGTCGGTCGGCTGCTTCAGGTAGTCGCTGTAGGTGGCCACGACGAGGTGTTGCAGGCCCCCGTCGGTCGCGCGCAGCAGCGGCTGCATCTGCGCCAGCAGCTCCTGCGCGACGAAGGCGGTGCCGGCCTGGCAGTCGTCGACGTAGTGGCGCAGCTCGTCGGTGCGGTTCATCGGGTTGACCGGCACCACGACCGCGTTGGCGCGCAGGATGGCGTAGAACGCGAGCACCCATTGCGGGCTGTTCTGCATGTACAGCAGCACGCGGTCGCCGGCCTTGACGCCGCATTCGTGCTGCAGATAACCGGCCAGGCGCTCGGCCTCGTCCTTGAACTCGGCGAAGCTGATGGCGGTGTCGTAGAAGACGACGAAGGGCTTGTCGGGATAGCGCGCTGCCGACACCTCGGCGTTGTGGAAGACGTTGGTCTGCGGCAGCGTCAGGTGGCGCGGCACGAGCGGCGGCCAGTGCTGGAAGTGCGGTGGGCGGGTGGGCGACATGATCGGCCTCAGGGCGCGTCGGCGTAGCGTGCGAGCTCCACCTTGGCGATCGCGTTGCGGTGCACCTCGTCGGGGCCGTCGGCAAAGCGCAGCGTGCGCGTGCTGGCATAGGCCCGCGCCAGGCCGAAGTCGTCGCTGACCGAGCCGCCGCCGTGCAGCTGCATCGCCCAGTCGATCACCTGGCCGGCCATGCTCGGCGCGGCCACCTTGATCATCGCGATCTCCTGGCGCGCGGCCTTGTTGCCCACCTTGTCCATCTTCCAGGCCGCGTGCAGCACCAGCCAGCGCGCCTGGTCGATCAGGATGCGCGACTGCGCGATACGCTCGCGCGTGACGCCCTGGTCCGACAGCTTGCGGCCGAAGGCCACGCGCTTCAACGAGCGCCGGCACATCATCTCGAGCGCACGCTCGGCGCGGCCGATGACGCGCATGCAGTGGTGGATGCGGCCCGGGCCGAGCCGGCCCTGCGCGATCTCGAAGCCGCGCCCCTCGCCGAGCAGCATGTTGGAGGCCGGCACGCGCACGTTCTCGAACAGCATCTCGGCGTGGCCGTGCGGCGCGTCGTCGTAGCCGAACACCGGCAGGTGGCGCAGCACCTTGACCCCGGGCGTGTCCATCGACACCAGGATCATCGACTGGCGCTTGTGCGGGTCGGCATGATCCGGTGACGATTGGCCCATGAAGATCAGCACGCGGCAGCGCGGGTCGTTGGCGCCCGAGGTCCACCACTTGCGGCCGTTGATCACGTACTCGTCGCCGTCGCGCTCGATGCGCGACTCGATGTTGGTGGCGTCGGACGACGCGACGTCGGGCTCGGTCATGGCGAAGGCCGAGCGCATCGTGCCGTCGAGCAGCGGCAGCAGCCACTGTGTCTGCTGCTCGGGTGTGGCGTAGCGCACCAGCGTTTCCATGTTGCCGGTGTCGGGCGCCGAGCAGTTGAAGGGCTCGGCGCCGATCGGCGAGCGGCCCATGATCTCGCACAGCGGTGCGTACTCGAGGTTGCTGAGACCCGCGCCGTACTTCGACTCGGGCAGGAACAGGTTCCACAGCCCGGCCGCGCGCGCCTTGGCCTTGAGCTGCTCCATCACCGGCGCCGGCTGCCAGGCGTTGCCGGCCGCGCGGTGCGCGTCCATCTCGGCCTCGAAGCGCTGCTCGGCCGGCAGCACGTGCTCGTCCATGAACGCGGTGAGCCGCTGCTGCAAGGCCTTGACCTTGGGGGAATGTTCGAAGTCCATGGGTCAGCCTTTGCCGATGTCTTGCGCCAGCGCCCAGGCCTGCTCGGCCAGCGGACGCGCGCGTTTTCCGGTTTCGATCGCCTGGGCACTCGAGGCATTGCCCTGCAGCGCGCGCGCCGCCACGCCCTGCAGGATGCCGACCAGGCGGAACATGTTGAAGACGAGGTGGTAGGTCCACTCGTCGGCGCTCGGCTCGCGCGCGGCGCCGACGCGCTCGAGGTAGCGCCGCAGGTACTGCGCTTCGCTCGGGATGCCGAGCGCGGCGAGGTCGGCGCCGGCCAGGCCTTGCGGCGGCGGCAGGTGCCAGCGCATGCAGTGGTAGGCGAAGTCCGCGAGCGGGTCGCCGAGCGTGGACAGCTCCCAGTCGAGCACCGCGAGGATGCGCGGCTCGGTCGGGCGGAAGATCACGTTGTCGAGCCGGTAGTCGCCGTGCACGATGCGCGCGGGCGCGGCCGGCGGCACGTGGCGCGGCAGCCAGTCGATCAGGGCGTCGGCGGCCTCGATGCGCTCGGTTTCCGCGGCACGGTACTGGCGCGTCCAGCGCGCCACCTGGCGCTCGATGTAGTGGCCCGGCTTGCCGTAGTCGGCCAGGCCGATCGCCGCCGGCTCGACGCGGTGCAGTGCCGCGATCACGCGGTTCATCTCGTCGTAGTGCGCGGCGCGCTCGGCCGCACCCATGCCGGGCAGCGTCGGGTCCCAGAGGATGCGGCCGTCGACGCAGTCCATCACGTAGAAGGCGCTGCCGATCACCGCCGGGTCCTCGCACAGCGCGAGGGCGCGCGCGACCGGCACCTCGGTGGCGGCAAGCGCGGCGATGACGCGGTACTCGCGCTCGACCGCGTGCGCCGACGGCAGCAGCGTGCCGGGCGGCTTGCGCCGCAGCACGTAGCGCTGGCCGCCGGCCGTCAGCAGGAAGGTCGGGTTGCTCTGGCCGCCCTTGAACTGCTCGACCGCGAGCTCGCCTTCGAATCCGCGCACGTGCTCGCGCATGAAGGCCGCGAGCTTCGCGACATCGAACGCATGCTGCGGCGCCACCGGGCGCGTGCCGGTGAATTGCGATTGCGCGTCGTCGGCCATGTCGCGTGGTCCGGTCACAGCGCGGACGTGCCGCCGTCCACCGCCAGCACCTGGCCGGTGATGTGGCGCGAGGCCTGGCTGGCGAGGAACACGACAGGGCCCATCAGGTCCTCGTCGCCGCCCAGGCGCCGCAGCGGCGCGCGCGCGATCACCTGCTCGCCGATCGTCTCCAGCAGGCCGGCCGACATCTTCGACGGGAAGAAGCCGGGGCACAGCGCGTTGACGTTGATGTTGAAGCGCCCCCATTCGCTGGCCAGTGCGCGCGTGAAGTTGATCGCTGCCGCCTTCGAGGTGTTGTAGGCGATGGTGTGCACGCCGGGCGCCATGCCCTTCAGGCCCGCGACCGAGGCGACGTTGATGATCTTGCCGCTGCGGCGCGGGATCATGCAGCGCCGGCCGACCGCGCGCGCCATGAAGAACGGCGCATTGACGTTGAGGTTCATCACCTTGTGCCAGGCCTCGTCGGGGTGGTCCTCGGCCGGCGCGCCCCAGGTGGTGCCCGCGTTGTTGACTAGGATGTCGATCGCGCCGAGCCCGCTCGCCGCTTCGTCCACCAGCGCCGGGATGGTGTCGAGCTGCTGCAGGTCGCCCACCAGGGTCAGCACTTCGATGCCGCGGGCCTCGAGTTCGCTGCGCGCCTGCGCCAGCTCGTCGGCCTTGCGCGCGGTGATCGCGACGCGGCAGCCCATCGCGCCGAGCGCCTTGGCCATCTGCAGGCCCAGGCCGCGCGAGCCGCCGGTGATCAGCGCCACCTGGCCGTCGAGCCGGAAGAGGTCCGGGACGTTCATCGCCCGATCAGTTCGAGAACGCCGCGATGCCGGTGATCGCGCGGCCGAGGATCAGCGCATGCACGTCGTGCGTGCCCTCGTAGGTGTTCACCACTTCCAGGTTCACGAGATGGCGCGCCACGCCGAACTCGTCGCTGATGCCGTTGCCGCCCATCATGTCGCGCGCCAGGCGCGCGATGTCGAGCGACTTGCCGCAGGAGTTGCGCTTGACGATCGAGGTGAGCTCGACCGCGGCGATGCCTTCCTCGCGCATGCGCCCCAAGCGCAGGCAGCCCTGCAGGCCGAGCGTGATCTCGGTCAGCATGTCGGCCAGCTTTTTCTGGATCAGCTGGTTGGCCGCCAGCGGCCGGCCGAACTGCTTGCGGTCGAGCACGTACTGGCGCGCGCGCTGGTAGCAATCCTCGGCCGCGCCGAGCGCGCCCCAGGAGATGCCGTAGCGCGCGCTGTTGAGGCAGGTGAACGGGCCCTTCAGGCCGCGCACCTCGGGGAAGGCGTTCTCCTCGGGGCAGAACACGTTGTCCATCACCACCTCGCCGGTGATGCTGGCGCACAGGCCGACCTTGCCCTCGATCACCGGCGCCGTCAGGCCCTTGGCGCCCTTGTCGAGCACGAAGCCGCGGATCTGGCCTTCGTCGTCCTTGGCCCAGATGACGAAGACGTCGGCGATCGGCGAGTTGCTGATCCACATCTTGTTGCCGGTCAGGCTGTAGCCGCCGGCCACCTTGCGCGCGCGCGTCACCATGCTGCCGGGGTCGGAGCCGTGATCGGGCTCGGTCAGGCCGAAGCAGCCGATCCACTCGCCGCTGGCCAGCCTGGGCAGGTACTTCTGCTTCGTCGCCTCGTTGCCGAACTCGAAGATCGGCACCATGACGAGCGAGGACTGCACGCTCATCATCGAGCGGAAGCCCGAGTCGACGCGCTCGACCTCGCGCGCGATCAGGCCGTAGCTGACGTAGTTGAGGCCCGGGCCGCCGTACTGCTCGGGGATGGTGGGCCCCAGCAGCCCCAGCTCGCCCATCTCGCGAAAGATCGCCGGGTCGGTCGTGTGGTTGCGAAACGCATCGAGCACACGCGGCGCGAGTCGCTCCTGGCAGTAGGCACTCGCGGCCTCGCGCACCATGCGCTCGTCATCGGTGAGCTGCGCGTCGAGCAGAAAAGGGTCGTCCCAGTGGAAGCGGGCTTTCGAGGCGGGTGAGGAAGTCATGGTTGTCTCCTGTCGGATGGTTGTTGGGGTGCGGCAAGCGCGCCGTCAGAGCGCCTGCACCAGTTCCGGAACCGCGGTGAACAGGTCGGCCTCGAGGCCGTAGTCGGCGACGCTGAAGATCGGCGCTTCGGCGTCCTTGTTGATCGCGACGATGACCTTGCTGTCCTTCATGCCTGCGAGGTGCTGGATCGCGCCGCTGATGCCAGCGGCGATGTACAGAGCCGGCGCGACGATCTTGCCGGTCTGCCCGACCTGCCAGTCGTTGGGCGCATAGCCGGCATCGACCGCGGCGCGGCTCGCGCCCAGCGCGGCGCCGAGCTTGTCGGCCAGCGGCGTCAGCACTTCGTTGAACTTGTCGCTGCTGCCGAGTGCGCGGCCGCCGCTGACGATGATCTTGGCGGCGGTGAGTTCGGGCCGGTCGAGCTTGGCGATCTCGGCGCCGACGAACGATGAGAGGCCGCTGTCGGCCACCGCGTCGATCTTCTCGATCGCGCCGCTGCCGCCTTCGGCCGCTGCGGGGTCGAAGCCGGTCGTGCGCACGGTGATGACCTTGATCGGGTCGGTGCTCTGCACCGTGGCGATCGCGTTGCCGGCGTAGATCGGGCGCTCGAACGTGTCGGCGCTGAGGACCTTCATCGCGTCGCTGATCTGCGCCATGTCGAGCAGCGCAGCCACACGCGGGGCGACGTTCTTGCCGTGCGCGGTGGCGGGGAACAGCAGGTGCGTGTAGTCCTTCGCGACGGCGAGTACCTGCGCGGCGACGTTCTCGCCGAGCCGCTCGGCGAGGCTGGCGCCGTCGGCGTGCAGCACCTTGGCGACGCCGGCGATGGCGGCTGCGGCCTGCGCGGCGCCGGCCGCGTTGTGGCCGGCGATGAGCACGTGAACGTCACCACCACATTGCACTGCCGCGGTGACGGTGTTGAGGGTCGCACCCTTCAAGGTGCCGTGATCGTGTTCGGCAATAACGAGAACGCTCATGTCAGATCACCTTCGCTTCGTTCTTGAGTTTGTCGACCAGCGTGGCCACGTCGGGCACCTTGATGCCGGCGCCGCGCTTGGGCGGCTCGCTCACCTTGAGCGTCTTCAGGCGCGGGATCACATCAACGCCAAGGTCGGCGGGCTTGATCACTTCCAGCGGCTTCTTCTTCGCCTTCATGATGTTGGGCAGCGTCACGTAGCGCGGCTCGTTCAGGCGCAGGTCGGTGGTGATCACCGCGGGCAGCTTGACCTTGAGCGTCTCCAGGCCGCCGTCGACTTCGCGGGTGACGGTGGCCGACCCGTCGGCGACTTCGACCTTGCTGGCGAAGGTGGCCTGCGGCCAGCCGGTCAGCGCGGCGAGCATCTGGCCGGTCTGGTTGCAGTCGTCGTCGATCGCCTGCTTGCCCAGGATCACGAGCTGCGGTTGTTCATTGTCGGCCAAGGCCTTGAGCAGCTTGGCCACGGCCAGCGGCTGCAGTTCGTCGGCACACTCGACCAAGATGGCGCGGTCGGCGCCGATCGCCATCGCGGTGCGCAGCGTTTCCTGGCATTGGGCGACGCCGCACGAGACGACCACCACTTCGCTGACGGCGCCCTTCTCCTTGAGTCGCACGGCCTCCTCGACGGCGATCTCGTCGAAGGGGTTCATGCTCATCTTGACGTTGGCGGTGTCGACGCCCGTGCCATCGGCCTTGACGCGCACCTTGACGTTGTAGTCGACGACCCGTTTGACGGGGACCAGGATCTTCATGGTGTTCCTTTCAGTTCGCCCGGCCGAGCGCGATGAAGCGCGCCAGGTGGTGGTCTTCGTCGCCGAGCTGGTGGTCGATCATCACCAGCCGCTTGGCGTAGTGCGGCAGCGGCAGTTCCCAGGTCATGCCGATGCCGCCGTGCAGCTGGATGCATTCCTCGGCCACGAGCGGGCCGACGCGGCCGATCGTGACCTTGGCCGCTGACAGCGCGCGCTCGCGGATCACGCGCTCGGCGTCGATCGCCGCTGCCGCGTTGATCACCGCCGAGCGCGCCTGCTCGATCTCCACCAGCAGGTCGGCCATGCGGTGCTGCAGCGCCTGGAAGCTGCCGATCGGCACACCGAACTGCTTGCGCGTGCGCAGGTAGTCGAGCGTCGCGTCCTTGGCGACGTCCATCGCGCCCACGCTTTCCGCGCACAGCGCGAGCACGCCCTTGCCCACGCTGTGCTCGATCGTCGCGGCGCCCGCGCCCTCGGCGCCGAGCAGCGCGTCGGCGCCGAGCGTGACGCCGGCGAGCGTCAGTTCGGCCGCGCGGCCGCCGTCGATGGTCGGATAGCCGCGCAGCGTGAGGCCGGGCGTGCCGGCGGGCACCAGGAACAGCGAGATGCCCGCTTCGTCGTCCACCGCGCCGGCGCTGCGGGCCGACAGCACGAAGACATCGGCCTGCTCGCCGTGCTGGACCACGGCCTTCACGCCGTCGAGTTGCCATTGCGCGCCGACGCGCTTTGCACGCGTCTGCACCTGATTGAACTCGTGCTGCGCGTCGGGCTCGCCATGCGCGAAGGCGGCGATGCGCGTGCCACCGATGATCTCGGCCAGCAGCGCCTTCTGCGCCGGGTTGCCGGCGTGCGCGATCGCGCTGCCGGCGAGCACGGTGGGCAGGAAGGGCTCGACCACGAGGCCCCGGCCCAGCGCCTCGAAGACGACGGCGATGTCGAAGCCGCCGCCGGCGAAGCCGCCGTCGTCCTCGCCGAACAGCGCGCCGATCACACCCAGGTCGGCGAACTGGCGCCACAGCTCGGGGCTGCAGCCCTGGGGCGACTTGGCGATGCGGTCTCGCGTCTCGAAGCCGTACTGCTCGGCGACGAAGCGGTTCAGGCTGTCGGCCAGCATGCGGCGATCGTCGGTGTGCTGGAAGTTCATGCTGCGTTCTCCTTCACAGCCCGAGCATCATCTTGGCGATGATGTTGCGCTGGATCTCGTTGGAGCCGCCGAAGATCGACAGCTTGCGGTTGTTGAAGTACTGCACCGCGGCGCTCGCCGCCTCGGCCGGGCCGACCGGCGCACCGTCGAAACCTTCCTCGAGCGCCTCGGCGACGAACGGCTGCGCATACGGCCCCATCGCCCGGCGCATCAGCGACGAGATCTCCTGCCGGATCTCCGTGCCGCGGATCTTCAGCATCGAACTCTCGGCGCCGGGCACGCCGCCGCCGGCCACCGCGGCGATGACGCGCAAGTTGGTCGTCTTCATGTTCTCCAGCTCGATCTCCACCCGCGCCAGGCGCGCCGCGAAGGCCGGGTCCTCGGCCAGCGGGCGGCCGTTCTTCTTCAGCTTCGCGGCCGCTTTCTTCAGCCGCTCGAGCGCGGCGACCGAATAGCCGACGCCGGCGATGTTGGTGCGCTCGTAGGTCAGCAGGTACTTGGCGCAGGTCCAGCCCTTGTTCTCCTCGCCGACCAGGTTCTCGGCCGGCACGCGCACGTCGGTGAAGAACACCTCGTTGACCTCGTGCTCGCCGTCCAGCGTGATGATCGGCCGCAGCTCGACCCCCGGCGAGTTCATGTCGACCAGCAGGAAGCTGATGCCCTCCTGCTTCTTCGCCTCGCGGTTCGTGCGCACCAGGCAGAAGATCATGTTGGCGTGCTGGCCGAGCGTGGTCCAGGTCTTCTGGCCGTTGACGATGTAGTGCTCGCCCTCGGCGTCACGGCCGCGCACCGCGCTGGTCTTCACCGACGCGAGGTCGGAACCCGCGCCGGGCTCCGAGTAGCCCTGGCACCACCAGTCGGAGCCGTCGAGGATGCGCGGCAGCCAGCGCTGCTTCTGCGCCTCGCTGCCGTACTTGATGAGCACCGGCCCGAGCATGTTGACGCCGAAGGGCACGATGCGCGGCGCATGCGCGAGCGCGCACTCGTTCTCGAAGATGAACTTCTGCACCGCGTTCCAGCCCGGGCCGCCGTATTGCTCGGGCCAGTGGTTGGCGAGCCAGCCGCGCTCGTTGAGGATGGCGTGCCACTGCTCGTGGTCGGCCTTGCTCAGGTGCCAGCCGCTGCGCACCTTCTCGGCCAGCGTCGGCGGCAGCTTGTCGGCGAGGAAGGCACGCACCTCGGTGCGGAAGGCTTCTTCTTCGGGGCTGAAGTTCAGGTCCATGCTCGGGCTCCTCAGTAGATTTCGAACAGGCCCGCGGCGCCCATGCCGCCGGCGATGCACATCGTCACCACGGCGTACTTGACGCCGCGGCGCCGGCCTTCGATCAGCACATGGCCGGCCAGCCGCGCGCCCGTCATGCCGAACGGATGGCCGATCGAGATCGCGCCGCCGTTGACGTTGAGCCGCTCGTCGGGGATGCCCAGGCGCTGCTGGCAGTAGATCGCCTGCGAGGCAAAGGCCTCGTTCAGTTCCCACAGGCCGATGTCGTCCACCTTCAGGCCGTGGCGCGCCAGCAGGCGGGGCACCGCGAACACCGGGCCGATGCCCATCTCGTCGGGCTCGCAGCCGGCCAGCGCCAGGCCGCGGAAGGCGCCGAGCGGCGCGAGGCCCAGGCGCTCGGCTTCGCGCGCCTCGACCATCACGCAGGCCGACGCGCCGTCGGACAGTTGTGATGCGTTGCCGGCGGTGACGAACTTGCCGGCGCCCATCACCGGCTCCAGCTTGGCCAGCGCTTCATAGGTGGTGCCGCGCCGGTTGCAGGTGTCGACGTCGACCGTGGCCGTGCGCTGCGTCACCGCCTTGGTTTCCTTGTCGGTCACCGCCATCGTCGTCGTCACCGACACGATCTCGTCGCGGTAGCGGCCCGCCACCTGCGCCGCCTCGGTCTTGCGCTGGCTCTCGGCCGAGAAGCGGTCCTGCGCCTCGCGGCCGATGCCGTAGCGCGCGGCGACGTTGTCGGCGGTCTCGATCATCGACAGGTAGAGCTCGGGCTTGTGTTCGACGATCCAGGGGTCGAGCGTGCTGTCGCCGCCGTCGGCCGGGCTGCGGCCGCGGATCTGCGAAATGCTCTCGACGCCGCCGGCGATCATCGCCGGCACGCCCTCGGCGACGATGCGGCCGGCGGCCATCGCGATCGCCTGCAGCCCTGAGGCGCAGAAGCGGCTCACCGTGGTGCCGGCGATGGTGATCGGCAGCCCGGCGCGCACGACGGTCTGGCGCGCGATGTTGCGCCCGGTGGTGCCCTCGGGGTAGCCGCAGCCGAGAATCATGTCCTCGATCAGCGCCGGGTCCACGCCCGAGCGCTCCACGGCGGCCTTGACCGCGAACGCGGCCAGCGTCGGGCCCGGGGTGATGTTGAATTCGCCGCGGTGGGCTTTGGTGAGCGGGGTGCGGGCGGTCGAGACGATCACGGCTTCGCGCATGGCGGGTCTCCTTTTTTGCTAAGTTCTAGGCGATCTTGTTCAGGCTGTCGAAATTTTTGTCGCGCATGACCAGGTCGACCAGCAGCGGCGACGGCTGCCAGAACAGCGGGTCTTCCTGCGCGAACTCGCGGATGTCGGCCAGCACCTGGGGCAGGCCGACCGTGTCGGCGTATTTCATCGGGCCGCCGCCCTGGCGCGGGAAGCCGTAGCCGGCGACGAAGACCACGTCGACGTCGAGCGGCCGCAGCGCAATGGCCTCGTGCACGACGTTGGCGCCTTCGTTGATCATCGCGGCGAGGTAGCGGCGCACGATCTCGTCGTTGCTGAAGCTCCGCGGCGTGATGCCCGCGCGCTGGCGCTCGGCCTCGACGATGGCCAGCACTTCCGGATCCGGCGTGCCGCTGCGCGAGCCCTTGGCGTAGAGGTACCAGCCGCGCCCGGTCTTCTGGCCGAACCAGCCGCGCTCGCAGAGGCGGTCGGCGATCTGCACGTAGCGCGCACGCGTGTCGCGCGTGGCCGCGCGGCGCTTGCGCGTGGCCCAGCCGATGTCGCCGCCGGCCAGGTCGGCCACCTGGTAGGGGCCCATCGGGTAGCCGAACTCGCGCAGCGCCTCGTCGATCTGGTAGGGCGAGGCGCCGTCTTCCAGCATGGTGTCGGCGGCCTGGCGATAGACCGCGAGGATGCGGTTGCCGATGAAGCCGTCGCAGACGCCCGCACGCACCGCCACCTTGCGCAATTTCTTCGCCAGCGCGAAGCCGGTGGCCACCACGTCAGCGCTCACCTGGGTCGGCACCACGATCTCGAGCAGCTTCATGATGTTGGCCGGCGAGAAGAAGTGCAGACCCAGCACGTCCTGCGGCCGCGAGATGCTGGCTGCGATCTCGTTGATGTCGAGGTAGGAGGTGTTGGTGGCGAGCACGGCGCCGGGTTTGCAGACGCGGTCGAGCTCGGCGAAGACCGCCTGCTTCACCGCCATGTCCTCAAACACGGCCTCGACCACGAGGTCAGCGTCGGCGAGCGCGTCGTAGGCGGTGGCACCGGCAAAGCGCGCCATCACGGCGGCCTTGGCGTCGGCGCTCAGGCGGCCCTTGGCGACCAGGCCGTCGTAGACCTTCTCGACGTTGGCGCGGCCTCGGGCGAGGCTCTCAGCGTCGCGCTCGATCATCGTCACCGTCATGCCGGCGTCGAGCATCGCCACCGCGATGCCGGCACCCATGGTGCCGCCGCCGACGACGCCGGCCGAGGCCAGCGGCCGCGGCTGCGCGCCTCGCGTCTCCGGCGCCTTGACCACCTCGCGCTCGGCGAAAAACGCGTGGATCAGGCCGGCGCGCTGCGGGCTGTCGATGCACTGCAGGAACAGCGTGCGCTCCAGGCGCAGGCCCTCGTCGAACGGGTGGTCCAGCGCGGCCTCGACCGCCTCCACGATCTTCTGCGGCGAAAACAGGCCGCGGCTCTTGGCGGCCACGTCGGCGCGCGCCGCGTCGAGCGCGCTGCGGCTGGCCTTCTGATCGGCCAGGCCCTGCGCGTCGCGCGTGCGGCGCACCGGCGCGCCGGCAGCGAGCAGCTCCTGCGCATAGGCCAGGCCTTCGGCGAGCGTGTCGTCGCTGCGGTCGAGCCGGTCGACCAGGCCGAGCGCGAGGGCTTCTTCGGCGCCGACGTGGCGGCCGCTGAGCATCAGCTCGAGCGCCGGGCCGGCGCCGATCAGGCGCGGCGCGCGTTGCGTGCCGCCGGCGCCGGGCATCAGGCCGAGCTGCACTTCGGGCAGGCCGAGCTTGGCGCCGTTCACGGCCAGCCGGTAGTGCGCCGCCAGGGCGACTTCCAGACCGCCACCCAGCGCGGCGCCGTGCAGCGCGGCGATCACCGGCTTGCTGCAGGCCTCGATGCGGTTGCAGACGTCGGGCAGCGCCGGCGGCTGCGGCGGCTGGCCGAATTCGCGAATGTCCGCGCCGGCGATGAAGTTGCGGCCCGCGCCAACGATCAGCACCGCCGCGACCGTGTCGTCCGCCTGCGCGGCGTCGATGGCTGCCACCAGACCGAGGCGCACGTCCACGCCCAGTGCGTTGACGGGCGGGTTGTCGACGCTGACGATGAGCACCTTGCCGGAGCGGCGGGAGGTGACGGGAGTGGGAGGGGTGTCCGTCGGCATGCGGTGGTCTCCGGGGCTCTGGTTCTGAGGAGGAGGCATTGTTCGGTGCATAGCCTTCCTTGACAATTCCAGAATCGATTGACAGAGTGTCAAGTCCGCTTTGACAGTTGTGCGATGCCCATGGACGTCAATGCACTCACCCTGCTGGTCGAGATCCTCGATGCCGGCAACCTGAGCGAGGCCGCCCGGCGGCTGAAGATGACGCGCGCCAACGTCAGCTACCACCTGAACTCGCTTGAGCGATCGATCGGCCAGCAGCTCGTGCGGCGCACCACGCGACGGGTCGAGGCCACCGAGATCGGCCTGCGCCTGTACGAGCACGGCCAGACCATCCGCAACGAGATGATGGCCGCGCAAGAGTCGATTGCCAGCCTCGGACAGAGCCTGCAAGGCCGGGTCCGGCTGAGCGTGCCCAGCGGCTACGGCCAGCTTGTGATGTCGCAATGGCTGCTTGAGTTCAAGCGCCTGTACCCCGGCATCGTGCTCGACGTGGTGTTCGAGAACCGGGTGGAGGACCTGATCCGCGACGAGGTGGACATCGCAGTGCGCGTCATGTCGGAGCCGCCACAGCACCTGGTGGCGCGCGACCTGGGCGCGATGCACTACGTGGTCTGCGCCTCACGCGCCTGGGCCGAAGCCCATGGCATGCCGGCCGATCTGGACGCGCTGAGCAACGTGCCGCTGATCGCGTCCGCGGTGGTGAGCCGCCAGCTCCGCGTGACGGCCTACCAGGGCATCGAGCGGCACGAGGTCATCGTCGAGCCGACGCTGATTTCCGAGAACTACCTGTTCCTGCGCCAGGCCGTGCTCGCCGGGCTGGGCATCGGCATGGTGCCCGACTACGTGGTGCAGCAGGACGTCGAGCGCGGTGACGTGGTGACCGCGCTGCACGACTGGCGGCTGAGCATCTTCGGCACCCGGATGTACATGCTGTACATGCCGAACCGACATCACACGCGCGCCGCATCGACCTTCATCGAGTTCATGCTGGAGCGCGCGCATCAGGCGGGTCGGCGGGAAGAGGCGGGTCGGTCGACGGAACGGAACGACAAAGTCGACGAGCCGCAGCAGCCTGACCAATCGTGAGCACGTTTTTTGTGGCATCCCTTCTGGTCGCGCACAGCGGGCGGCGGTCGATCAGCTAGGGGATTTGAACTGGCAGAAGGCCGCTCTGCGGTTCCTACCGGAACGTCCGCCCATTGCCGCCCTCTGCTGCAGCTGGACGTCAGGTCTCTGCTTGGCGAGAGGCAGCAACGGGTCGGCCGCGACCGCTGCCCTCCGCGGCACGAGCGTCAGGTCCTCACAGGAAGCCGACCGCCGAGACCCGAACGTCGCTGATGCGCTGGACTGCCGCCGCTCGGCTCTGCTGGTCCGCAGGCTCAGGTCGGCCACGAGCAGTCAACAGCGAAGGGCCGCTTCGGAGCAGGTCATTCGCTGATCCTGGTCACGCCGCCCGAGCGGCTGTTCGACCTCGACATGCAGCGCCGGCCAATCGGCAACGGCGATCTCTGCAGAAAGATCTAGCACCACAAGCTAGGCGCAGGCCGTCATCAAGGAAGTCTCATCAGCGCGCAGACACATTCGCGCCCCGACGTCCCCAGATTGGTTCGGAGACGCCTCAATGGCCAGCGACGGAGTGGCTCATCGAGGCCGAGGTCCAGCGGGCTCATGGCAAGCGGAAGACTGCCATCTCCCTCTGAAGCCTCTCCGCATTGGCCTGCAGCGATGCCGCGGCCGCGGCCGTCTGCTCGACCAGCGCGGCGTTCTGCTGCGTCATCGCATCCAGTTGCTCGACGGACTGGCCCACCTCGCCAAGTCCTCCGTTCTGTTCCTGTGCGGCCACGCTGATCTCGCCCATCAGCTCGCGGATGCGCTCGGCATTAGTCACCACTTCCATCATGGTGCGCCCGGCCTGGCCAACGACCTGGCTACCCGCTTCGACCTGGTCGACACTGCCACCGATCAGGGTCTTGATCTCGCGCGCCGCGGCCCCGGAGCGCTGCGCCAAGGCCCGCACCTCGCTGGCCACCACCGCAAACCCGCGGCCGGCATCGCCCGCCCGGGCCGCCTCGACCGCTGCATTCAGGGCCAGGATGTTGGTCTGGAACGCGATGCCATCGATGGTTCCGATGATCTCCGCAATCCGGCCCGACGATCCCTTGATGCCCTCCATGGTGGAGACGACCTGCTTGACCACTTCGCCGCCGCGCTCGGCCACCTCGGCATTGCGCGTCACGATGCTGGACGCACCGCTCGCCGTCTCGGCCGTCTGTCTGACCGTAGCGCCAATCTGCGACATCGCCGCCGACGTTCGCTGCAGTTGGGCGGCCGTCTGCTCGGTGCGGTGCGAAAGATCCATTGATGCGGCAGCGACCTCGCCGCTCGCGGTGTGAATTTCATGGGCTCCGGCCCGCACCTGGCCGACGATTCTGCGCAGGGACTGGATGGTCTCGCTCAGGGTGGTCATCAGCTTGGCCACCTCGTCGCGACCCCACGGCCGGGGATCGAGGGTCAGGTTTCCCTCCGAGATCTGCTGGAGCTGTCGCGAAATCTCGCTGATGCCGCCTTGCGTGACCTTGTAGAAGCTGACGAGCAGGTAGATCGCCAGGACGATGCCCAGCGCCGACAGACCGAGTCGGATCGCCAGCACACGATTGAGATCTGTGACACGGGCCTGAAGACGAACGTCCAGCGCGGTGAAGATGCGGTCCAGCGTTGCGTAGTGCGACTTGATGGCTTCGTTGGCCTGGGCCACGTAGGCGCCCGCGTCGCTACCAAGCGTCTCGCCAAGCAGCTTCGACTCTGCGGCCTGCAGGAACGCGGCGCTCGAGGCGACGGCCTGATCGAGTGCGACTTCCGTTTTCACGGCTGGATCTTGTGCGCCGGCCCGCGCGATCGCCTTCTCGAGATCGGCCTGAAGGGCCCGAGCAAACGAGAGCGCCGTGACGATGTCGTCCCGCTGCTTGGGCAGGATCACGCCGGCGCGGAGCACAGCGTTGCCCGTACCACGCAGCTTGCCCAGCATCTCCACCAACTGCGGCTGACGGAACATGGCTGCGTCCATCAGGTAGAAGGTCGTCACCTCCGGATCAAGCGTCAGGTTCGACGAATCCGAGACGTCGTTGAGCAGCACGAACGCTGCGTCCAGCAGTTCGGTGTGGGCGCGGAAGGTCGAAACCGGATCCTGCTTGATGGGCTGTGCGGCCAGCGCCTTCTCCAGCTCTACCAGCTTGCCCCAGGCGCTGCTCACCTCGAGTTGACCGTGCAGTCGTTCGTGTATCGCAGCCAGGGCCGCCCAGGATTGGGCGACGCGCTGCTGGGCCTGGTCCAGGTCGCTTGCTCCTGCCGTGGCCGCGCGGCGGCGGTTCTGCGCGGCGTCGAGCAGCGGCATCAAGGCACGGGCGTACTCCACGCCCAGCCTCTCCTTGGCTGAGAAGGCCACGGTTTCCATCGTCGTCGCAGCCAACGACCAGCAAAGCATCAACAGCGGCGCCAAGAAGGCAAGGGACACCCAGACCGACTTGGCAGGGAAGCTGATCACACGGAACAGCCGGATTCCCGGAGCCATCAGGCCATGGTGGCGGAAGAAGGCCGGCATGCCGTCGCTGGCTCCAACGGCGTGGTTCGGCAGGCTGCCGTTGACATACATGGCGTGTCTCCCTCGTGCGAAGCTGTACAGCCTCGCTTATTTCGGCTGCGTCAGGCGAGTCTTGACGATCGTGGCACGCGACTCGGGCCGCTACCGGGATCGAAGCCGGCTCTGGGGCTCTCTTCTGGGGCCTCGGTGCAGTTGCGACCGACAGCATTGAGGCGACGAGTTCACAGCCGCGCATGTCGCTGATGGGTCGATCTCGTACAGCCAGGGTGGCCGCTCGAACGATCGCGATATGAGCACAGCAGTCCTTCGCGCGGGTTCGGCCAACGCCCTTCGTGGCCATCGCCAATGCCGGGGCCCTGCGGTCCCAACGATCCCAGCAGGTCGTTCAGGAACCTTCATGGACGGTTCGCCGAGGTCCGCCGGCGTGGCCGCCGCCTGCACACACGGCGACGGCCGGCAACTCTGGCAAGCCGATGACGGAGTGCCACCGGTTCAAAGCGCGCTGAGAAACGCCATCAACTTGTCCTCCGGCCGATAGCGCCTGGCCTGCACACTGGGAGGCGCAACCTTGTCCAGCACACGCTCCTTCAACGTCAGATCGGCATCGAGGTAAATCTGAGTGGTCTCCAGCGATTCGTGGCCAAGCCACATCGCGGTCACCGACCGGTCGACTCCAGCCTGAAGGAGCTCCATCGCCGTGGTGTGGCGCAACACATGTGGCGTCACGCGCTTGCGCGTCAAGGATGGGCAGGCCCGGCCGGCTGTGGCAACGTGCTTGGCCACGAGGTACTGGACGCCGTCGGCACTGAGGCGACTGCCTCTGGCACTCGGGAACAGAATGGCGGGCTCAGGTCCCAAGTCCCTGCTCATCCATGACCGCAACACTGCCTGTGTCTGTTTGGCAAGCGGCGTGCAACGCTCCTTGCGCCCTTTCCCGAGCACGTGGACGTGGGCGCCTGTGCCGAGCCTGACATCGGCGGCTCGTAGGCCGGTTATCTCGGACAGACGCAGCCCGGTCTGGACCGCAAGCAACAACAGGACATGGTCACGCCGCCCCGACCATGTGGTCCGATCGGGTGCCGCAAGCAAGGCTTCGACCTCTTCGCGTGTCAGATGGCAGACCTGCTTGCGAGTGCATCGCTTGCTGGGAATCGCCAGGACGCGCTGGATCAGGCCCGCATGACCAGGCGATTCAAAGGCGGCGTACTGAAAGAACGACCGAATGGCGCTCTGCCGCAGGTTCCGGCTTCTGGCACTCACGCCGCGTTCGTGTTCCAGGTCGGCCAGGAACGCCGCGATCAACGGCGCGTCGAGTTGCTCCAACGCCAGCGCGCTCGGTGCAACCTTGAGGCGCTTCTCGGCGAACCGGAGGAAGAGCCGGAAGGTGTCACGATAGGACGCGATCGTATGCGCGCTTGCCTGCCGCTGCTGCATGAGTCTTCGGGTGAAGAACCCCTCCAGCAGCACAGCGAGATTGCAAGTCGAGGCCGTCATGACAATTTCTCCCAGTGACGCTCGAACCGGGCGAGCGCGTGGCCCATCAACTCGGGGCAGGCGCTGAGATACCAGTAGGTGTGCGCGATGCGCACGTGACCCAGAAAGGTTGACAAGGTCGGCAGGTGGCGCTCGACATCCTGGCCGGATCGGTACCAGCGCAGCAACGTTTGGATGGCAAAGCGGTGGCGCAGGTCATGCAACCGAGGGCGTGGAGCACCCGCCAAGGCGTGCACCTCCGCCTGGTCGAGCAACTGATAGAAGGTCCGATGGATGTGTCCCGGGTCGAGTGCCGTCCGCCGACCCGAGATGAAGAACAGCGGCGGCGCCAACCGTTTGGCGAAGCGATCGCGGCGCGCGCGGTATTCCGCGAGTGCTGACCTAGGAGTCTGCGCGGCAGAACCGGGTAGTTCCTGATGTCGGGTGGCGTGGGGCATGCGTTGATCGGGCATGGCTGGAAGCTATCGCCCTTACGAACCTGACCAAGTGATGCTGCTGCCGGCGGCGCCGCAGGACTGGCTGCCGGCAGGCCACCTGGCGCACTTCATCAACGACACGGTCGACGCACTGGACCTCAAGGCGTTTTATGCGCGCTACGAAGGCGGCGGCTCGCGCAACCAGCCCTTTCACCCGGCCATGATGGTCAAGGTGCTGGTCTACGCCTACGCCACGGGCGTGTTCAGCTCGCGCAAGATCGAGCGCCGGCTGCATGAGGATCTGGCGTTGCGGATGCTGGCGGCCGGCAACTTCCCGCGCCACCGCACGATTTGCGACTTTCGGGCGTTCCATCTCAAGGAGTTCTCGGAACTGTTCGTGCAGGTGGTCAGGCTGGCCCGCGAGATGGGGCTGGTCAAGCTGGGCACGGTGGCCATCGACGGCACGAAGGTCAAGGCCAATGCCAGCCGCCACAAGGCCATGAGCTACGAGCGCATGAAGCAGGCCGAGGCCGAGTTGAAGGCGCAGATCGACACGTTGCTGGCGCGTGCGAAGGCCACCGACGAGGCCGAAGTCAACGAGCCGGAGCTGGACCTGCCCGCCGAGATCGAGCGGCGCGAGACGCGCCTGGCGGCCATCCGCGAAGCCCGCGAACGCCTGGAGCAGCGCCAGCGCGAGGCGGACCTCGAGCGCGGCCGTAGCGACGACGACGACCGCCGCCCGCGGGGCCTGGACGGCCAGCCCCGGGGCGGGCGCTACAAGCGCGAATTCGGCGTACCCGCGGACAAGGCGCAGGAGAACTTCACCGACCCGGACAGCCGCATCATGAAGCGCGCCGGCGGTGGGTTCGATCCCGCGTACAACGCACAGACGGCGGTGGACGAGGCTGCGCACATCATCGTGGCGGCCGAACTGGACAACACCGCACCGGACGCCAACTGGCTGCTGCCGATGATCCGGGCGGTCGGCGACAACCTGGGTGAGCTGCCCGAACTCGGTCTGGCTGACGCGGGCTACCGCAGCGAAGACAACCTGAAGAACGCACCAATAGAGGTGGTGGTGGCGCTGGGCCGGGAAGGCAAGGAGCACGCCCAGGTCAATGCCCAGCAGTACCCGCACACCGCGGCGATGGCAGCCAAACTCAAGACCGAAGAAGGCCGGGCGGCCTACCGCAAGCGCAAGTGGATCGCCGAGCCGCCCAATGGCTGGATCAAGAACGTACTGGGGTTCCGGCAGTTCAGCATGCGGGGGCTGCACCGGGTGCGAGCCGAGTGGAAGCTCGTGTGCATGGCGCTGAACTTGCGGCGCATGGCCATGATGGCGGTCTGAAGGGTACGAGAACGCGTCGTCCAGACCGCTTCAGCCGCCGCGCGAAGACTTCACCAGACCTCGCCGTACGATCCCGGTCGACAAGACGGCGCCCTTGCCACTTGCGCTGCCCTCAGATCGGTCCAGCATCTCGATGCCTGGGGGGGCTCAGCTTCTGCCGCGCAGACTCCTAGTCGAGTCAGCAATCGGAGCCAGCCGAGACTTGCCGAACTTCGTCTGCCGAATGGTCAGCAAGCCTTGGTCGAGATCGACATCGCCGACCTCGAGACGGATCGCCTCACCAAGCCGCATCCCGGTGACGCTGAGCAGCCCCAAGAGGCAGTGGTAGGTCGCCCCTCGCAGGCCATCTGTAGGAGGCAGCGTCAACGCGCAAGCCATCAAGCGAGCGAGTTCATCGTCCGAGTACAGGTACGGTTGTCGTCGATGCCGATGTGAAGGAAGGAGGTCGGCGGGGGTGACCTCCGTGGCGGGGTCGAGCAACCGGTGGTGGAGCGTGAAGCCGCGAATTCGACGCAGCCGATCGGCGGCGAAGCCAGGGCGCGTAGATGGTTTGCTCAGGGCCCACTCTACGGCAGCGGCTGCCGTGATGGTCGTGACGCCGCGCCGGTCGAGAAAGTCCGTGAACTCGATCAGCGCATCTTCGTTCGCCCGAAGCTTGAACCCGAGCGCTCGCCGGAGTGCAAGGTAGTCGGTGACGGCCTGTCTCAGCGGCGTCATTGCGCACCTCCCGGCCAAGAAGGAGCGATGGACCGCAGGGCGGCAAAATCCACCTTCGCATAGATCGTCGTTGTCTGCTGCTGGCGGTGACGCAGCACTTCGCCGATCTCGGGAAGTGACGATCCCTCGCGCAGCAGTCGGGTGGCCAACGTGTGACGGAGCACATGCGCTCCCTTACTCGGCACATCGATGCCCGCGCGCTGAAGCGCGCGGCGGACGATCGCTGCAACAGCGGTCCCGCTGGAGAACCCCTCCATCGGTGCCTGTGCTCGGAGGAAGACCTGCCGGGAGGAACAGCGTGGCCGGGCCTCGCTCAAGTACTGCGCCAGCGCTTGGCCCACTTCGTATGGAAGCGGTAGGCGATCGACTCGGGTTTGTCCATTGCGAACCAGTAACTCGCCGGCGTGCCAGTCGATGTCCTCCAGTTGTAGTGCTACCACCTCGCCCGCCCGCAGCCCGAGCCGCGCAAGTAGGAGGATGACCGCGTAGTCACGACACCCACTCGGTGTAGCCCGATCGCATTGAGCGAGGGTGCGCAGAACCTGATCGTCCTGGAGCGAGCGGGGGATCGATGACTGCGACCAAACAGCTGGCGCCGGTATGTGCGAAGACATATCGGTGTCGAGCCAGCCGCGGTAAAGCGCGAACCGTAAGAACGCCCGAACTCCACCGACGACTCTGCATGCAGAGTTCGGACGGCACGTCTTCGTCGCCAGCCGGACGTGGGCGATGACGTCTCGCGCCGTCACGGTGTTGAACGTCAATAGTCCATCGGCGAAGAGGAACGTCAACAGATTCCTGGCCGTGATCCGATTGGAGTGAATGGTTGCAGGTGCCAGATTGCGCTCGTGGCGCATGTAGTCGACATACTCGGCCTCGATCTGCTCGACCGCAGTTGGAGTGCGCTCAGGTGAGTGTGTGGAGATGATGCCCTGTGCCGCGAGATGCGCGAGCAGCCGCAGCAGCGTCGAACGGTCCTCGGCCTTCGGGGCGCGACGGCGCCTGCGGCCTCGCAAGAAGGCATCGACCAAGTCTTCGGCTACAGCCGCGGCGGCTACGCCGCGTCCGTCCAACCACCGGCTGAAGTCTCCAACCAACCATGCGGCGCGGCGTCGCGAGTCGCGGCTATAGCCCGGCGGCCTCAAATCTGAAATGCAACACCCGGCCTGGATTGCAATGTCAGTGGATTGTGGCTTGAGCCTTTTGGGAGGTGGCTTGGACCAGCTCGCGGAATGCTTGGATGGGGCTGCGCCAGCCCAGGGTTTGGCGCGGCCGGTTGTTGAGCAGATCGGCAATGGAGTCCAGCGCCTGCTGATCGTGCACGGACAGGTCGGTGCCCTTGGGCAGCATCTGTCTGAGCAGCCCGTTGGTGTTCTCGCAGGTGCCGCGCTGCCAGGGGCTGTGCGGGTCACAGAAGTACACGCGCATGGCCGTGTTGCGAGCCAACTCCCGGTGCCGGGCCATCTCCCTGCCCTGGTCGTAGGTCAGCGTCTGGCGCATGGGCGCGGCAATCGAGTTGAGCTTGGCCGTGAAGCCCGCCAGTGCCGACTCGGCCGTCGCGTCGGGCATCCATGCCAGCAGCACCAGGCGGGTGGTGCGCTCGACCAGCACGCCCACCGCAGACTTGTTGCCCGCGCCCTTGATCAGGTCGCCCTCCCAGTGCCCGGGCATCAGCCGGTCGTTCACCTCGGGCGGACGCACATGGATGCTCACCATCTCCGGCAGCTGCCCGCGCCGGTCCTCGCCCGCCGAGCGCGGCTTTCGCGTGCTTCTACCCTGGCGCAGGCAGGCGATGAGCTGCTTGCGCAGATCGCCCTTGGGGTGCGCATAGATCGCGGTGTAGATCGTCTCGTGCGACACATGCATCTCCGGCTGCTCAGGCCACATGCGCTGAAGTGTCTGCGCGATCTGCTGCGGCGACCACAGCCAGCCCAGCAGATGCGACACCAGCGGCCACAACGGGCCATCAGGATCGAGCTTGGGCGCCGATCGCGCTGCACGTCGCCTCGCTTGGGCAGCAAGCTGCGCCGACGCCGACAGGTAGGCGCCGTCGCTGCCGACATTGCGCCTCAGTTCCCTGCTCAGGCTGCCTGGGTTGCGGCCCAGCACCTCAGCGATGGCCCGAAGGCCCAGCCCCTGCTGTCGCAGCGCAGCCAGCGTCACGCGTTCTTCGGGCTGCATCTGTCGGAATCTTCTCGTCATCTTCACACCTTACCTGGGTGGCAAGGTGTTGCATTTCAGATTTGAGGCCGCCCCCTTTGCTGCCAATGAGTCGATGAAGGTATCGATGCACACGCCCAGCGGGCCTTCGCGCATCCGCATCAGTGCGCGCGGGCGCACAAACAACTCTTCCATGAGGGTCTCCTTCCGGGGAAACCGTCCCCGGCGGAGTCGAACATATGGCAGTGAGGCGCAACCGTGAACCCGAGCAGTTCGTGTCATCGATGGGCAGCATCGATGCCCGCTCGCGGCTCGGCCTGCATGGCGTCGAG
>Ga0207951_100284_pt1 | contig 29221 bp, 30 predicted proteins | sample Subbio12Aug_8Bad_FD_184830 | JGI IMG/M metagenome (GOLD analysis project Ga0207951, IMG submission 184830) | Serpentinite rock and fluid subsurface biosphere microbial communities from McLaughlin Reserve, California, USA - CR12Aug_8Bad (SPAdes) | ecosystem: Environmental > Terrestrial > Deep... | reverse complement strand
CTACACGTCGCGACTTCATTCTTCTGGGCAATCGAAAATTTCGCGGATCCTTCTTAAGGCTTAATCTCTACTATTAATGGAGGTTGAGCCTTTTTCACGCAAAACTTCCGATTGAACCCTTTTAGAACCGTCCCCAGCGTCACCCCACCGGGGTTTCCCGAGAGTACTTAGAGAAGCGCGAATTGGTTGTGGACGATGTGGAATATCGGGGCCAGGTCGCACGCAACAGGGAACGTTCGGTATCTCGCTTGGATGGACGGATCACCCGCCCGCTCTACACCCCTTTGAAGCAGGTCACATGGCATACTTGGTGAAAAGAACATGCAAGCCGTGACGGATGATATGTATACCTTTATCCAAGGCGGCGATCCCACAAAGTAGCATGACTTGCCTCGTGCGTGTGCTACGGGCTGTCTTACGTAGTATAATACAGGCGACGAGCGCATGGTCTTGGGGGTGTTTCGAAATGGACAGGGAAATGCTGGCGCAGGCGTTGAAGTGCCTGAACGCTATGCTGGATGAGCTAGGAATCACAGGTGAAATAGCGATTTATGGCGGGGCAGTAATGTGTCTAGCCCTCAATGCACGAGGCAGCACACACGACATAAACGCCATATTTCACCCGAAGACCGATGTGGCGCATGCCGCCCGCCTGGTAGGAGAAGAGCTGGGTTTGCCAGAGGACTGGCTAAATGACGGGGTAAAGGGTTTTATGTCGGCAAACGAGGACTTAGTCTTCTTTGATCAACAGTAAAATCTACGTATTTACGTGGCGTCCACCCAGTACATGTTGGCGATGAAGCTGCTATCCTGTAGGTTGGACAATCAGAGTGAAATTAGTGACATAAGATTCTTGTTACGCTATTGTAATGTCTCGTCGGTTTCTCAGGCTGAAACGATTATATACAAGTACTATCCTAAGAATAGGGTGTTACCAAAAACATTCTACTTTGCCCTACTTCAGCAATAATGCTCAGAACGAACTGCGCCTAGTTCTCTTACGGGAATCGCCCGCTCAGTTTAGAATTAGGAACATATTTACAAGCGCTAACACATTGGCTCGGGTTTAGGTAAACTGAAACCCTCTTAGTGGACAAAGAGTCCACCAAGAGGGTTTTCTATCTAGAGACTATCGCGTAAGAATTTGCGGGTCAAAACCTGGTATCGGCCCTTTGTAAGGCTCTCCGTGATGGTGTTTGTGCGCCCTCCCCCTATACAGAAAGGCCGTTTCGGGGCAGAAGTTGTAGCAGCGCATGCATGTAACACAAAGCCCCTTTGTCTCTAGCACATTCCCCGTTAAGGCGAGGTTGCCTGCGGGACACAGTTTTGTACAGAGACCACACTTGGTGCAGGTTACTTGGTTAATGCTAATATTATCCCGCCTGTGCTCCATATATCGACGATAGGGTGCTCTTTGCACAAGACCATTTAGCTCGGCTAAGAAACTAAACCCTCTACGAAAGCTCCTCCCGGCAACCATCTTCTCTGTGAGTAACTCAATCCTCCTCTGTGAAAAGCGCAGATACTTTTCCTTTTTGACGGAGTCATTGTTGTGAATGGCTATGGGAAAAGGCACACAAAGATTGTTGGGCATGTGGAAGTGCTCGCCCCACTTCACATTAAAGCCCTTATCCCCAACAAAAGTGGCCCCAATCCTTGCCCCATCGCCGGACCATAACCACTGCGTACAGAAGACCAATGTGTCTTTGCTTTTCGTAGCACTGAGATCACCCATAAACTCCTTCATAGGTATTGGCACGTCGGAGCCATAAATAGGGTAACCAAATGCCACGGCATCGGCCTCGTGCACCAGCGCGTCTGCTTCGAAAGGACTTAACTTCTCAATAGAGTGGACCGAAGCGTCAACACCGGCAGTACCCAACTGTCGGGCCAAAGTCTTAGAGACCCACCAGGTGTTGCCGGTCCCCGAAAAGTAAAATATCGCTACCCTTTTCAACCGACTCTCCCCTTTTCAAAAGATTCCCTTTACGCATTCTATCATGATATGCGTCAAGGAAGACCGTCTACCAAAGCCCGAATAATTGCAGCAGCTTCTGCCAAAAGCTTAACTGGACAGGCTTAGGGGCGATAGCTTTTTGGACTTTTGGGAGATTTATTGAATCTGTCTTTAACACGAACTGAACGGCGGAAACATTGGTGTTTTTGTCCGACACGAAAGATACTACTTTGGCATTCTTGCCGGAAATGCTGCCAAGCATTTCATCGATTTGATCACTTATTTCCGAATCCAGGCTCGATGTTCCCTGTCGTAATCTCGCTGTGCCGCCTTGATATGAAGCAAGACCGTCCCGAAGCTTCTTTATCCCCTGATTTAGCTCTACTCCTGCGCTATAGAGTTCGTTTGCCGATGATACTATAACGGATGAGGAAGAACCAAGTCCTGATGTACCGTCTGCCAAGCTAGAAGCGCCTTGACCAAGCTGCGCCACACCATCGGTATAGCCTCTTAATCCCTGTGTAAATTGCACCGCACCGTCCAGCTGTTGCTTTACAGCAGCAAGATCAGGAATGGCTGATAGTATGGTGCTGTAATTCTCAGTGGTGAGAACAGGAAGCCCTAAGTCCATTGAGCCCAGATGTGCATTAACGGAAGCGAAGGTAGCATGTTGTATGGCTAGAGCACCCTGGATCAATGAGTCGTTCTGCTTACTTAATTCTGATAGACCCTCTTTCAAGGCAGTGGCCCCTGCATGCAGCTGGTTTGCACCAACTGCAAGCTCTTCAAGACCGTCTTTAAAAGACTTCATGCCATCGATGTATCTTTGCATTCCGCCGGATAACTGATTAAGGCCGCCCAATAATTCAGCAGCACCGTCATCAAGTCCTTTTATGGCGGCAGCAAGCTCCGAAATCTGCTTCGTAAACTCACCGCTGTCAACTGTTATACCGAGGGAGAGCTTGATCCCATTGACTGATATTGCATCCATCTTAAAGTTACGCACATCCGCTGTTACTGTAATGTCGATACTATTGCCTGGCAAGACGGTGTAGGTAAGCTGCTTGTTGCTCCCTGCCTCGGCAACGGTGGCATTGTCGGCCTTTATATTGGAACATAGCTGGTTATCAAGGGAGAGTGCAAATTGCAGGGCGTAATTTTCAAAAAAGGTACTGTTGCTATTGTCGTTCTGCTTTACCGAAATCGTTATCTTGAGCTCACCGCTTTTTCCGGCAAGCTCCGCACCTGACGTTTCTTTGCCATCTAGAAAATACTTTATGGCGATATCCCAAGGCAGCTCTTTCGTGTCAGGCGTTCCCTGATAGTAAAGCCTCTCTGCAGCCGTGTCTATGGTAATAAGATCTCCATTTTGATGGAGTTTTTCAGAAGTGGTCATGTTACGTATATCGGAGTAAATGCCATAGTCGGTAATTGCACCGCCTGCAAAGATATTGACTACATAAAGGTCTTTCACACTGCCGTCTAGGTTGAGTATGCCGTAGATGACTTCTTCTTTGGGTGAAGGAGCGTTCGACGCTAATACCGATATACCCGATGCAAATAACAGTCCTAATATTAAAAGGCCGGATAATATCCTCTTCATCTTAATCCACTCCCTTAGAATTTATTAACTCACCGTTATCTCTCATGGTGGTCTTCTGGATAACCCCGTCAAACACTATTAGCAAAGCTGGTAGGACACAGACTACCATTACGAATGACAGCAGAGTGCCTCTGCCGAGCAATGTTCCAAGCTCACCGATAATCGGGTTACTGGTAGTAGCGGCCAACACAAATCCTGCTGTCGCCAAGATGATAGCAGAAATAAGGATCGCCACCAAGTTATCTTCAATGGTTACTCGCATCGCGTCCTTCTTCGGAAGTATTTTTCTGTTACCGAGATAGGCATTGGTGAGCAGTATAGCGTAGTCCACTGTTGCCCCGAGCTGCACCGTACTAAGTATTAAATACCCAATAAAACTGATGGGCTTCCCAGCGAAATAGGGAAAGGACAGATTAATCCAGATTGCCGTTTTAATTGAAAATAGCAGAAACAATGGCACGGTCAGCGAACGGAACGTCACAAGTAACACGATGAACATGCCTACTAGAGCTATGAGATTAATGCGCTCTGTGTCTATCGAAACAGCGTTTTTCATATCAAAGAGTGTGGCGCTTTGTCCTGCAAGATAATATGTGGGGTAATGCAGTGCCGCTGTATCCAAAACAGTCTGGACTGTATTAAAAGCGTCTGCACCTTCCTCCGCTGTGTCTGTGTAAAGGATAATGCGCGAGTAATTCTCTGCATAGAACTGATCAGTCGCCTCTGGCGGAACAAACTCCAGCGGTATTTCGGCTCCTACAGCTGTTACGAAGGAGATAACACTTTTCACATGAGGGACCTCGGAAAGCGCATCGCAAAGCACGGCTTCCCTACCCACATTGCCCTTTGGTACGAGTAAGACCAGGGCATTTTCCTTGCCGAATTTCTCTTCAATGTATAAGGCATCCTCGCCCGCTCGGGAGGCGCTTGTAACGCTACCCATACCATAGGAAAACTGCGTTTTAGATTGAGCGAGGAAGCTAGGTATGACAACAACAAGGGCAAGTATTAGAAATGCTACCCTTACGTTCATCAGCCATTTTCCTGACTTTTTAAGGTCTGGCATAAGTTTGCGGTGTTTAGTCCTGTCAATAGCCTTATAACACATCAATGTTATAGCGGGCAAAAATACCATAACTGAAATAAAGCTGAGTATTACCCCTTTTAGTAAGTTAAGGCCTAAATCTGCACCGATCCCGAAGCGCATAAAGATTAGTGCTCCAAAACCAATTATAGTCGTGGCCGCGCTTGCCGCAACTGTCGGCAAGGCTTGCTTCATAGCGAGTATCATCGCCTGCTCTGGCTCATGGGATAAGCGATAGTTATTAAAGCTGTGCAACAGGAAAATGGCAAAATCCAGGGAGACAGCAAGTTGCAAGATAGGACTGACTGTCTGCGTGATGAATGATATCTCGCCGAATACTATATTTGTGCCCATATTAATGACTATTGCAATGCCTATGGTAATCAGGAACAACAAGGGCTCGATCCAGGAGCTTGTTGAGATTACCAGAATCAGGATTATGATGGGGAGCAATATTACCATGGCGTTCAATACCTCTGAAACTGACATTGCTTGTGTCTCTGCGGTATTAACCGCATCGCCTGCGGCAGCGTTATTCTCACCAATGAGTTCATAAATGGCACTAACCGTACTCTTCTCTTTTCCGCTTTCAATAGACAAGCTCATTAAAGCATTGTTGTCCTTGTAATAGCTTTCAATCAGAGAGCTCGAGAAGAAATTAAGCGGCATCGTTTTAAGTGTATCTAGACCTACTACGTCATCAAGCCAAGTTATGGTTGTAACACCGTCTAGATCGGCGAGTTTCTCTTTATAATCTAATGCTTCGTGTAGTGATACACCTGTGAGCATAACTCTGGCATTGGGCATCTCGCTACCAAACTCGGTCTCCATTATCTTTATGGCGGTTGTGGATTGTGCGTCTTTAGGCAAGTAGTCTACCATGTCATAATTAACCGAAACCAGCGGCAACAGAATACCGCTTAATACTGCGACCACTAAGAACACTACTAAGACAATCTTCTTATAGTTGATTAGGGCCCGCGAAAATCTGTCCACTCATACCCCTCCTGATTTACCATACACTGTGTTGACAAACTGTTATACTACATAGTTTAATGACACTGACACCACAATTCAACAGACAGATGATTTCTAGATGTCTGTTGCTAAACATAAATGGACAAAACGTTGATTATTCGACAAATCTTAAGAAAACGGAGGGTTAGGCATGAGCAGCGGCAAGGACGATAGACGTGTCAAGTATACTAAGATGGTATTGAAGGAGAGCTTTATAAAACTACTAGAAAAGAAAGATATCTCGCAAATCTCCATCAAGGAAATCTGCGAGGACGCCGACATCAACCGTACGACCTTTTATGCCCATTATAGTGATCAATACGACTTGTTGAGAAAGATAGAGAATGAACTACTGGATAACATAGGTGCTCATCTCGATCAGATAGACGGTAACATCAACGCTGTCGCGCTGGCAGAAAAAATCTTTGACTATCTTAAAGAAAACGCTGAGTTATGTAAGCTATTGCTAAGCGAGCGCGGAGACTTCACTTTTCAGAAAAGGGTCATGGTGCTCGTATATGATAAAATCATCGCTGAAATAACTGGTGGCAATACAATTACCAAGGAAGATGCTGAGTATGTCTACGCCTTTACAATAACTGGATGCGTGGGTATCGTTCAAAAATGGCTTGATGAAGATATGAAGAAATCTCCTTCTTATATGGCGGAAATGGTTATAAGTCTTACCTTAGGATTGATTAGTCTCCTAAAGAGCACTAGACCTTTGAGATGACCATGGGTGTGTCTACTCGGGCTATACCATAACAACTGAGGAGCCTACGCTTTGTACGCGTAGGCTCCTCAGTTGGCAAAACAGCCTTTCATCCCTCACGCTCATCCCGCCACCGCGCGCGCAGCCGAGCTTGCGGCCGGAGAAGTAGAAGATATCGCACAGGGAACTGATTTGTCTGGTAATCTCCCGGATACTGAGCGCGGCGCCAGCCTCTTCCCGGCGCTTAATGAAATAGAGATCATCTGCCAAGAGGCTGGCATCAAGCACTAACAAGAGCTGGTTCTCATTACAGACTTGGCGCACTGCACGCAGGTTGGCCAAGGAAAACGGCTGTCCGCCTATAAGATTGCCCCCTGGGTCTGGTGGTTTGCTAACGGGGGAAGCGCCCTGCTGTGCATACCGGGCTTTGACTGTCTCGTCCCGCAGGGCTTCTATCCAGGGCCGATAGCTTTCTATGAATTTTTCCTTACCTGACTCTCCATACATCTCTGCCAAACCAGTGAGTGAGTAATTCTCACCCAGGTACTCTTCATTGAACGTAGCAACAAAGAGATGGTAACTGTCGGCGGATAACATACCTGTGTGCCCTTGTTTTAGTTCACTCAAAATCTCGCCAAGCGCCTTGGCAAACTGTATGTCGGTTTTGGCGTTACGCACTTTTCCCACATAGCGATCATAGTTGTCAAGCCACTTAGTACCGTGCAACCTCTCTTGTACGCCAAAAAGGGGATAGTTTTCTTTCATTGTGTTGTACAGGTAGTCAAAGTCGGCTACCCTTTCCTCCCGACTCAGCTGTGGTCCAGGGTTGCAACCAGCGAGAGCCACAACAAGCAGGACTAAGACTACGCTTATCCCATAAAGGCGTTTCCCAGACACATGCACTCACTCCTTACATCAAAAACCTATGCTGTGATGATTCGGGAGACAATATGCAAATTCCTGCCAGTTGGACAAGAAATAATCTAGGCTACACTAAATCAATCTTAGTGCTATACTTTTCTTAATCAACGCAAGAGGAGAATGACATGGATATCTCGATTTCCCGCCCTGAACTGTTTAACATTATAGATGAAAAGACGACGAACGTGTTCTTTGGCGGCAACCAGGACTGGTACACAGAGGAGTGGAGCCGCAGAGCCGGCTGCGGGCCGACCTGCGCGGCCAATATTCTGGCCTATCTCGCCTTAACCCGTCCTGAGCTCAAAGCCTTGTACGGCTTTGAAAACATGAGCCTGGCCGCTTTTGCAGAGCACATGGAGGACGTTAATAAATTTGTCACGCCCGGAAACATGGGCCTTAACCGCACGGAGATGTTTACTGACGGCGTCGCTGACTTTACCCGCAGCCGGGGTATCTCGTTGAAGCCGCACGTTTTCGGTGTTACCACCAATATGGCACCGAACCGCGCGCCCGCAGCTGCACTGGCGGAGTTTGTTAAAGCTGGGCTCGAATCCGACTGCCCGATTGGTTTTCTGAACCTGACAAAGGGCAGGGTGAAAAATCTGCAGAGCTGGCACTGGATAACCATTACAGCAGCATCCATAGAGGAAAAAAGCCTCATCGCCGACGCCTCCGATGAGGGCCTGCACAGGCGCTTCGACCTGCGCCTGTGGTATCTGTCCACCCGCTTACCCGGAGGTCTGGTCTACTTTATGCACTACTAGCGTTAACAGATTAAGTCGTACTGGACTCTTTCCCCCTTAAAAGCCGGACAAGGGCGGTTTACCTGATCTTTCCTTCTTCGGTCTCTACCTTATTCACAAAGTCCATATTGTAACGCACAGCACCGTGGTCTTTAATTACCGTGCCTCTCGTGATGCGGAGTGCCAAAATAATGCAGTTCTCATTCTGTTCATTGTTCGCGTGGTCGTACCATTTGGCAAATGCCTCACGAAGTTTAGTCCTTAGCTCAGCGTTCTTCGGGTCTAAAACCCATCCGAGGTTTTCGCCAATTGCATTTCCGGAAAACCACTCGAAGCAAACCGCAAATGCAACCTCTTTGTTTTGAGCTATCTGATGCATTTTAGTTGATTTCGCCCAAGTAGTAACATAAAATACGCCGTCTTCATAATAAGCGTCCACATCACGGACATAAGGACGGGGTTTTCCGTCAGCGTTCGGTTCCATTGCGATGGTTGAGAGAGAGATGATATTATCTTTTCCGTTGCCGCACCTTTCCTCGATTAATTTTATTCCTTCTTCGTACCTGCTCATTTTTAACTCCTCCTACTATCCATCAATTATAACATGACATATTTGAAAATATAATTTTTTATGTAATCGTTAAAGCGCAAAGCTGCTACACATAACGATTATTCCATCTTATATGGCCGCAAGAAGGCTCTTGAGAAAACTACTCAAGAGCCTTCCAAAATTTAAACAGGTAATGTCCACCTGCTATATGCACCGGCAAACTGCATGCCAGGAACAAAAACAGCGGTTGTTGTGGAAGATAGCTAGAGTGCGAGTTGTTCCGGAGCTGGAGTTTGTCTAGCATGATAGGTAAGCCAAAGCAGGCGTGAAGCCACGATGCTATAGACCGCCACTGCACGCATGAGACGGTCTATAGTTTCCAATTGGAGTTTCTGTATTTGGCAACCGCTTTTTAGAATGTAATGGTACCGTTCGACCCTCCAACGATAGGTATACCTGGTCAAACACCGCAAGGCATCTCCCAGAGTGTTGATTGGTAGAGTCGTGAGAAGCATCCATTCTAACGGTTTCGCACCTTCGGTAGGTGATTGCCTAGGGGATGTTATTGCAACAGCCCTTTGGTTTAGGCGGATGCGGATTGAGTTGCGGGGCGAATGAGCACTAACGGGGTCTGTTCACTGCCCTGCCCGGCTGGGTTGTCGCGAATGAGTGCCTTAAGGTCTTGAATACTATAAGGCAAGTCTTTGGAATGCCCTAGGATTTCTACATCGAGATCGTTAGCATCTACTATCATACAATTGATACCAAGCTTTGTCTTGATCTCATTACAGACCTCGTGCGGCTTATCTGGCACCAGAATTCCCTTGGTCAAATACCATTCAAATGCATCAGTACAGAAGCCGTCGATGCCTGCTATGCCATGACCCGCTACGCGATAAAACATTCCTTTAATGCCAAAGGGCCGAGTGACCGCTGCCACTGCTGCTGCCAAAAGAATACGCGGCAGGCCTGCGGAGTCGATGGCTATTTGCATCTTATAGGGGTTCCCTACAGATTCTCCGGCCGGGGTCATCTTTACATACCGGGACAGAAAACGCGCCCACCAAGAGACTTTAATGTCGTGCATATCTAGAACGCGGTTCTGGCATAGTGCAATAACCTTTTCGCTAATAGATAATACATCGCCCAGCTGATAGAGGGGCGCAACATATTGCTTAACTATCTCAATATAATCTTCTTTAGGTGTAATGAAATGTGTCCGAATAGAGTGCCGGCAATACCGCTTGCCATTAACCTCGATGTCGACACGTTTCTCCGGATTTGCATAGAAGCTTTCCATAGTTGCATACCCCCAACCGTCATATATCTCTATCTTACCAAAAAGCATTGCCGAGACAAGCACTTCCCAAACGAAACTAAGAGGCGTTCCGCATCAGGTTTAGGGTAACTTTGCGTCTATAACCACCAAATCCCCGTTTTTGGTGCGTTCAAACGTAAGCAATATCCTATCTTTGTTTTCCAAAGTGTGAAAAAAGGGTTTTACCCCCTCTGAAAGCCGAAAAACCGTAGGTTGGTCGTTACCCGGCCACGCCATATCCGCGTCAAATTGCACCTCGATAGAATTGGCGTCGATAAGACCAAGGAAAGTTCCGGGTAAGTCACTGCGTGTCTCCGCAATAATTATCTTGTCAAAGCTAGCTTTTGTTGTCTTAACACAGAAAGACTTATATGTTCCAGGGAATTTGATTAACAGGTCCGCCGGCAATCCAGCGGTGATTGTTTCACCTAGGAGCACCTCGATTACTCCATCTTTTTTAGTGACAGACTTAATCGCAAGAGGTCCGCCGCCGTTAATCCACAAATAGGTATCGGTGATGCCAAATGCTTCCGGCTCAAAGACGTAGTAGCCGCGAAGGTTAAGCAGATAGCCTTTCTCGCTAACTAGAACAGATTGGACTAGCGCGACATCTTCAGTGATATTGGATTGGTACTTCTCAATCACAGCATAGTTAACCCCCGAGCTGCAAGCGGTTAGAACTAGTATAGTCATGCTCAGTGCAAGCGCATAAAAATAACGCCTCAAATAAATCAACTCCTTACGACTTATTATAAGCGCGTAAGGAGTTGATTTCCATTAAAGGATGGTTAAGAATGTGTTACGTCGTTACCGCTAGCCCTAAGGCCCGGAGGAATTATAGGTTTGGCAGGGATACACACCGTAAACGTGGTACCATGGCCCAATACACTTGTTACTTCTATCCGGCCACCCATAGCTTGAACAAACTCTTTGGATATCGCCAGCCCTAGCCCGGTGCCACCCTCGCGGTGTCTCGACTTATCGCCCCGATAGAAGCGGTCAAATACATAGGGTAGCTCCTCCCGAGCGATGCCTGGACCCGAGTCGGTCACACCAACCCGGACGTGTTCCTCTGAGAGCATCGCCGTAACTGAAACCACACTCTCTTTTTGCGAGTGCTGTAGAGCGTTTGATACTACGTTAAATAACACTTGGGCCAGACGGTCCTTGTCGGCGGTAACTGTCATAGGCTCCGCAACAGTGAGCGTAAATATAAGGCCCTTGTCTTCGGCTATAGGTCGGATGTGATCTATTAGCTTGACTAGGAAGGATTCCAAATCGAGTTCTACTAGACTCAGCTTGAGCTTACCTGCTTCCGCCAAGCTTAAGTCCTGCAGATCAGCTATGAGGCGCCCCATGCGACTGACTTCGTCGTAGAGCGAGGCTAATTGCGCTTCATCGGGCTTAGCTACACCATCAAGCATAGACTCAAGAGCCACACGCACAATGGTTATAGGGGTACGCAGCTCATGTGCTACATCCGCCACTAGGTTACGCCGGGAACGTTCGTTTTGCTCCAGCTGTGAGGCCATCTCATTAAAGGATTTGACTAAGTTATTTAGCTCACCCTCACTGTATTTTTCGGGCAACCGATAGGACAGCTCTCCTGCAGCTAACGTGCTAGCGGCCTTATCAATTACCCTGAGCGGTGCCACTAGTCGGCGGGAAATAATGATGCCTATTCCAAGCGAGAGAAGAAGGACTAAGGCGCCGGTAGCCACAACCCCTTGATAAAACGACCTGCGGAAATCATGTTCTAGCGGCGCCAGGTCATACATGTGCCCCATCATAGAGTTAGCTATGAGTGTGCCTACTCTTTTGCCGCGTGCGAGCAGGAAAATACCTTTAGATACCTCCGCTTTAGTGAGCTTCTGTCCGATCAGAGACCCTGGCCCTACTACCACGATAGCCTCACTATCGGCAACTATATAGCCATATCCGCCCATCATCATGGACCGACCAAGCATATATACTTCTGCACCCTGAAAACTTCCTTTTGCCTCGAAGTGTTCTTCGAGAGTGGACTTTAGCCCGGTAAGGCGGGTGCTCAGCGTAGCTTCGAGATAGTGTGAGAACAGATTAGCAAGTAGCGCCGACACTATGCCACTAAGTACTAGGGTTACAAGCAGAGCTATCGCCAAAAAAGCTGCTAATACCTTTGTTTGTAGGCTCATGCGCGGCTCGCTCCCAATTTATAGCCAATACCAAATACGGTAGTAATATAGTCCTTTGACGTTTCCTTTTCTAGCTTACGGCGCAAATTGCGAATATGAGTATCTATGGACCGCTCATATCCCTCAAAGGTTTCACCCATAGCTCCTTCGAGCAATTGAGCTCTGGTAAACACGCGACCCGGTGAGCGCAGAAATATCTCCAACAGACGAAACTCCGTAGGCGTCAGAAGAATTGTACTGCCGTTTGTTATTAATGTGTGTTGCTCAGTGTCTAGCGTCATATCTTCAAATGCAAGCCGAGTAGCAGCCTGCTCTGAAGTGCCACGGCGCAGCACCGCCTTAATACGCGCCACTAGTTCACGCAGACTGAATGGCTTTGTAATATAATCATCTGCTCCTAACCCTAGGCCGAGTAACTTGTCAATCTCCTCACTGCGAGCAGTGAGCATGATGATAGGTATATTGGTTTTTTGTCTTAATTGGCTGCATACCTCTAAACCGCTGAGCTTGGGTAGCATAACATCAAGCAGCACTAAATCAGGCCTCTCCTGATTAAAACCAGCTAGCCCAGCCTCCCCATCGCCCATGGTGACGACACTAAACCCCTCGCTGGTTAAATATTCGGCTACTAGCTTAGCGATTTTCTCTTCGTCTTCTATAAGCAGTATTTTTTTCATTGGTAAACCACCCCCGCGTATATGAGTAAGAGGTGAGGGCTAGCCTCACCTCTTTATCCTACTTGCCCCAACCGAAACCACCGCGCATCATGTTGCCCATGCCACGACCTTGTCCTCCACCCATGCCGCCTTGACCTAAGCCACATGCATTAGTGGAATCGAGCTTCTTATCGAGGTTTTGTTCCAAATTCGCTAGGCAGGTTGCGGCCTGCTCTGCCGTCATTCTACCTTCGGCTACAAGCTGATCCACAACGGCCTCACGTACTGCAACTTGCTCCTGAACGAATGCTTCAACGTCAATATTCTTTTCAACCAAAAGTTCGCGCAGCGTTTTACCATCTTGCTGAGCTTGAAAAATGGCATCTGTCTCCAAACCTAGCACCTGTGCAACTGCAGTCCTGAGACCTGCCATGGTCTTAAACCCTCGGGAATTCCCTGTAGCTACTCCTGCAAAACCACTAAGTAGCATTACACTCATACCTGCGACTAAGACTGTTACTAACAATTTACGCAATGTTTTGTTCAAAACAATCGCCTCCTATACTTAAGTCACGTCGACAGCACTTGCCGGTACTCACTGTCTTTGAGCTTGAAATCAGTATAGCCCACAATAGTCAAAAACCAAGGGAGAACTTATCAAGAAATTATGAAGATTAGCCTTAGCCTAGTCTGCCTAATAGTTTGATGGCCTGATCAATAGATGAGGTGGGGTCTTGGCCTTGCTGAACTTGTGCCGCGACCGCGTCGGCCATGTAGCAGCCCAAAACTTTCATGCCAACTTGCTCCACTGCAGCCTTAATAGCAGCTAGCTGAATCAAAACGTCCTCACACGTGGCCTGGTTGTCGATCAGCTTGTGCACACCACGTACCTGACCTTCGATGCGGTTAAGGCGATTTTTAAGTTCATGCGACATTTTTTCTTTATCAATCATTGAGAAACACCCCTCTATACAAGCATACCCCTACAGGTATTCACAATTCAGTATACCGAGCTGCAATTCTTTAGTCAATTTTAAGGTCGAGATGTTTTTTAGCTGTTCTTTACCCACGTGCTTTTGGTATGGGTGATATAATAGTTGTGAATTGAGCAAAGGAGGCGGATATATGCATAGTAGCCATGTGTTTTTTTGTGCTGCGTGTGTTGACGGACATGAGACCGACCGCTACGCCTCCCTAGGTGCTGCCTTCTAGTACCGTCAGGGTCTGTATAGCCGTGGGTTTCACGCCCACGGCTTTTTTGCTGCGCAAAAATGAAGCACCAGCCATAGAAAACAGAGGGACCGAAAAAAGAACGGGGTTACCACCACAGAATCCACCGAAACGTATGCAAAACACAGAACCGAGGACAGAACCCCAAAAAGCGTTTCCCCTAAATTTATGAAAGCAAAGGTGATCAACAATAATCATAGGTAAAGTCATGCGCGCCTCAGGCGTGCAGTATCATGTCCACGCCGACAACAAAGACTTCGTATGTACCGTGCGCGGCAAGCTGCGCAAGGGCAAAGCCACTACAACCAACCTCCTTGCCGTGGGTGATGAAGTTTGGGTAACCCCTACTTCTGAAGACCAGGCCGTTATAGAGCGCATTAACGAGCGCCGCAGCAAGCTCTCGCGCCGTTCACCCGGACGTGAGCCCAAGGAGCAGATACTAGCAGTGAATGTAGACTACGCCATTATCGTTATGGCAGCTATCGCCCCGGATTTTAACAAGAATCGCCTTGACCGCTACATTACTGCTAGCAATAAAGGTAATATCAGGCCAATCGTATGTATCAATAAGATTGACCTAGTAGATGAGGCCTACATTCGCAGCGAAATGGCTGTCTATGAACGACTGGGATTTACCGTGCTCTACACCAGCGCGGCTTCGGGGCAAGGCCTAGATTCACTCCAAGAACTCCTTAAGAATAATGTTTCGGCCTTTGTCGGCTCTAGCGGTGTGGGCAAATCTTCGCTCATTAACGCTATTCAGCCCGACTTGGCCCTTAAGACACAGGTTTTAAGAGAAAAGTTCCTCAAAGGTCAGCACACCACTACTACGGCAGAGCTTGTGATGTTAGAACAAGGTGGCATGGTGGTAGACACCCCAGGCCTACGTGAAATTGCGTTATGGCAAGACAGGAACAGCGATGAAGATGATGTTATCTCTTCCTTTCCAGAAATACAGGCGGCTGCGGCCAAGTGTAAGTTCCGCAACTGTTCGCACTCACACGAACCAGGCTGTGAAGTACGATATCTGGTGGAAACCGGTGAAATTGAACAAGCTCGTTACCGCAACTACCTAAAACTCACCAAATGACTTCAAGGGCTGTCTTTTATTTAGGCAGCCTTTGCCATGTAGTAAAAAGCGTAATTTTAACCCATTACGCGCCGCGAACCTGAGGGGTGCATATAGTGGAATAGACATATCCCGAGTTAAGGAGGGACAACACCCATGCCTACTAGGCAAAAAACCTCAAGAAGCGGCAAACTGGTATCTTCCATCAAGCCTGAAGCTGTCTTTCAAGAATTAGACTCTAAGCTTGCAGATATTAACGGTAAATTGGAGCTGCTGGAACGCAAGTATACTCAAAAGCCGAGCGTCCAGCTATCCAACCTAATTAAACAATACCAAGAACAGGGAGTTGGCATTGAGCAGGAAATGGCTACTATGTTGCGGGGTGACCCTGCGTTAGCCCAAATAGAACGCGCCAATTCTCTTCAGGGCAAGCCCGGCTACAGCTTAGAGAAAGACTACCGCGAACAACTGAGCCAGGAACAAGATAAGCTTGAGGCCCAATTAATCAGTGAGTTGCGCGCCGAGCAAGACAAGCGTGAGCAAGAATGGCGCAAAGCCGAACGTGCCAAAATTGATCAGCGAGAGCAGCGATTGCTAGAGATGCTGGCTGAACGTCAAGCCAAGGTAGAAGATGAGTGGCAGTTGCGCCGCAAGACTGACTCTGCCGTTACTGCCTTTGCTTGGTTTAGTGAGCAGCAAAAAGTATTACGAGAACAGCTCCAAGCCGGGATGCAAAAATTACGCCAGGACTTTGATTTACGCGAACAAGACCATGCTGAAGAAATGCGTCGGGAGCTAACCCAGCTAGAGCGGAATTGGAGTGAAAAAAGGCGCAGGGAGCTACAGAAACTCGAGGTAGACTGGCGTGAACAGGAAATCATGCATCGGGAACGCATCTACTTGCGACGCATGGAAGGCGAGTGGCGGGCAGAACAGCGCTCTACTCTGGAACAATTAACTGCGATCTGGCGGGCTGAGTTTGAGCAGGCACAAATCCAGCAGTTAGCTGCACACATCGGTGAAGTGCTGCCTAAGCTGTCCAAACAGTGGACGGAACAGCTTATAGAAGAACAGGACGCCCAGTCACGTTCACTCTTTAAGCAAACTAAGGCCGAATGGGATGCTCTCTTGCACGACACACTGCGCAAAGAACTGGAACAGACTACCTCCTCCATACGTAAAGAAGTTGCGCAACGACTAAACAGCGAAATCACCTCGAGTATTACCTCACTCACAGCATTGAGCAGTGAGAATTTAAAGACTACGCAACGCGATTATGCCGCTTTGGCTGCGGCGTGGGAAAAGAAGCATGCTGAAGCTCTCCAGTCCCAGAAGGAGCTATGGCAGAACCAACAGAAGAAGTCGCTTATTGAGCTGTCCGCTGAAATGAAAGGATCTGTGCAGGGCCAGTTCTTACAACTGAAGACTGTTTTGGAATCGCAAATGACACAAGTCATTACTAATATGTTTAAGCAGTGGTCACTACAGTTTACAGAAGAGCAAGCTGGTAAATCTCAAGCTACATTTAAACAGCTTAAGTCTGAGTGGGATCTCATATTAAAAGAGGCCCTCAGAAGAGAAGCTGAAGCTCTGCAAAGCCGTGCTAGTGAAGGGGCTCGTATATTGCAGTCCCAGAATGAACAGTCGATCACATCGGCTCAGAGTAAACTTGAGCAACAGCTCACTGCTACTTTTAGTGATAGCCTCAAGGCTTTACAGCGCGAATACGCTACACTAGTAAATAAATGGGAGACTAAGTATACCGAAGTGCTGCAGGAACAACAAAAGTTGTGGCAGAGCGAGCAGAGCCGTCTCATGAAAGACATGTCCGCTTCAGTCTGGCACTCCCTGCAAGGCCAGATGAGTAAATACGAGGAAGCAACCTCCCAAGCACACTTTACAGCGCTACGCGAAATGAGCATAAAGCTCAGCGAACAAATAGCCATAGAGATCGCACAGCGAATCGACACTCTCCGCCAAGTATTTCATAGAGATTTTGAACAATATGCCCGCGGTTGGCAAGGCGAGCTAGATCTTCAATTTGCACAGCTCAGCCATAAATACACCCTGCAACACCAACAGGAGCTTGAGCTTCTGGGTCAAGAAACGCGGGGAGACTTAGTTAAGGAAACCGATATTGCTCGGGAGCAGCTCAAGCTAACTTACGCCAATGAACTGCAAGGAGTAGCCAAAGAGGTGGAACTGATTTTCGCTGCAAAACTTGAGCAGCAAAAACAAGCCATGCTACACGAACACCACAAACAGCTAGAGACACTAGAAACGCACTGGAAAAACTCCACGGAAGCGGCTATAGGCGACTTGCTCACAACGATGGCTGCCTCGCATGAACAGCAGCTCGATAAGCTAAAGATCACCTTTGGGCAAGAGTACCGCCGCGAGCTCCAAGCTGTAGCGCTAGCCGATGGAAAAGAGCGCGAAAAGTATTATCAGGTCTTGGCGGAGAAAGCCGCAGGGACTCTAGAAGAATATCTCTCCGCCGCACTGAAAGATTTCGAAGGTATTCATGCTGAACGCCTAAACGAGCTGAGGGCCGAGCTTAATGCTCAAAACACTAGAGATATAAGCCGCTCTTTGAAGAGCTGGCAGGAGATGGCTAAGCAGAGTATTGCTGAACAAGTCACCGAGCTGATTAGTTCCTTTGAAGCGCAGGCAGCCAAGAGCGCCCAGAACATCGAAGAAAAATGCTACCTAGAGTATCGGGGGCGCCTAGGGAAGATGGTAGATGAGTTAGTACGGCGCCAAAAGGAAGGACCGCAAGAGAACGCCCCGAATCCTCCGCAAACCTCCACCAACCCTGAGCACACGATTATTAAGCCAAGGGAACAAGCCAAACAGCGTAGGCCGAGTAGATAGCATTAAAAAAACAGAGCTAGCTCTTAAGCCAGCTCTGTTTTTTAGTGCGTTAGGCGCCTAAGTTGAGACCCGTCAGCATTCATGACATACAATACGCAAGCTTCCCCCTCAATTTGAATGAATGATATCATGCTACCGTCGGGCGACCACTGGGGGTACAGCTTAGGGGCGTCAGTCGAAGTCAACTGTATAACATTGCTACCATCACTGCTCATGGTGTAGATTTCCCACTGCCTGCCTGTACCAAGCAAGGCTTTCGCAAAGGCGATACGGGTGCCATCCGGAGAAAATACAGGGTAGGCATTGCGACCGGAAGATGTTAATTTGGTTTGCGTAAAAGAAGCTATCTCTACCACATAAATGTCGGTAGCAGACTCGATAATGTTTTCCTGCACCTCCACAGGCTCCCACGCTCCATACACGAACTGGGGAATATGCGGGTGCAAGTCGCCACTCGAAAAGTTATGGATCGGTCCAGTCTCAGAGAGACGGGTCTGCTGTCGACTGTTAACATCTATTTCCCACACGTCGTAACGGAAATTACGACCTTGGTTGTACATTTCATAAGTGCCTAGAACATAGAGTTTACTCGAATCAGAGCTAAAGCCTAGTAACCAGTCTGTATCCCCGGGAGGGCTCTGCATCGCAACTGAGTTCGGCTCATTTCTATCCACAACCCACACACTCTGGTACAAATCAGAGTGTGCGTCAGCAAATCCAAGCACGCTCAAGAAAGCTATTTTTGTGCCATCGGGCGAAATAATGGGCCGCGTTGGTAAGTCACCTTGCGGGTCCAGAGAAAATTGGACAGTTTTTTGCTGAACTAGATCGTAAATAAACAGCTCTGAGGGAATGTCGCCCACATAAGCGATTACCTTGCCATCACTAGCCGCGTGGGGGTCCATCTGTTGCCCGCTGCTTGGGTTAATTCGGTACTGGGTTTTTCCATCAGTACTTAGCATATATATTTGATAAGCATCCTCAATATCCGCTGCCATGACTAGGCCCTTGCTATCGGGCATCCAATCGTATGACAGAATATTATAAGTGTTAGTGATAGGAGTATGGGTTGTGAACAAAATGGAAAACTCAGCCAACTCATTGCCCGCTACATCTGTTACTGGCTGCGTAAAACTAACGGTATATCCAGTGGCCGACAGCAGTATTTCAGTGGGAGTGAACTTAACTGTGTTGCTCGACCAGGTAAAGGTGCCTGCCACGGCAGGTGTGATGCTAAAATTATTCTCAACACTATTCTTATTCATAGGCTCAGTAAAACTGATTGTAATATCTACGCCTCTCTCTACGTCAAACTGACCGTAGGCCGGGAATGAAGAAATAACTTCGGGTGATGTAGTATCACTCTGGCACCCCAACAAGGGTGTGGCAAGTAAACCTAGACACATTAAGACTATGGCGTATTTTCTCATGTTGCGACTCCTCTCTATCCTCATATGGAGCCAGGCCCCCGGTCATGCCGGTTAGCGGCGAGCACTGACAACTGGTGCACGTGGCAGGAGGCTTGGGGGAGAACGGTGGAGACGTTCCTAGTTCTTAGTTCCTAGTTCTTAGTTCGTCATACGAGGATCAAGGAACGAAGAACTAGGAACGACCCGCGCTTTGTCTATAAAATTGCCAAATCCCTATCCCTCACATTGGTAATAAACATATGCCCTGGTGAGTGAGTAATAACTAGCTCGGGCTTAACGCGCATAATAGCTGCTTGCGGAGTGCAACCACAGGCCCAGAATACGGGGATCTCCCCAGGTCTAATCTCAACTGGATCGCCCATCTCTGGGTTGTTAATGTCTTTAATACCTATGGCAGCAGGGTCTCCTATGTGAATCGGCGCGCCATGTACTGCAGGGAAACGGCTCGTTACTTGCACTGCCTTAACTACGTCTTTAGCGGGGAATGGTCGCATGCTGACCACAACCGGGCCATTAAACTGCCCTGCACGCTCGCACTCAATATTGGTTATGTACATGGGCACGTTCCTACCCATAGTAATGTGCCGGACTTCTAGGCCAGCCTGTAGTAATGGCGATTCAAAACTAAAACTGCAGCCCAGTAGAAAGCTCACAAAATCGTCTTGCCAGTATGGCAGAATATTCGAAGGTTCATCTACTAATTCGCCCTGTTTATAGACACGATATTTGGGTATATCGGTACGGATATCTGAACCAGGTGCAGTTACGCGTGCCTCCACTGCACCTATATCTAACACCTCTAGAACCGGGCAAGGTTTAGGGTTACGTTGGCAAAATAATAAAAAATCATAGGCTAACTCTTTTTTGAGTATCACCAAATTTGCTTGGGCATACCCCGCAGAAATTCCGGCGGTCGGACGGGTGTAGTGCCCTTTTCTTATGCTCTCGCGCATTGCTTGTGGGTTTAGAGATGCAAAATCCATTTTAACCCTCCTCTACTACTTCGCGTATTTCAGCCGTAATAGACTCGCTGCCAATACGGATACGGAACTTCCGCGCCGAGACGCTTCTACAAGGAAGAGACCTAAGTACACTCTCCTGCTCACGTAGTGCTTGCACCGCGTCATCGGGTGATACGGCTACAAATCTCACTTTATCCTGAGGCTTCATCTGTCCCATTAGTGCCAGATCAACCGATATAACGGTAGCAATTTTAGCATAGCCGCCTGTTGTCTGCCTGTCGGCAAGCATTACTATGGGCAACCCGTGACCAGGCACCTGTATGCTCCCCGGGGCGATACCGTCCGAGACTATGTCGGCTTTATCGCGATGGACTAGTTTAGGTCCCGCTAGGCGAAAGCCCATGCGATCTGACTCGTTGGTCACGGTGTACTCAGCACGACTAAATATATAGAGTGCGTCTTCCGGAAAACATTCATCCTGCGGGCCGAGAATAACGCGAATAGCAGTAACCGCCCACGGGAGCCTGCATTGCTTAGCTCGTGGCACGTAGTTTCCGAGGACATCTGCTAACGGGGCGGTCGGAGTGCTAAGGGGTAACACATCCCCACTGCGAACAAGGCGCCCTTCTACTCCACCGATGCCGCCTCGCACAAAGGTAGAACGACTACCCATAACCATTGGCACATCAAAGCCCCCGGCTACTGCGATATACACTCTGGCTCCAGACACTGTGACTCCCACAGTCAGTACATCACCACACTTGAGAAGCAATACCTGCCACATTGGTACAGGCAGCCCGTTAACTGTCACAGGAGCCCGTGCCCCTGTGACAGCAGCAGCGACAGTGCCATTGCACTTGAGGGTCGGCCCCTGCAGCGTTGCCTCTAGAACCGCAGCTGTGTCCTTATTTAACACCAAACTGTTAGCTGCACGCAGCGAATATTCATCCATAGCACCAGAAACAGGTACACCATATTGCTGCAGCCCGCATCTACCCAAGTCCTGCACTGTGGTAAACATGCCAGGCAGAATTACTGCGAGGTCAGGCATTAAAGTACCTCCTCTGTCATTATGTCAGGAACATATTCGTTGTTCTTAACCAATTCCTCTAAACACAGGTATTCTTCCACACTCACTGCACAAAAACGGATATATTGTCCCGCCCTAAACAAAACCGGGGGCATTTGCTCCGGTCTGTACAATCTAAGCGGAGTGCGCCCAATTAGGCGCCAACCGCCCGGACTGGGAATAGGGTAAACACCTGTCTGCCTCTCAGCCATAGCCACCGAACCGGCGGGAACTTGAGTACGTGGAGTCTTGAGCCGCGGCACAGCAATCCGTTCATCCAACCCACCCAAGTACGGATACCCGGGCATAAACCCAATCATATATATTGGGTAGATGACTGCAGTATGAATTTTTATAACATCCTGTTCACTAAGCTCAACTTCCCGCGCCACACCTGCCAAATCCACACCATATTGCCCACCATACAAGGTGGGGATAGTGACAATTTCACGGATCTGTTTGCAGATGTCGGCTATACTGCTTATGCACCTATTGCAGCATTCCTTAAGGTCATGTAGCGACAATAGCAGAGGATCATAGGAGACTAAGAGCGAGCGATAGGTCGGAACAACCTCCTTTAGACCGGGCAGTTCCTGTTCTGTCAGACAGCGGGCTAAAGCATGCACCTGCTGATTAATAGTAGGATTAATATTCTGGCCAAACTCCACCACTAAATGGCTATCGCCGGCCATGAGATATCTCACCATGAGATTACCTCCTCTTAAACCCAGTAATTTCTATCCCCTTGTCTGTCAGAGCCTTATTGATAGCTTGGGCAAACTCTACTGCATGCGCGCCGTCACCATGCAAACAAATTGAGTCGGCCTTAATCGATACCCTCTCCCCCGTTAGGGCTGTAACCGTACCAGTAGTCACTATGCTTAGCACCTGAGCGACCGCTATATCAGTACACTTATGCACAGCCTGAGGGTGGCTACGTGGTACTAGATTGCCATCAGCTTGGTAAGCTCTGTCGGCGAAAACCTCCTGAGCAACTTGTAGCCCTTCTGCTTCTGCGGCCTCTGCCATCTTGGAGCCTGCTAACCCCACAAAGACTAAGCTGCTATCTACCGCTCGCACTGCGCGCGCCATAGCTGAAGCTAGCTTCAGGTCTACAGCGGCAGCGTTATAAAGCGACCCATGCGCCTTAAAGTGGGTCACATGTGCCTGCTGTGAATACGCTACTCCTAGAAAAGCGCCAATCTGGTACACGCACATATCATAGACTTCCTCCGGTGTAAGAGACATAGGTCTACGCCCAAAACCAGCTAAATCCGGATAGCCTGGGTGAGCTCCTACTCCGACACAAAACTGCTTAGCTAAGACTATAGTCTTACGCATCACTGTTGGGTCGCCGGCATGAAAGCCGCAGGCGATGTTAGCAGAGGTAATGTGGGCCATGATGGCCGCATCACTACCTATGCTGTACACCCCAAAACTCTCACCCATATCACAGTTGAGGTCTACTTGCATTTTACCCACGGAGATTTACTTTCTGCACTGGGTAACCGAGATCCCTAGAGATGCCGTCGACACACCGCGTTAAAGCATTTAGGAGATATTCGCGTCTTTCATCGATAAAATTACCTTCTGGACCCGAAATACTGATAGAGGCCACTACTCTACGGCTGTAGTCGCGCACAGGCATAGCCAAAGCGCCTGTCCCCTCATGGAGTTCGCCTTTGCTAAAGCAATATCCCCAGGCTCGTTCTTGGTTTATTCTCGCTTGGAGATCCTCACCAGTAGTAGGTGTGGCCGCTGTATAAGGCTTAAACACTAGCTGCGAGACTATCTCGGCCGTCTCCTTCTCAGGCAGGAAAGCAATAAGGGCTCTCGAGCAAGCGCCAGCGTACAAAGGTGCTCTACGCCCAATGCGGGTATACATGCGCACCGGGTGGCTGGTCTCCCTCTTTTCAATATATACCGCGTCTAGGCCATCACGGATTACAAGGTTCACTGCTTGGTCAGCACGAATCAGCAGTTCCTCCATATGTGGAAGAGCTACAGCACGAATATCTAGGCGTTCTGCTACACAATTACCTAGCTCCAAGAACTTTAGGCCTAAACAATAGGCTTTGCTCCGATCGCGCATTAGATAGCCGTTGGTCTCTAGCGTATTAAGCAAGCGCAGAGCAGTCGGTTTACTCAGCCCAGAAATCTCTGCTACGTCACGCAGTGTTAGCCTAGACCTTTCTGCTGAAAATAGATCTAGCAGCTTTAGTCCCTTATCAAAGGTATTGGCAATGGACAAAACACACACCTCGTTTCATAATATGAAATTTACTTTTCAATTTTAACTGATTCGCCACAGAAATAAAAAATCCTGCTACAAAAGCAACTATGTTTAGCAGCCTCTAAATAGCAGGACTTAAGCCTTTGTTCGGCGAATATGTTCCTTTAAAGCTACAAGCTCTGGTTCCCATGTAATCTTCCGGTGTATGTGGGGAACATCGAGATGAAGCGAGTAATCACTGTCTAGCCGTAGCACAGTTTTATCCAGAGTGTGGCAAAATTTAACCATCCATGCAGTACCACCACTGATGTTATAGTGGTCAGATACTACTATACATGTGTCGCACCATCGTGCCATCAGAAAATTGCGTTCTATGAGACGAAGCTTGAATCGCCACAATGCTTCGCTAGGGGTAATATATGGCATCATAACTACGCCGCCGTATCCCTGCAGTGTGCGAGCTAGCGGCGCATTAGCTAGGGGATACATTCCCTCCCCTAGAGAAGTAGGTAAGACTGCAAGCCCCACAGCCTTTGCGGTTGCCACGCCAGATAACGCGGCTGTATCAATACCGCGCGCTAAACCAGAGACGACTACATGACCCTGTCTCGCCAGGTTATAGGCTAGAGCAAAGGCCGCCTTAGCTTCAGACGAACTACACGCCCGGCTTCCTACAATAGCAATAAACATAGGTGACCTCCTGTCCCCGGCTTGAGATGTAAACAAAAATCAAAAACCCAATAGCTTGTGTTACATCAACATTAACTAAGAGGCTAGTCACTAATCACAAAACACTACTCACTAGGGAGCTTACCGGACGGGTGTAGCCGCGTAGCATCGATACGCGGAGGTCCAAAACCCAGCACAGTGGGGCACCGATGCCGCGCGCCTCCCTACCTTATGATTTATGAGTTATGATTAACGTTCTCCCCCGAACGTGCGTTCTCCTGCTAAATTACGGAGGTGTTTTAATGCAAGTTGTTGTTTTTTCTCTAGGCCAATCTACATACGCTGTTGAGGCTCTCGCAGTTCAAGAAATCATACGTCGCCCTGAGTATACCACCCTGCCCGAAGCTCCCCGGCATATCCTCGGCTTAATGGACTTTCGCGGCCTAAGTATTCCCCTGATTCACCTAGGGCACATGCTTTCGGTTAGCGCCGCAGAGGAAGGCTTGCGCGCCATTGTCGTGGGAAGCGACGGCTTTGTTACTGCCTTCATGGTTGACGACGTAGACGATGTACTCAACCTACCTCCCGAGTCAATTGAGCCTGTACCGAGCATAGTCAGTAGCCCCTTCTCAGTCCCTAAGGCTGTAGCACGCATCAAGGGCCGACTAATCATTGTGATTGATCCCATCAAACTGCTTATACGGGGGCAAGAGTTATTTAAGCAAACTTCGCGGCCACTGTTTTTTGATTAGGAGGGTCAAAACGATGCAAACATCTGCAGGAAATAAGCCCCTACAGGTAATTAGCACAACGACAGCTTCTAAAAACTCCTTGCAGATATCGGAGTTTAGCAAAAAATATGAGTTTCTCTTTGAATACGCGCGCGACATCATACTTTTTGTGGAATCAAATGGACAAATTAGCGAGGCTAACCGCTCGGCTGAGCAGGCCTACGGCTACACACGCAACGAGCTACTTACCATGAGCATTAGCGATCTGAGGGGTCCTAATACCCTAGAGGATGTAACTGCGCAGATGAATACTGCCGGGTTACAGGGCATTGTGTTTGAGACATGGCATAGTAGGAAGGATGGCAGCGTCTTCCCGGTCGAGGTTAGTTCACGCGGTGAAATGCTGGGTGGCAAGATAGTGCTGCTCAGTATCATTCGCGACATTACTGAGCGCAAACACATTGAACATGACCTGACACGGCGCAATACTGAGCTTAGTCTGGCTTTAGACAAGCTCAAATTAGCTCAAGTGCAACTCTTGCAGCAGGATAAGCTGGCGGCAATTGGGCAGCTAGCTGCAGGCGTCGCCCACGAGATTAACAATCCTCTGGCCTACATAGACTCCAATATGCGCTCTCTCGAACGGTATATGACGACGATGCAGCAAGTTTTATGTGAATACCGCAAGATTAGTGAATTCGGCATCGAACAAGCCGAATCACACCCGGGCATCGACTACATCCTCGAAGACATGCCGAAGATATTCGCTGAATGTCACGAAGGTATTGAGCGCGTTAACCAAATAGTCAAGGGTCTAAAGCTGTTCTCAAGGATCGACAGCCTCCATGAGATAGACGACTACGACCTCAATCTTGGAATCAAAACTACACTCCTTGTAGCCAGAAATGAGCTAAAGTACGCGGCCAGCGTCATAGAACGCTTAGGAAACATCCCCACTATTAGAGCTAACGGAGGGCAGATTAACCAAGTAATCCTCAATATGCTGTTAAATAGTGCGCAGGCCATCACCGAGGCCGACCGAGGAGATGGAGGAATCATAGAAATCGCAACAGCCAGTGACGGGGCTTTTGTTTCCTTAGATATCTCTGACAACGGGACTGGAATACCCCCAGAACACTACTCCAAGATATTCGATCCCTTTTTTACTACGAAACCCCCCGGTAAGGGTACAGGTCTGGGGTTGAGTATTTCTTACGATATTATCGTCAACAAACATAAGGGACAAATTTCCGTCGTGAGCTCCCCCGGCATCGGAACCACTTTCAAGATTAAGTTGCCAGTGGGTGGGCGTCTACAAGCCCATTAGCTTGCGAGGGCGGTGAGCCAAATAATGACAAAACAGTTGACTCAGGACTTCATTGTTTTATTCGTAGACGATGAGGCAAACATCCTCAACGCCTTGAAGCGGATGTTCAGACACGAACCGTATCGTTGCGAATATGCCAGTAGTGGTTTAGACGCGCTGGCTATCATGCAAAAACATGACGTAGGCGTGGTAGTCGCCGACATGCGTATGCCTGGCATGGATGGGTTGAAACTGCTGCGCGAAATAAAAGAGAGACACCCCCATACAGTGCGGATGGTGCTTTCGGGATATACCCAAGTTCCACAGATACTAGCCGTGGTAAACCAAGTTGAAATCTTTAAGTTCATCCCTAAGCCCTGGGAAACCGAAGGGGATCTGCTCTCGGGGGTTAGGGAAGGAATTGCCGCATATCAACGCTATAAAGACGAACAACTGGAGAAAAGCCAAGCCGAAGAAACTCATGCTCGCCTCAACGACATATTGCGTCTTGCTAAAGAACGTCTAGACCTGTATCTTAGAGAAATTGCCAACTTATCGGCAGTCTCTTCGGCAGTGGTAGAACAGGCGGGGCAATTCATCAACTCAGTTAGTCAATCAGATGCCCAGCTTGTCGCTAATTTATGGCAAGCCTATGTAGACACCATCCCTACGCGGACAACAGTCTTTTCCACTGAAAGACTTTACCGCGAGCTACGGTATGTCCTCAGCCACCCTACGAAGCACTTAGCTAATATTACTGCCTCCGCTACAGAATGTAACATCACGGGCAACTATGCCCTCCTTTTTGCACTGATTTGCGCCCTAATTCAACAGGCTAGCGCGCCACCACAACACATCCCCCAGCTAGCCATCACCCAGGCGGTCAGCGCAGAAGGGGTTACCCTGACCTTTGTTCTAGCCGACATCGACCCTGCGTCGATCTCCCTGCTGAAGCAAGCAGAGGCACTCCTTGGCGAGATCGCGAGCACGATGCGTGGCTCATTCGCAATTCATGACGACTCCACAGCTTGCCTAAAAGCCACTTTCTTTCCTACAGAAGAAGTAAGGGGGCAAAATTTATGAAAAGTCTCGCCATCATGACAGATAATCTGACAAAACATTACCGCGGCGTACAAGCGCTAACAGATCTCAGTCTTGCCGTAGAGCAAGGCAGCATATTTGGTTTTTTAGGAGCTAACGGGGCCGGCAAAACAACCAGTATCCGTTTATTATTGGGGCTGATTAGACCAACGTCAGGGAGCTCACAGATATTTGGGTTAGATGCGCAAACGGCAGGAGTAAAGCTACGAAGTCAGGTAGGATACTTGCCAGGGGAACTCTCTTTTTATACTAATGTTTCTGGGCAAGAGGTCCTTGATATGCTCGGGAGTTTTTATAAATCGCTTTCCTGGCGCAAAGAAGCGTGTGAGGCCATGGAGATGAGCGAGGCCGATTTGTGGCGTAAAACTCGGGAGTACTCCACCGGGATGAAGCAAAAACTAGGCATCATCCAAGCCGTACAACACGCACCACCCCTGCTAATTCTAGATGAACCGACGCGGGGCCTCGATCCGCTGATTCAGCGCAATTTTTTTGAACTAATGGAGCGCATTAACAAGCGCGGCACGACTATCTTCATGTCGACCCATGTGCTGACCGAAGTGGAGCGACTGTGTGCGAACGTTGGGATTATTCGGGCGGGCAGACTGTTGGTGGTTGAATCGGTTGCCAATATCCGCAAGCAACGTTTTCACCGCTTAGAGGTTGTGTTCAGCCGGCCAGTACAGCCCCCCAATATCACTGCGGTGAAAATATCCCTCAATGGACAGTTTGAGAACAGTTATGCTTTTGAAACCTCTGGAAATCTGGAGCCGCTCTTGTCTTACTTGTCCCAGCAACCTGTAGATTCCATTGTTTGTGAGCGCGCCAAGCTCGACGACATTTTCCTTCATTATTACGCTAAAGAAGGGATCGAGAGCCGTGAATAGCGGATTGATTTATTTCAAATTACGTCAAAACTATCGCACGGCGACTTATGTCACACTTGGGTTCTTTGTTTTTGGCTTAATGATGCTCGCGGCGTATAACGCCTTTGATATGCAAAGCATGATGGGTGAAATGCCTCCAGGAAGTGAGGATTTAATGCGGGCTATGCTTGGAACAAAGGGTGTGCTGATGTGGGACATCGGCACCTTCCTCGCCATGGCTTGGCGGCACCCGATTATCCTCGTAATGCTGGTGGGCTGGGCGGCGTCACTGGGGTCGGGGTATGCAGCAAAAGAAATCGGCGAAAAAACCGCCGACTTACTCTTCGCACGGCCTATGTCGCGGGCTAAGCTACTCTGGCACGACCTCTTGATTGCTGCGTCCTTATTATTTGCATGTACAATGTTTTTTTCTTTAACTCTATATTTCGGAGCACAGTTCTTTGCCTTAAACCCCCCGGCGCTAAGCGCCTTTGTCGTAGCCGGGCTACAGTATTTTGTTTTTGCTCTTGCAGTCTTAGGCATTTCTTACCTAGTTGGAGCTTTTGTGCGGGATGCCAAAACTGTTGTAGCGACTGTGGGGGGTATTTTTGCGGCGATGTACACCATAGAACTTGTGGGTGGGTTATGGGATGCCATAGAACCCCTCAAAACCTTTTCGCTTTTCACTTACCTAACGCCACACTCCGCGCTTACTAAAGCCTCCTCAGCTTGGACCGACCTCTATATACTGCTGGCGGTAGCAACGGTATCAATAGGCCTGACCTACATACTCATGGAACGGAGAGACTTGAGCTAATCAGGACGATTGGCTAAGAAGAACGAAATCGCTCCAGCGATAGCTTAAGTTAAAAAAAAAACGAAAAGGTACGCCCATTTGTGTTATTGTTTAATCGCCAAACCAAACAAAGCACAAAGGGAGAAACCT
>Ga0207951_100283_pt1 | contig 29239 bp, 29 predicted proteins | sample Subbio12Aug_8Bad_FD_184830 | JGI IMG/M metagenome (GOLD analysis project Ga0207951, IMG submission 184830) | Serpentinite rock and fluid subsurface biosphere microbial communities from McLaughlin Reserve, California, USA - CR12Aug_8Bad (SPAdes) | ecosystem: Environmental > Terrestrial > Deep... | reverse complement strand
CCGCCGCGCAGCAGCGCGAAGACGACCGGGGCCCGCAGGCGCAGTGCCGCGAGCGAAGGCACCAGGCGCTCGCCGGCGTCGCGTCGATCGCGGAACAGGACGCCGGCGCGGCGCATCGGTTCAGCGCAGCGAGGCGTTGACCTTCTCGAGCGCCGCGACGCCGGGGCACAATTCCACGTCGCCCAGCGCGTTGAGCGGCTGCGGCACCGTGCCGAGATTCGCGTGCAGCGCGGCCGGCTCGGGGTCGACATAGATCAGGCCGGTGAGGATCTCGCCCGCCGCGCGCCGATCGAGGATCTGGTGCATGGCGGAGGCGCGGTTGGTCGGATCGTGCTCGACGCGGAGTTTTCGCAGTCGCAGCACGGAACCGTCGTGCTGCGTCACCTCGGTCGCCTCGCCAGGTGCGTAGCGGGCGGTGATCTCCTCCCGCGGCAGCATGACGTCGAGGCGGTTCAGGGCGTTGTTGTGCTCGCGCACATAGTCGTAGGATTTGGTGCTGCCGGGGTGGTTGTTGAACGCGACGCAGGGGCTGATGACATCGAGGAAGGCGGCGCCTTCGTGCAGCAGCGCGGCCTCGATCAGCGGCACGAGCTGTTCCTTGTCGCCCGAGAAGGAGCGCGCGACGAAGGTCGCGCCGAGCTGCACGGCGATGGCCGCGAGGTCGATCGGCTGGTCGGTGTTGACCGCGCCCTTCTTGGCCACCGAGCCGAGGTCGGAGGTGGCGGAGAACTGCCCCTTGGTCAGCCCGTACACGCCGTTGTTCTCGACGATGTAGGTCATGTTCACGCCGCGGCGGATGGAATGCGCGAACTGGCCGAAGCCGATCGAGGCGCTGTCGCCGTCCCCCGAGACGCCGAGATAGATCAGGTCGCGGTTGGCGAGATAGGCGCCCGTCAGCACCGAGGGCATGCGTCCATGCACCGAGTTGAAGCCGTGCGCGGCGCCGAGGAAGTAGGTCGGCGTCTTGGACGAGCAGCCGATCCCCGAGAGCTTCGCCACGCGATGGGGCGGGATCGAGAGGTTGAAGCAGGCCTGGATGATGGCCGCGCTGATCGAATCATGCCCGCATCCCGCGCACAGCGTGCTGATCGCGCCTTCGTAGTCGCGGCGCGTCAGCCCGATCGCGTTGGTCGGCAGCTTCGGGTGGTGCAGCTTGGGCTTCGGCAGGTAGCTCATGGCGTGGCCTTGCGGAAGGGCAGGATGTTGGCCGCCGACGCCCGTTCGGCGATGGCGGCCTGGATGAAGCGGGCGGTGATCGGCGTGCCGTCGTAGTGCAGCACCGGCACCAGCTTCGCGGGGTCGATTTCCTCCTCGTTCACGAGGAGGGTGCGCAGCTGGGCGTCGCGGTTCTGCTCGACGACGAAGACGCGTTCGTGGTTCGCGACGAACTCCGCCACCTCGGCATGGAAGGGGAAGGCGCGGATGCGCATGGCATCGAGGTGGATGCCCTGCGCCTCCAGCGCGACCAGCGCCTCGCGCATGGCGGCGGAGGTGGAGCCGTAGAAGATCACCCCGTCCCTCGCCTTCTCCCGGGCCGCCGTGGTGATCGGACGCGGCACCAGGGTGCGCGCCGTGTGGAACTTCTTGAGCAGGCGCTGCATGTTGTCCACGTAGGGCGCGCCGTCCTCGGTGTAGCGCGCGTAGCGGTCGCGCGATGTGCCGCGGGTGAAGAAGGCGCCCTTCTCGGGATGCGTGCCCGGCCAGGTGCGGTAGGGAATCCCGTCGCCGTCCACATCGAGGTAGCGGCCGAAGGTCTTCGCGGCGTCCAGACCCGCCGAATCGAGCACCTTGCCGCGGTCCATCCGGCGGTTCGGATCCCATTTGAACGGCTCGCACAGCCAGTCGTTCATGCCGATGTCGAGGTCGAGCATGACGAAGACGGGCGTCTGGAGGCGGTCGGCGAGGTCGAAGGCATCCGCGCCGAAATCGAAACACTCGGTCGGATCCTGCGGCAAAAGCATGACGTGCTTGGTGTCGCCATGACTGGCATAGGCCGCCGAGAGCAGGTCCGATTGCTGCGTGCGCGTCGGCATGCCGGTGGAGGGCCCGGCGCGCTGCACGTCGAACAGCACCGCCGGGATCTCGGCGAAATAGGCGAGGCCCAGGAATTCCTGCATCAGCGAAATGCCGGGGCCGGAGGTCGCGGTGAAGGCCCGCGCACCGTTCCAGGCCGCGCCCACCACCATGCCGATGGAGGCGAGCTCGTCCTCGGCCTGCACGATGGCGAAGCGCTTCGCGCCGGTCTCGGGGTCCTTGCGGAGGCGGTCGCAGTACTTCTCGAAGGCCTCGGCGAGCGAGGTGGAAGGCGTGATCGGGTACCAGGCGCAGACCGTCGCGCCGCCATAGACGGCACCGAGTGCCGCGGCCGCATTGCCGTCGGTGAAGATGCGATCGCCCACGGCGTCGGCGCACGCGAGGCGCAGGCCGATCGGGCAGGCGAGGTGCTGCACCGCCCAGCCGCGCCCCATCTCGAGCGCGGCGAAGTTCGCCGGGACCAGCTTCTCCTTGCCCTTGAACTGCGCGGCGATGGAGGCCTTCACCGCCTCCACGTCCATGTCGAGCAGGGCGGAGAGCGCGCCGAGATAGACGATGTTCTTGAACAGCTGCCGCTGGCGCGGATCGGAATAGGCGGCGTTGGTGATCTCGGTCAGCGGGCAGCCGATGACGGTGATGTCGTCGCGAAACCTCGACTTCGGCATCGGCCGCGTCGAATCATAGAACAGGTAGCCGCCGGGCTCGATCTCGGCGACGTCACGGTCCCAGGTCTGCGGGTTCATCGCCACCATCATGTCCACGCCGCCGCGCCGGCCCATGTGGCCGGCCTCGCAGACGCGCACCTCGAACCAGGTGGGAAGGCCCTGGATGTTCGAGGGAAAGATGTTGCGCGACGCGATGGGGATGCCCATGCGCAGGATGGATTTCGCGAACAGCCCGTTGGCCGAGGCCGACCCGGACCCGTTGACGTTGGCGAACTTGACGACGAAGTCGTTCGTCGCGGCTATCGGCTGTGGCATGCGTGCGCCTTCGGCTTGGCGGTCTCGAGCAGGAACTTCTGCATGTCCCACGCACCGGTCGGGCAGCGCTCGGCGCACATGCCGCAGTGCAGGCAGACGTCCTCGTCCTTGACCATCACTCGGCCCGTCTTCAGGCCATCCTGGACGTAGAGATCCTGGTAGTGGTTCACCGCGGGCGCCTTCAGGCGCGTGCGCAGTTCGTCCTCCTCCCCGTTCTCGGTGAAGGTGATGCAGTCGGTCGGGCAGATGTCCTCGCAGGCATCGCATTCGATGCAGAGCTTGGCGGTGAACACCGTCTGCACGTCGCAGTTCAGGCAGCGCTGCGTCTCGAGATACGCCATCTCCCGGTCGTAGCCGAGCTCGACCTCGGCGGCGATGTCGCGCAGCGCCTTCTCGGCCGGCAAATGCGGCACCTTGTAGCGGAGATCCAGCGAGATGGCGTTGTCGTAGGCCCATTCGTGGATGCCCATCTTTTGGCTGGCGAGGGTCACATCCGGCGGCGGACGGTTGCGGACATCCTCCCCGCGGCAGAACAGGTCGATCGAGACCGCCGCCTGGTGTCCGTGCGCGACCGCCCAGATGATGTTCTTCGGGCCGAAGGCCGCGTCGCCGCCGAAGAAGACGCCGGGCAGGCTCGATTGCAGCGTCTCCTGGTCGAGCTTCGGCAGGCCCCAGCGGTCGAACTCGATGCCCGAGTCGCGCTCGATCCAGGGAAAGGCGTTCTCCTGCCCGATCGCCACCAGCACGGCGTCGCACTCGATGGTGACATCGGGCTCGCCGGTCGGCAGCAGGTTGCGCCGGCCCTTCTCGTCGTATTGCGCGGCGACCTTCTCGAACACCATGCCGGTGAGGCGGCCGCTGTCGTGAAGCACCTCCTTCGGCACGAGGAAGTTGAGGATCGGGATGCCCTCGTTCATCGCGTCCTCCTTCTCCCAGGGGGACGCCTTCATCTCATCGAAGCCGGAGCGGACGACGACCTTCACCTCCTCCCCGCCCAGGCGGCGCGCCGAGCGGCAGCAATCCATCGCGGTGTTGCCGCCGCCGAGCACGATCACGCGCCTGCCGATGGAGGTGACATGGCCGAAGGAGACCGAGGCCAGCCAATCGATGCCGAGATGGATGCTCGCCGCCGCCTCGCGCCGTCCCGGCACGTCGAGCTCGCGCCCGCGCGGCGCGCCGGACCCCACGAAGACCGCGTCGTAGCCTTCCGCGAGCAGGGCCTTGAGGCTGTCCACGCGGCGGTTCTGGTGCGAGACGACGCCGCCGCGGTCGAGGATGTAGCCGCATTCCTCGTCGATCACTTCCTCGGGCAGGCGGAAGCGCGGGATCTGCTGGCGGATGAAGCCGCCGGCCTTGGCCTGCTCGTCGAAGACATGGATCTCGTAGCCCAGCGGGGCGAGGTCGCGCGCCACGGTCAGGCTCGCGGGGCCGGCGCCGATGCAGGCGATGCGCTTGCCGTTCCGCTGCCGCGGAATCTCGGGCATGCGGCCGCTGACATCGCCCTTGTTGTCGGCGGCGACGCGCTTGAGGCGGCAGATCGCGACCGGCTCCTCCTCGACGCGGCCGCGCCGGCAGGCGGGCTCGCAGGGGCGGTCGCAGGTGCGGCCGAGCACGCCGGGGAAGACGTTGGAATGCCAGTTCACCATGTAGGCGTCGGCGTAGCGGCCGGCCGCGATCAGCCGGATGTATTCCGGCACCGGCGTATGCGCCGGGCAGGCCCATTGGCAATCCACCACCTTGTGGAAATAGTCCGGGGACGAGATGTCCGTCGGCTTCACGCGTGTTGCCTCCCTCGGAGCTTTCGCCGCACGGCAAGGGAGTCGAGACCGGCCAGGATGGCCGAGACAACTTGGCGACGGGAACCCGGACGCCGCATCAGCGCCGTCATCATTCCTCCCGGTCCGCTCCCTGGCCGTTCAACGGCATGCGGCCGAATCCTGCCTCAAGCGGCACGGCACGGCAACCTGCGACCGGCGTGCCGGCCGCTCGTTCCGTGCTGCGCCGCAGCGGCGCCGGCGGTCAGACCTCCAGGAAGACCGTCTCGCCCTCGCCCTGCACGCGGATGTCGAGTTGCCATTCGCCGGCACCCGCGTTGCGCGCAAGCAGCGTCGGCCGGCGCGCCTGCGGCACCAGCGCGAGGACGGGGTCATCCGGCAGGCGCGGATCGCCGGCGAAATAGACGCGCGTGACGAGGCCGCGCATCAGGCCGCGGGCGAAGATGGTCAGCGTGACGTGCGGCGCCTGGGTGCCGTTCCCCGGCCCCGCGACAGGGCCCGGCATCAGCGTGACGAAACGATAGCGGCCGGCCGCGTCGGCGGCGCAGCGGCCGAAGCCGTGGAAGCCGGAATCGTAGCGGCCGTCGGGACCGGCCTGCCAGATCTCGACCATGGCATCGGGCACCACGGCGCCGGCCCCGTCGGTGATGGTGCCGCCGAGGACGATGCGCGCGCCCGCGGCGCCGGCATTGGGGCCGCCGGCGCGCAGCAGATCCGCCCAATCCGGGAAGTCGATCAGGTGCCAGTAGGGGCCGGCGGTCTGGCTCGCCGTGGCGGAGGCCATGTCAGGCGTTCTCGAAGGGCGTGGCGGCGCGGCCGCGGAGGGTGATGTCGAAGCGGTAGCCGAGCGCGTGGTCCGGGATCATCAGCGCCGGATCGAGCACCGACACCAGGCGCTGCCGCGCGGCATCGTCGCCGCTGCCCTGGAAGATCGCGTCGAGGTCCAGCAGCGGGTCGCCGGGGAAGTACATCTGGGTGATCATCCGCTGCGCGAAGCCCGTGCCGTGCAGGCCGAAATGGATGTGCTGCGGCCGCCAGCCGGGGCCCGGGTTGCGCCAGGGATAGGCGCCCGGGCGGATGGTGGTGAAGCGGTATCGCCCCTCGGCGTCGGTGAAGACGCGCCCGCGGCCGAGGAAGTTGGGATCGAGCGGCGCGTCATGCCGGTCGTGCGGATGACGGTAGCGGCCGGCGGCGTTGGCCTGCCACACCTCGACCATGGCGCGGGCCACGGGGCGGCCGTTCTCGTCCGTCACGCGGCCGGCGACGATGATGCGCTCGCCGAGCGCCGCCCTGCCCTCGACCACCGAGAGGTCGTCGTGCGGCGCATACCACGCGGGATCGAAGCGCGGCGCCGAGGATTCGGTCAGGGTCGTCGGGATGCGGATCGCCGCCGCCTTCGGGTGGCGATGCGCCGTGCTGAGATAGGATGGCAGGTCGAGCGGCGGCTGGCTGCCGGACTCCAAGGGCCGGAACGGGGTGGGGTCCGTCATGCTGTCCTCCTTGCTCGGCGGACCCTGCGAGCGCCGGAGACGTCGCGTCAACCCTCTTCTCTCAGGATCCGCACCGCGGCCAGCAGCGCCTTCTCGTAGCGCGCCCGCTCGCGCGCGGCGACCTCGGGCGGCCAGTCGCGGAATCCACGTCCGGTCTTGGGACCGAGGCGGTTCTCGGCGACCAGGCGCGCGAGGGTCGGGCTGGGGTCGGGGCTGTTGCACAGCGAGGGGTAGATGGTGCGCCCCGCCTCGAGTTGTGTGTCGAGCCCCGCGAGTTCCTTCTGCGTGATCGGGCCGGCGGCGAGGTAGCGGAAGCCGAAGCAGTAGCGCACGGCGTTGTCCACGTCCTCGGCCGAGGCGAGACCCTGGTCGATCACCGCGAAGGCCTCGCGCATCAGCGCGTGCTGGATGCGGTTGGCGAGGAAGCCGGGCACGTCCCTCGCGACGCGGATCACCTTGCGGCCGAGGCCATCCATGATGGCCGCGACGGCGTCGCAGATGGCGGGGTCGGTGTGCTCGCCCTGCACCACCTCGACGCCCGGCACGAGATGGGCGGGAAGGAAGAAATGCAGGTTGGCGCAGCGGGCCCGCGTCGCGAGGTGGCCGGCGATGTCGGTGATGCGGTAGCCCGAGGCGTTCGAAACCACAGGGATGTGCGGCGGCACCAGCGCATCGAGGCGCGCGAACAGCGCCTGCTTGAGGGCAAGCCGCTCGGGGATCGCCTCGATGACGATGCCGGCCGAGGCGTGGTCGGCTTCCTCGGCGGTCGCGATCAGCGTCAGCCGGGCGGCGGACGCGGCATCGCCGTCGATCTGCGCGATGGATGCGCGCACGCGCGCCGTCGCGTCGGGCCAGCGCGCGACGTCGGGTTCCGCGGCCGTCACGCGCCAGCCCCCGGCGAGGAAGATGGCGGCGATATCGCAGCCCATCAGGCCCATGCCGATGATGACGGCATGGCGGCGCGCGGCACTCATGCCGCGAGGCCGCCCTGGCGGAGGACGAAATCGGCGATTTCGGGCACGCCCTTGTTCTCCTTGAGGTTGGTGAAGACGAAGGGACGGCTGCCGCGCATCTTCCGCGCATCGCGGTCCATGACGGAGAGATCGGCGCCGACCAGCGGCGCGAGGTCGATCTTGTTGATCACCAGCAGGTCGGAACGCGTGATGCCGGGCCCGCCTTTGCGCGGGATCTTGTCTCCCGCGCTCACGTCGATGACATAGATGGTCAGGTCCGCCAGTTCCGGGCTGAAGGTGGCGGCGAGGTTGTCGCCGCCGCTCTCGATGAACAGCACCTCGAGCGAGGGGAACTTCTCCGTCATGTCGTGCACGGCGGCGAGGTTGATCGAGGCATCCTCGCGGATCGCGGTGTGCGGACAGCCGCCGGTCTCGACGCCCGCGATACGCTCGGGCTCGAGCGCGCCGGCGCGGGTGAGGAATTCCGCATCCTCCTTCGTGTAGATGTCGTTGGTGATGACCGCGATCTCGTGGCGCTCGCGCAGGTGGCGGCACAGGCGCTCGGTCAACGCGGTCTTGCCGGAACCGACGGGGCCGCCGATGCCGACGCGGAAAGGGCCGTTGCGGGTGGCGCTCATGATCGGAACAGCCTCGTGTACTGGGTTTCGTGGCGGATCGAGAAGAGGTCGAGAGCGGGGCTCGCCGTGCCCAGGCGGTCCATCCTCGCGGCCAGCGCGGCATCCGTCGAGGCCCTCACCACCGGCAGCAGCGCTGCCGTCGCGACCTGGCCATCGGTCTGGCCGAGCGGGATCAGGCGCACGCCCGCGGAGACGAGGTTCGCCGCGAAGGCTGAGAGGTAGCCGAAGGCCGCCGCGCGCGGCGCGACGCCATGCGCCGCGGCGGCCGCCCCGAAGGCGACGGCGTGGACGATGCGCCGCGGGTGCCGCGCGGCGAAGGCCGCCAGACGCGGTTCGGGCCACGCGGCGAGGGTGACGGCGAGGAAGGCCGTTCCCTGGGCCTCGGCCTCGAGCGCCGTCTCGGCCGTGCCGCGCCAGGCGCCACCGAGTTCCGCGGCGGCATCGAGGTCGCGGATGCGCCCGGCCTCCATCGCGCGATGCGCGGCGGCCAGCAGGGCGCCGTCGATGCGGCCGGCGCCGTCGCGCAGCGCCGTTCCGACATAGGCGACGAGATCCCCGCGGTGGCGCACCGCGCCTTCCTCGACTGCCGTCTCGAGCCCATGGCTGTAGGTGTAGGCGCCGAGCGGATAGGCCGGCGACAGCCACGAGAGCAGGCGGTAGAGCGCCTCAGTGGTGATGGTCGCAGTTGTCGTGGTGATGGTGGTGGTCGCCGTGGTCGTGGTGATGGTGGTGCCGCTGGATGCCGGGGGAGTGGTTGTGCTCGCCATAGGCGCCGCCTTCGGGATCGAAGGGGGCTTCCACGCGGCGCAGCATCGCGCCGAGGCCCTCCAGCATGTGGCCGATGACGTGGTCGTCGCGGATGAGCAGGCGCCCGTCCTCGATCTGCGTCGGCAAGTGCCTGTTGCCGAGATGCCAGGCGAGGCGCGCGAGATGCTCGCGCGAGGCCGCGGTCACCTCGAGCAGCGGCTCGGGCGCCGCCTTGACGCACACGAACCCGCCGGTGGCGAGTTCCAGCCCGTCGCCCTCGCGCAGCACCGCCGTCTCCGCGAGATCGAGCAGGAAGACGAGGCCGCCCTTCCCCGTATAGAGCCGGCGGCGACGGTGGCGGTCGTCGAAGTCCGCCAGCACGGCGTCGCGGGCCTGCCCGGCCGGCCAGGTGCCTGCGCGGCGAACCGCGGTGGCGCGCGGGATGCTTTCGGGATCCATGATGCCTCTCAGAACAGGAAGTAGCGCTGCGCCATCGGCAGCACCTTCGCCGGTTCGCAGACGAGCAGCACGCCATCGGCGCGGACCTCGTAGGTCTCGGGGTCCACCTGGATGCGCGGCAGCGCGTCGTTGTGCAGCATGGAGCGCTTCGAGATCCCGCCGCGGCAGTCGCGCACAGCGGCGAGCGGACGCGACAATCCGAGCCGATCGCCGAGCCCGTCCTGCATCGCCGCCTGGGAGACGAAGGTCATCGCGGTGGCACGCCGCGCACCGGCGAAGGCGCCGAACATCGGTCGGTAATGCACGGGCTGCGGCGTGGGGATCGAGGCATTCGGATCGCCCATCAGCGACATCGCGATCGCCCCGCCCTTGATCACCATCTCGGGCTTCACGCCGAAGAAGGCGGGCGACCACAGCACGAGATCCGCGAGCTTGCCGACCTCGATGCTGCCGACATGCTCCGCGACGCCCTGCGAGATCGCCGGATTGATCGTGTACTTCGCGACGTAGCGAAGCGCGCGGCGGTTGTCGTTCTCGCCGCTCTCCTCGGGCAGGCGGCCGCGCTGCGCCTTCATCTTGTGCGCGGTCTGCCAGGTGCGGATGATCACCTCGCCGACGCGGCCCATGGCCTGGCTGTCGGAGGACATCATGCAGATCGCGCCGATGTCGTGCAGGATGTCCTCGGCCGCGATGGTCTCCTTGCGGATGCGGGATTCCGCGAAGGCGACATCCTCGGCGATGCGCGGATCGAGGTGATGGCAGACCATGAGCATGTCCAGGTGCTCGTCCACCGTGTTCACCGTGTAGGGCATGGTCGGGTTGGTGCTGGAGGGCAGCACGTTCGCCTCGCCCACCAGCCGCAGGATGTCCGGAGCATGGCCCCCGCCCGCGCCCTCGGTGTGGAAGGCCTGGATGGTGCGGCCGCGGATGGCCTTGATGGTCTCCTCGACGAAGCCGCTCTCGTTCAGCGTGTCGCTGTGGAGCGCGACCTGGATGTCCATGGCGTCCGCGACCGAGAGGCAGGTGTCGATCGCCTTGGGCGTGGTGCCCCAGTCCTCGTGGAGCTTGAGGCCGCAGGCGCCGGCTCGGATCTGCTCCTCGAGCGCGGCCGGCAGCGCCGCATTGCCCTTGCCAAGGAAGCCGAGATTCATCGGAAAGGCCTCGGCCGCCTGCAGCATGCGCGCGATGTGCCATGCCCCCGGCGTGCAGGTCGTGGCGAGCGTGCCGTGCGCGGGGCCGGTGCCGCCGCCGAACATCGATGTGACGCCCGATGCGAGCGCCTCCTCGATCTGCTGGGGGCAGATGAAGTGGATGTGCGGGTCGATGCCGCCGGCGGTCAGGATGCGTCCTTCGCCGGCGATGATCTCGGTGCCCGGGCCGATGACGATGGTGACACCCGGCTGGGTGTCCGGGTTGCCGGCCTTGCCGATGGCGGCGATGTGGCCGTCGCGCAGCCCGACATCGGCCTTCAGGATGCCGGCCACCGCGTCGAGGATGAGCGCATTGGTGATGACGGTGTCCATCGCGCCGTCCGCGCGCGTCGCCTGCGACTGGCCCATGCCGTCGCGGATCACCTTCCCGCCGCCGAACTTGACCTCCTCGCCATGGGTGGTGAGGTCGCGTTCCACCTCGATGACGATGTCGGTATCCGCGAGACGCACGCGGTCGCCGACGGTCGGGCCGTACATGCCGGCATAGGCGGCGCGGGAGATGCGGGTCGCCATCAGAGCGCTCCTTCCGTCTCGCCGCGGAAGCCGTGGATGATGCGGGCGCCGGCGATCTCCACGAGCCGCACCCTGCGCGTCTGGCCGGGCTCGAAGCGCACCGCCGTGCCCGCGGCGATGTCGAGGCGCCGCCCGCGCGCCGCGGCGCGGTCGAAGCGCAGCAGCGGATTGGCCTCGGCGAAATGGTAGTGGCTGCCGACCTGCACGGGGCGGTCGCCGGCATTGGCGACATCCATCTCGATCGCCTCGCGGCCCGCATTGAGTTCGATGTACCCGGCGGCGGGAATGATCTCGCCCGGAATCATCGGGGTGCTCCCTTCGTGCGCGTGGTCGGCTTGCGCTTGCTGGCCGCTTTCGCCTTCGGGCTGGGTTTCGTGGCACCCTTCGCCTTGGGCTTTCCGGCCGCCTTCGCGCGCGCCGTAGGCGCCGCATCGCGGATCGGCTCGTGGACCGTGACGAGTTTGGTGCCGTCGGGGAAGGTCGCCTCGACCTGGATGTCGTGGATCATCTCGGCGATGCCGTCCATCACCTGCCCGCGCGTCAGGACCTTGGCCCCGTCGCGCATGAGATCCGCCACGCTGCGGCCGTCGCGCGCGCCCTCGAGGACAAAATCGGCGATCAGCGCGACGGCCTCGGGGTGGTTGAGCCTGAGGCCACGCTCGAGCCGCCGGCGTGCGACGGTCGCCGCCATCGCGATCAGCAGCTTGTCCTTCTCACGCGGCGTCAGGTTCATCGTGCTCCGCTCCTCGCAGGCGCCGCGCGCGGCTGTTCCCCGCCTTGCCGGCTGCATGCCGGCGGGCTGACGGGCCGATACCGGCGTGCAAGGCGCGCGCCAATCATGGCCAGGCCGCCCTTCAGCACGCCCACAACCGCGGCAACGCCGCAGGCAGGCCGAGCAGGCGGCTGCGCGCAAGGCGGATCGCCGCGCCCATCTCCCGGCGCAGCGGCACCGCACCGCCCAGCCAGCGGGCGAGCAGCAGCCCCGGGCGCGGCAGCGTCGCCGCCACGCCCTGCTCCCGCAGCGCATCGCGCAGCGCCGCGAGCCCGTCCTCGGCGCCCACCGCCAGCGTGGCGCAGGCCTCGGCGCCGGAGAAGCCGAAGCGGTTGTCCAGCATCGCGCGCGGATCGGGACCAAAGGCGAGGCCATCAGCCCAGACCAAGGCGCCGCCGCGGCGCAGCCGCCAGGTGTCGAGCAGGCTGCCATGACCGAGCGTCTCGCCGCGCGCATGGCGGCCGAAGACCAGAATTTCGGCCATGATGATCCGCGCGCCGGGGGCGAGATCGGCTTCGATCCGCCGTGCGAGGCGCGCACCGTCGAACAGGATCGTCTCCTGCGGGATCCATTCGAGCGCGGCCCCTGGCGCGACGGACAGGCGCGTTTCCACGCGCGTCTGCGGGCCGAGGCTGCGGTAGATCTTCTCGGCCGCCGGCGTGCTCAGCGTCGCCAGCGTGCCGGGGGCCATGACGACGGAAAGCCCCACCGCGTCGCCGCCGGCGAGCCCGCCCGCGATGTTCACCACCGCCGCGACCGGCGGCTCGCCCGGCTCGGGCGTGGGGAACAGGACGCGCAGCGGCACCGACTGGTGAAGATCCGCAAGCCGCGTGCGTCCGCCGGCCGAGACGAAGCGAAGGCTCGCCCCGCCGCGCGCGCGCTGATGTCCGGGGTCGGCAGGCTTGCGGGGCATCGACGGCAGACTGCCACACGCCCGCGGCGGCGCAAGCGGCGCGCGACTGCACGAAAATCAGGCGACTGTGCCGCCGATTCGGGCAGGAGGTCAGGCGTTCGGGCGCAGCATCTGGCGCAGCACGCTGCCATCCGACAGCAGGTCGAAAGCCTCGTTGATCTGGTCGAAGGCGATGTTGCTGGTCTTGAGCCTGTCCACCGGAAGCTTGCCGCGGCGATACAGGCCGAGCAGCCGCGGCAGGTCGCGCTCCGGCACGCAGGATCCCATGTAGGAGCCACGGATGCTGCGTTCCTCGCTCACCATGCCGGCATGCAGGTAGGAGACCTGCGCGTTCACGTTCGGCAGACCGGCGCTGATGGTGCTGCCGCCGCGCGCGGTGATGGCGATGGCGAGCTGCATCGCCGGCACGGTGCCGGCGGTCTCGATCACCGTATCGAGGCCGCCGTCGGTCGCCTCGCGCACCTGCGCGGCGCAATCCTCGTTGCCGGCGAGGAAGACGTCCGTCGCGCCCCACTGCTTCGCCAGTCCGAGCTTCATCGGATTCGTGTCCACCGCGACGATCCGCCCGGCACCCGCGGTCACGGCGGCGAACAGCGCGTTCATCCCGACGCCGCCCAGGCCCACCACCGCGATGCCCTCCCCGGCTTCGAGCCGCGCGGTGTTCAGCACCGCGCCCGCGCCGGTCATCACCGCGCAGCCGAAGATCGCAGCATCGTCGAGCGGGATGTCCCTGCCGATCTTCACCGCCGAGCGGCGCGCGACCACCGCGTATTGCGCGAACAGCGAGAGGCCGGAATTGTGGTTGATCGGCGTGCCGTCCAGCCGGCGCAGGCGGCGCGTGCCGGTCGGCAACTGGCCGGTCGCGCGGAAGGCATTGCCGGTCGGGCAGATGTTCGGCCGGCCGCGCACGCAATAGCGGCAATTGCCGCAGGAGGGCGCGAAGACGGTGACGACATGGTCGCCTTCCTTCACGTCGGTCACGCCGGGGCCGACCTCGCGCACGATGCCCGCGCCCTCGTGGCCGATGACGATGGGCAGCGGCCGCGGCCGCTGGTTCTCGATGGTGGAGAGGTCGGAATGGCAGAGGCCGGCCGCCGCGACCTCGATCAGCATCTCGCCGGGCCCCGGCGGGTCGAGTTCGACCTCCTCGACCACCATGGGGCGGGAGTTGGCGTAGGGTCGAGGCTTTCCCTGCTCGAACAGGACGGCGGCCTTCATGCGCATCGGGCGTCTCCTCGCATTCTCGTTCAGATGATCGGCGCGTCGTCGGGGTCCACCGCGCGCCGCACGAAGCCGTCGGCGAGCGGCGCGTATTCCTCCCAGAGCCGGCGCAGCGCCGGCAGAGGGCTGGCATCCCTGTCCACCCGCAGGTCCACATAGGGGAAGCATTCGCGATCGACGACGAGCAGGCACGCGGATGTCACCTCGCCATGCTCGCCGCCCGCCTCCTCCCCGGCTTCGAGCGCGCGCAGCAGGCGCTCGGCCAGCGGCGCCTCCGCCCCCGCCTGGAAGGCTGCGGCCATGGCGGCGGGCACATGCGGGTTCGCGAGGATGTTGCCGATGGCGACGACGTCCGTGCCGTGCGCGACGCCGCGTTCGGGCTTGACGTCCACGCCGTCGAAATGCGCCGTGCGGCCGGCTGCGTCCATCGCCGCGATCTGGCGCCAGCGGTGATGCGCGGTGGAGGCGACGAGCGCGGCCACCGTCTGTTCCGCGCAGCAGCCCGAGCGCAGCAACCCCAGCCCGCGCGGGCCAAGCCGCGGATCCGTGCGGTGCTGCGTCAGCACGCCGCCGGTTCCGGCGGCGAGAAAGGGCACGCGCGTGCCGACCGCGATGGAGGATGTCGTGACCGCGGCGCCGAACTGGCCCGTCCGCGCACAGCGCCCGAGAAGCGAGAAGGTCATGCGGTCCCCCCGGAGAGACTTCCTTCATTCAACGCCGGGATGCGGGCCGCGTCCAGGCGCGCCCGGTGGACAAGCCATGGCCGGCCGGCGTCATGCCTCCCGGCACGCGCCCTCCGGCGCGCTCACGAGCGATAATCCGGCTGCTCGCGGTCGAGCTTCCGCTTCAGCGCCTGCCAGGGCAGCCAGCCCTTGGCCGGGCCTTCGTCGAACTGCTCCCGCGCGCGCCGCACCACCAGGGCCAGCGGCAGCGCGAGCGGCGCTCCCGAGGATTGCGCCGCGAGCTGGATGCGGCAGGCCTGCTCCAGGTAGTACATCCAGTAGAAGGCCTCGGCGACGGTGCGGCCAACGCTCAGCAGCCCGTGATGGCGCAGGATCATGCAGGGCCTGTCCCCGAGGTCGCGCACCAACCGCTCGCGTTCCGAGAGGTTGTCGTCGGCGGCAATGCCCTCGTACTCGTGCAGCGCGAGGCGCCCGTCGAACTCCATGCTCATCTGGTTCAGCGGCAGCAGCGCCCCGGTCTGCGCGGCGACCGCCATGCCGGCCAGCGTGTGCGTGTGCATGACGCACATCGCATCCTCCCGGCCGCGATGCACGGCCGAGTGGATGACGAAGCCGGCCGGGTTGACCGGCCAGGCGGTGCGCTGCACCGGCTCGCCGTCGGCATCAACGGCGACGAGGCTGCTTGCCGTTATCTCCTCGAACAGCAGGCCGTAGGGGTTTACCAGGAAGCGATGCCCGGCCCCCGGCAGCCGCGCCGAGAGATGGGTGAAGACGAGGTCGGTCATGCCGAACAGCGCGATGAGGCGGTAGGCGGCGGCGAGATCCTCGCGCACCTCCCGCTCGGTCGGCACATGGGCGGGGTCCGGCTTCGTAGGCGGGGGCGGCAGCGCCATCAGTAGCCTCGCGCGGGATCAAAGAGGTTGGGAAGCGGCTCGCCGCGGCCGAGACGGGCGATGCAGCCGGCGACGTAGCGCGCGCGCTCGCGGCGGCTCGGCAGGCTCGCGACATGGGGCGTGACAGTGACGCGCGGATGCGTCCAGGCAGGGCTGTCGGATTCCAGCGGCTCGGGCTCGAACACGTCGAGCACCGCGCCGGACAACTGGCCGCTGTCGAGCGCCGCGAGGATGTCGGGCAGAACCTGATGCACGCCGCGCCCGGCCTGCACCAGGCCCGCGCCGCGCGGCAGGGCGGCGAGCAGCGGCGCGGCGATGATCCCCTCGGTCTCGGGCGTTGCAGGCAGAAGGCACGCCAGCACCGCGCTGCGCGCGAGGAAACCCGGCAGTTCCGCCCATCCCGCGAAGCATTCGACGCCGGGGATGGCCTTGCGCGTGCGCGACCAGCCGAGCACGGGCACGCCAATTCCGCGCAGCACCTCCGCCGCGCGCAGGCCCATGCTGCCGAGGCCCATGATGCCCACGCTCCGCTCGGTCGCGGCGCATGGCGCCTCGAAGTAATCCCATTCGCGGCGGGCCTGGGCGATGGCCATGCGCCGCGAATCCCGATTCAACGAGAGCACCGCCCAGACGACGAATTCGGCCATCCGCTGCGTCGCCTCGGGCGGCACGCAGCGCACCAGCGGCACGTGGCGCGGCAGGTCGGGGTCGGCGACGATCGCATCCACGCCAGCACCCGAACCGAAGATCGCGCGAAGGCGCGGCAGGCGCGCCAGACGTCCGGGCTCCGGGTCCCAGACCAGCGCGAAATCCACCGCCGCCGGGTCCAGCGCCGGGTCGTCCCACCAGCGGCATTCGAGGCCCGGCGCGAATTCCGCGAAATGCCCGCGCCATTCGGCAAGCGCCGCCTCGCCGCCAGACTTCACGACAAGGATCATCCTGCGGTCCCATCCGGAGCGGCGCCGTCCGGCCGCTCACCGTGACGCCCACCGCGGCGGCGGCCAAGGCCGGGCCCGTCCGGTGAACCCACTTGCGACCGATGCCGCGCCGGCGTGAACTCTCCGGCGGGAATTCTGACCACGGGCGGACGCTTCCGGCAATGACCCTCGATGCATCGCTTCTCGCCCCTGACTTCAAGACGCTTCCCTGGTGGTGGGAGGCGGCGGAACCTTCGCGGCGCGACAGCGTCCTGCCCGACCGCATCGGCGTCGCCGTGGTCGGTGGCGGCTATGCCGGGCTGTCCGCCGCGCTCACCCTTCGGCGCCTCGGCCATGACGTGTCGGTGATCGATGCCGAGCGGATCGGCTGGGGCGCCTCCTCGCGCAATGGCGGGATGGTGTCGGGCGGGCTGAAGGTGGCCTCCGGCCCGCTCGAGAAGCGCCACGGCAAGGAGAAGGGGCGCGCGATCGCCGAGGCCGCCGCCGCGTCCTTCCCCTTCATCGAGGAGACCATCGCGCGCGAAGGGATCGACTGCGACTACGTGCGCTGCGGCCGCTTCGTGCCGGCCTGGACGCGCAGGCACTACGACGCGCTCGCCGCGCGGACCGACACCATCGCCGAGGTCACGGGCCTGCCGGCGCGCATGCTGCCGCGCGAGCGCCAGCGCGAGGCGCTGGGCAGCGACCATTATCACGGCGGCATGCTGGCCGACGCCTCGGGCAGCCTGCATCCGGGCAAGTATGCGCGCGGCCTCGCCGCGGCGGTCGAGGCGGCAGGCGGGCGGCTGGTGGATGGCGTGCGCGTGGGCGGCATCCGGCACGAGGGCGACGGCTTCCGCCTCGCCACCGATCGCGGGCAACTGCGCGCGGATGCGGTGCTGGTCGCGACCAACGGCTACTCGCGCGATGGGCATGGCAATTCGGCGATGCCGTGGCTGGCGCGCCGGATGATCCCGATCGGCTCCTACATCATCGCGACCGAGGAACTGCCCGCCGAGACGATCGACCGCCTGTTCCCGGGCCGCCGCATGATCAGCGACACCAAGCGCGTGCTGAACTACTTCCGCCCCTCGCCCACCGGCAACCGCATCCTGTGGGGCGGGCGCGCGAGTTTCGGGCCGACCGATCCGGCCAGTGCGGCGCCGGCGCTGCACCACGCCATGAGCGCCGTCTTCCCCGAGGCGAAGGCGCTGCGCCTCACCCATGCCTGGACGGGCAACGTCGCATTCACCTTCGACTTCCTGCCCCATATCGGCGTGCAGGACGGCGTCCACTATGCGGCGGGATGCCAGGGTTCGGGCGTCGCGATGGCGACCTGGCTCGGGCACAAGGCGGCGCTCAAGATCGCCGGAGGCGAGAACGCGCCCTTCGCCCTCGACGGCCTGACCTTCCCGACGCTGCCGTTCTACAACGGCAATCCGAACTGGTTCCTGCCGATCATCGGCGGCTGGTACCGGCTGCGCGACCACATCGACCGCGCGGCGGCGTGACGGCGGATTCCGTCCTGGCCGACGGGCGCGGAACCTCCTTGCCGGCGGCGGTCGTCATGCGACATCCTGCTCCCGCAATCGTAATCGAGACCCGCCGATGCGCCACCTGCCGCTGATCGCCGCAATCCTCCTCGCGCCGCTGCCGGGCGCGGCCCAGGGCCTCGTGACCGAGCGCACGGTGAGCGCCGCCCTGGCCGCCGAGGCGGCGGTCGCGGCCGTGGAAGCCTGCGCGGGGCGCGGCCACCGGGTCACGGCGGCGGTGGTGGACCGCGCCGGCGTGCTGCGCTCGCTGCTCAGGGCGGACGGCGCCGGGCCGCACACGGTCTCCTCGGCGCAGGCCAAGGCTTACACGGCCGTCTCGATGCGCGCGAACACCAGCCAGATCCTCGAGACGGTCCGCACCAACCCCGGCGCGGCGCGGCTGCCCGACATCGCGGGCTTCCTGGTCGTCGGCGGCGGCATGCCGATCCGGGCCGGCGAGGAGGTGGTGGGCGCGATCGGCGTCGGCGGCGCGCCCGGCGGGCATCTCGATGACCAATGCGCCGAGGCGGGCATCGCGCGGATCCGGGAGCGGCTGAACTGAAGTCGCTGCCGCCCATCCGCGGCGCGCTCAGCGCCTCAGCGCAAGCCGCTTCGCCGGAGCGTCGGTGGCGCAGGCCGTCAGGCGCGCGAGCACGTCATCGGGCCAGACGCCGACGCGCCGCCCGGCGAGATCCACGCACAGGTAGAGCACCTCGTTTTCCGCCGCCTGCCAGCCCTCCGCCGCGTGGTACATGACGTGCCGGCACAGCAGGCGCTTCGCGTCACAGGCCAGCACCTCGCTGTCGAAGGCAAGCGGAGCCCCCTCGGTCACCTCGCGCGTGTAGGCCTGCCAGGACTCCGCGGCGAAGGTCCCGAGGCCCTTCGCCCGGAACGCGTGGCCCAGCCCGAGCGACGGCCAGAGCGCGTCCGTCGCGAGGTCGAAAGCCACGAGATAGTAGGCGAGATTCATGTGCCCGTAATGATCGACCCATCCGGGCAGCACGCGGCAGAGCGGTTCGCGCATCGGATCAGTGGATGTCGTCGGCCTTCGACAAGGCTTCCTTGAGCATCGCCACGCCGAAGCCCGGCGCCCTCACCATGTCGAGGATCACCTTCTCCCGCCGCGCGCCGAGTTCGATCGCCGCCGGCAGCCTCGTCACCGCGTCATGCGGGATGACCACCGCCCCGTGCCGGTCGGCGTGCACCACGTCGTCGTGGCGGACCTGCATGCCGTGGATGGTCACGTCGAGGTTCAGCGCGACGATATGGACGTGCGCGTGCGAGGGATTGATCACGCCCGCGATGCCCTGGAAGCCGGGCGCGAACATGTCGATGTCGCGCACCGAGCCGTTGGTGACGACGCCCTGCGCGCCGAGACCCTGGTGCACCGCGCTGTTCACCTCGCCCCAGAAGGCGCCGACGCCCGGCGTGTCATCGAGGTCCTGCAGGCAGACCACGGTCGGCAGTTCGGCATCGGCAACGTATTCGTACCAGGCGATCCGCATGGCCCGGTCGGCCTCCTTCGACCTGCCCGACGGGAAGGCCGCGCGCTGCGTGCCGGTGCGCGCGAGGCCGCAGATCGGCGGCAGCTTCGGATCCACGGCGACCATCGGCCGCACGGTGAAGCCATGCCCGCGACGCTGCGGCACGACGAGTTCGAGCGCGTTGCAGATGGTCGGCGTGTCCCACTGCCGGAGCGCCTCGAGGTCGGCGGCGGTGAAGGGGTAGCGAGCCATGTGTCGGTCCTCCGTTAAGCCAGCATCTTCCGCCGGAGCGGATCGGTCAAAGGGAGGGCGCGCCTCGCGCCCAGTCACCGCAAGGAGAGGGTTCAGCCCGGGCCCAGCACCAGGAAGGCGAGGCTTTCGAGGAAATCCTGCCGCGCCGCGAGATCGTCCGGCCGGCAGACCATGACATCGGTGACGCCGAGGCCGACGGCGCGGCCGCCATGACCGTCCCCGCCGCCGATCAGGGCACCCGCCCCGCCGTCGATCTCGACGATGATGCCATCCCCGGTCGCTTCGCATTCGAGCACACAGGCGAAGCGGCGCTGCGGCTCGGCCTCGACGCGCAGGAAGCGCCCGGGGGCCGCGCCCGCCCCGAAGGCGCGCATCCGCAGCCCGGCACCGCCCGGCGGCACGACGCAGCCGAGGTGAACGCGCCACGGGCCGCCGGTCATGCCCGCGGGCAGCGGAATCCGCAGGGTCGCCGGCCCCGGCCGCGTCCAGCAGCCCCAGGATTCGAGCGGATGCCAGGCGAGACCATCGCGCAGGATATCCGCCATCGCCTTCAGCCGCGTGGCCTCGCCGCCGCCGATCAGGCGCAGCGGGTGGATCACGCCCGGCGTGACCGCCGGCGGCGGTGCGCCCTCATGCCGGATGAGCGACTCGCGCATTACCTGTTCGGCGATGCCGTTCCAGCTCCGCAGGCGGACGCTGCCGGCCAGGCGCGCCTCAAGGCGCGTGCGTTCCACATCGTCGAAGATCAGCGTCTCGAGCTTGGCCACGAGATCGGGAAGATTGTCCGGTTCGAAATAGACCGCCGCCTCGCCGCCCGCCTCGCCGAGCGAGGTGTTGCGCGCGACCAGCGGCAGCCGCCCGAAGGCGAGGCTTTCCGTGACCGGCAGGCCCCAGCCTTCGTAGAAGCTGTTGGTCACGCTGAACAGCGCGCGGCCGTAGAGCGCCGCGAGCGCGACATCCGGCACGCCATGGGCGATCGCCACGCGTTCGCGCAGGGCGGGCGAGTTGCGCCACAGCGTCGTCGCCGCCTCGGCGAGCCAGCCGGCCTTGCCGACGCAGACGAGGCGCGGCACGCGCGCCGCGCCGTGCTTGCGGATCAGCGCCAGCCAGGCGTGAAAGAGCATCAGGTGATTCTTGCGGCTCTCGATCGTGCCGACGCACAGCACGAAGGGCTCGCCGGGTTCGGGCAGGTCGGGGCGCACCGGCCAGGATTGCGCCGCCGCCGCCCCGAGATCCTGCCGTAGATCGGCATCGAGGCGCACCACGCTGACCGGCAGCGCGCGCTCCGGCACGATGGCGGCGGCGATGCGCCGCGCATCCGCGGCCGACCATTCCGAGATGGCGAGCGCGCCGTCGGCCAGCATTGCCATCGAGGAGAACCACTGCGCGAATTCCTCCACCAGAAGCGGCTGGCAATGCTCGGGCGCCATCAGCGGGATGCAGTCGTAGATCAGCGGCACGTAGCGCACGCCGAAGCGCCGCGCGACGAACCGGACGCGGAGGAAATAATCCTTGATCCACCAGGATGTGCCGAGATTGACCAGCGTCGAACCCGGAGCGAAGACGAAATCGGGCCCCTCGCGCAGCGCGCGGCGCAATTCCCCGACCGCCTCCTTCCAGGCTGGCGCATCCGGATCGCCGCCGATGCGCGACAGGCGCCAGATCCGCAGAAAGAGATCGCGGCCGATCTCCCGCCAGAAGCCGGATTCCTCGTCGAAGGCGACGGTTGCGGTGCTCACGCCCTCGATCGGGTCGAGCAGCGCGCGGGCCGTCACGTTGAGCTGCACGCGCTGGATGCCCGTCGGCGTCCGGTTGTGCGCGACATAGGCGACGAGGTCGGAGCTGTCGAAGGCGATCTGCAGGAGCTGCCCCGCCACCGGCGCATTCGCCGCCACCCCGGATGCGAACGCGGCGAGCGAGCCGGCGCCGCGCGCGGCTTCCTCGTTGTCGGGTGCGAGTTCCAGCGCGCGCGCATAGGCCCGCCAGCCGGCCTCGCCCTGCCCCAGCAACTTGAACGCATGCCCCAGTTGCAGGTGCGCATCCGCCGAATGCGGCGCCTGTGCCGCCGCCTCGCGATAGGCGGCGAGCGCGGCGGGAAGGTCGTTGCTTTCCTTGAGGCAATGGCCCATCTGGATTCGCGCGGCCCAATCCCCCGGACGCAGCGCCAGGTAGGCGGCGTAGGCGGGGGCCGCGGCCGACCACAGTCGCTGGTCCCGCAGCGCATCGGCATGGCGGAGGCGCTCGCCCGCGGCGGTCTCCCCGGAATGCTCGTCGTCCATCTCGATCCCCGCCCCCTTCGCGCCGCTCAGCGGTCGAGCCGGACGCCGACCCGCGCATAGGCGTCGCGCAGACGTTCCTGATAGCGCTCCGGTGCGAACAGGGAAGCCTGTTTCGGGCCGGCCTCGGCGAGGCGGCCGCGCAAGTCCGCGTCGGCGTCGAGCGCCCGGATCGCCTCCACCATCGCCCGCACGTCGTAGGGGTCCACCTTCAGCGCCGCATCGCCGACGACCTCGGGCATCGAGGAGGTGTCGGAGGTCATCACCGGCGTACCGAGCAGCATCGCCTCGAGCGCCGGCAGGCCGAAGCCTTCGTAGAGCGAAGGAAACAGCACCGCCTTCGCGCCGCGGATCAGGCTCACCAGCAGCGGAAACGGCGCGTAGTCCATGTGGCGGACGCGGAATCGCGTCTCGGTCACGCCATCGCGCGTGAGCAGGTAGCGGACGTGGTCGTTGCCGAACAGCAGGCGCAGTTCCTCCTCGGACTTCCACGCCTGCTTGCCGACCAGCACCAGCGGATCCTGCACCCCCGCGCCGAGATAGGCTTCGAGCAGCCGGCCGACATTCTTCTTGGGCTCGATCGCGCCGAAGAACAGGAAGTAGCCCTTGTAGGGCAGGCCGAAGGTGCCCTCGAGCTCGGCGCGCACGTCGGCGACGGGCTTGTTGGCGTAGCGCCCCGGGATCTCGACCGCCTGGTAGGTGTTGCTCACCCGCTCCGAGGGCACGCCGAGCAGGTTCACGATGTCGCGCTTGGACGCCTCGCTGACCGTGATGATGTGGTCGGCCCTCCGGCCGATCAGGCGCGCCAGGCGGAAATAGCCGGGCTTGTTGTCGAGCGTCGTGTAGGGCAGGCGCAGCGGCACCAGGTCGTGCAGCGTATAGACGTTGCGCGCCTCGCGGGCCGCGAGCGCGAGCGGGTAGGTCCAGTGCATCAGGTCGGGCGGGGTGCGGAACCGCACGGCCAGCCGGCTGCGGTAGAGCCCGAAATGCAGGCGCTGCGCCTCGAACAGTCCACGGACGTTCCAGATATGGTCGAAATGCGGCAGGCGGCTTCGGAAGGTCTCGCGGATCACCTGGCCGGTGATGGGCACCTGCGTCGCGATCTCGCCGAAGGCCGAGCGGAACGGCCGGCTGTAGCGCCGCAGCGCCCTGGTGAGGGGCGTGCCGCTGGACATGCCCGGATCGAAGAAGGCGATCTCGCGCAGCAGGGCCTGGCGGCCGAGCGTCGAGGCCTGCGTGCCGTAGAGCACGCCGACCTCCGCACCCAGGTCGCGCAGCGAGAAGGAGAGGTTCCGCGCATAGGTCGCCACCCCCGTGCCCTGCTGGAGCGAGAGGTTGTAGCCGTCGATGTAGATCCGGGGCTTGCGGTCGCTTGGCATGAATCCTCGGTGCTGGCGGGACGCGCGGGCCCCGCCAGGGTGTTTCGCCGTCGCGCGGCGCTCAGGCAAGCGCCGCGTGCGTCAGTTCAGGAATTCCGGCGAGATCAGCTGCGGCAGGAACAGCGCGATCTTGGGGAAGACGATCAACAGCGCCAGGACGCAGAACATCGGCAGGAGCATCACCAGGATGTCCCGGATCACCTGCCCAAGCCGCATCCGCCCCACCGAGCAGGCGATCAGCAGGCACAGCCCGTAGGGCGGCGTCACCAGTCCGAAGGCGAGGCTGACGATGCCGATCATCGCGAAATGCACGGGGTCGATTCCGGCGCCCAGAGCGATCGGCTGGAGGATGACGCCGACGATGATGATCGAGGGGATGGCATCGAGGAAGCAGCCGACCACGAGGAACACCGCCGCCACGAAGAACCCCGTCATGATCGGCCCCATGCCCCAGGCCGCGACGCCTGACAGGATGGCGTCCGGAATTTTGTAGTAGGCGAGCAGCCAGCCGAAGCAGGAAGCCGTGCCGACGCAGAACAGCGTCACGGCGGCAAGGCGCCCGGTCTCCCCCAGCGCGGTGTACAGGCCCTTGAGGTCCATCTCCCGATAGACGAGCAGCGCGAGGAAACTCGCGTATAGGACGGCGATGCAGGCGCTCTCGGTCGCCGTGAACCAGCCGAAGATCTTGCCCCCGATGATCAGGGCCGGCGTTGCCAGCGCGGGCACTGCGACGAACGCCGCCGCGCCGATCTCGCCCAGCCCCGCCCGCGGATAGGTCGGGTAGCGGCGCAGCTTCGAATAGGCATGCACCGTGCCCATCTGCGCCACAGCGATCAGCAGGCCGGGGACGATGCCCGCGAGGAACAGCGCGCCGATCGAGACGGTCAGCACACCGCCCCAGACGATCATCAGGATCGAGGGCGGAATGATGACCGCGAGCACCGAGCTGACCGCGGTGATCGAGATGGCGAAGGAAGTGCTGTAGCCTTCCTTCTCCATCGCCGGGATGAAGATCTTGGACTGGCTCGCCGCATCCGCCGTGGAACTTCCGCTGATGCCCGCGAAGAAGAAGGAGAGCACGACGTTCACCTGGGCGAGCGCGCCCGGGAAGTGGCCGACGAGCGCGCGCGACAGCCGCATCAGCCGCCTGGTGATGCCGCCGATGTTCATCAGGTTGGCGGTCAGCAGGAAGAAGGGCACGGCCAGCAGGATGAACGAGTTGTAGGCGTTGAAGGTCTCCTGCATCAGCGTCATCGCGCCCAGCCGCGGCTCGACCATCACCACCGGCAGGCAGGCGACGCCGAGCGCGACGGCCACCGGCACCCGCAGGAACAGCAGCGTGAAGAAGGTGCCGAAGAGGATCCAGGAGGCCTGGGCGGCGTCGAGAACATTGCCCCCCATCATGGCGCGGCGCGCCCGAACAGGATGAGCAGATCGTCTACGAACTTCTCCCCGGCGAACAGGATCCAGGTCACGCCCAGGATGGGCCATGGCAGGTGGATCAGCCACAGCGGCAGTTCGGCCAGCTCGCTGATGCGGAACCAGGCGAAGTCCACAAACTCGATGCCGTACCAGAGGAAGGCGGCGGCGAAGACGAGCACGAAGGCCCCGCTCACCAGGTCGAGCGCCGCCCGGGCGCGGCCGCGCATCTCGGGCCAGACATCCACGACGAAGTGCGTCCCTTCGCGCATGCCGACCATGGCGCCGATCATGATCATCCAGACCAGGAGGAAGCGGGCCATCTCCTCGGTCCAGATGAAGTGCGGCACCAGCGGCGTGTACCGCGCGAAGACCTGCAAGGTCACCGGGATGACCAGGATCAGCACGGAGAAGGCCAGCAGGACGGACAGGAAGCGCGAATACAGCGCGGCGGCCCGACGGACCGCGCCGCGAATGGCGCTGGATGGCATGCGGAACTCCGGGGTGGTGGAGAAGCCGGCCGGGGGCTTGCGGCCCCCGGCCCGCGGCGCGATCAGGAGGAGAGCGCGTTGATGCGGTTGTAGATCGCCTCCGCATCCACCTCGCGGGCATAGGCGAGCATCACCGGGTCCACCGCGCGTTTCATCGCCGCGCGCTCGGCGAACTCGATGCGGCGCAGGCGGCCTGCGCGCTCGAGCTGCTCGAGCTTCTGGCCGTCCTCGGTGCTCTCGGCCTGGCGGCCGAAGGCGCCCGCCTCGCGGCCCGCGCGGCGGACCGCCTCCTGCAAAGGCGCGGGAAGGCGTGCGAGCGACTGCGTCGAGAAGCAGAGCGGGCGGATGGTGATGGCGTGCTGCGTCATCAGGAGGTTGGGCGCCACCTCGAAGAAGCGCATCGCCTCGACGCCCGCGGCCTCGTTCTCGCCGGCCTCGATGACGTTGTTCTGGATGGCGTTGTAGATCTCGTTGTAGGCGATGACCGAAGGCGCCATGCCGGCTGCCTGGAAGGTGCGCGACCAGATCGGCGCACCCTGCACGCGGATCCTGAGGCCGCGCAGCTCCGCCATGTTCGTCGCGCGCCTATTGGCGAAGATGTTGCGAACGCCGCCGCCGGCATAGCCGATGAGCGCCACGCGCGCGCGGCGCTCGATCTCCTGCGCCACCGGCGTGAACAGGTCCTGGTCGAGCACCTGGTTCCAGTGCGCGAGGTCGCGGAACAGGAAGGGCGCGTCCACGAAGGGCGCGGCCCGGCTGAAGGTGGACATGTGCGCCGGGGAGACGATGGCGTAGTCCACCGCGCCGCGGCCGGCCGACATGTACTCGAAATACTGCTTCTCGAGCCCCAGGCTCGAGTTCCGGTGCAGCACGAAGTTCAAAGGCCCGGCGGTGTAGTAGCGCCGCACCAGCTCCTCGAACCGCACCAGGGCACGGGTGAAGACGTGCTCGTCGTTGAACTGCACCGCTCCGTTGAGCGTGATGGCCTGCTGGGCGCGCGCGACGTGCGGCAACGACAGCAGCGCGGTGCCGGCGGCGAGGCCGCGCACCAGATCCCTGCGCTTCATGGGCGTTCTCTCCCTCTCGTCCGCCGGCTTGGTGTCGGCGGCGGCATGTCACTATAGGAACGAAATGCCGGGGATGGGAACCGCATGGTTACCGGCCTTCCCGCGGGCCCCGCTCTGGACGACACTGGCCCCGTGAACTCCGAGGAGAGGCCATGAACCGGTTGGACCTGGCAGGGCGCGTGGCGATCGTGACGGGGGGCGCGCGCGGCATCGGCCTCGCCATCGCGCGGCGCGTGATCGATTCCGGCGGCGCGGTGGCGATGTGGGACATGGACGGCGCCGCGGCGCAGGAGGCGGCGCGCAGCCTCGGCCGCGCCAGCGCGCATGTGCTCGACCTGACCGATGAACAGGGCATCGCCGCCGCGCATGCCGAGACCCTCGCCGCCCATGGCAAGGTGGACGTGCTGGTGAACAACGCCGGCATCACCGGCGGCAACGCGCCGTCGTGGCAGTTGCCGGTGGCGGAATGGCGACGCGTGGTCGAGGTCAACCTCGTCGCGCCCTACCTCGTCACCCGCGCCGCGGTGCCCGGCATGATCGCGGCGGGCTACGGGCGCATCGTGAACATCGCCTCCATCGCGGGCAAGGAGGGCAATCCGAATGCCTCGCACTACAGCGCCTCGAAGGCGGGGCTGATCGGCTTCACCAAGTCGCTCGGCAAGGAGCTGGCGAAGACCGGCGTGCTGGCCAATTGCATCACGCCGGCGGCGGCCGAGACCGACATCTTCCGGCAGATGACGCCGGAGCAGATCGCCTGGATGCGCTCGAAGATCCCGATGGAGCGCTTCGTGGCGGTCGAGGAGATCGCCGCCATGGCCTGCTGGCTCGCCTCGGAGGAATGCTCCTTCTCCACCGGGGCGGTATTCGACGTCTCGGGCGGCCGCGCGGTCTACTGACCGCGCGCCACCTCGTCGAGGATCGGCAGAAGGTATTGCGCGAACAGCGCCGGGTTCTCCGCGAAGGGGAAATGCCCGATGCCGTTCATGCGCGTGAAGCGCGCGCCCCTGATCTTCGCCGCCGTCGCCTCGGACATCTCGGCGGTGCAGGAATAGTCGTACTCGCCGGTCAGCATGAACAGCGGGCAGCGGCTGGTGTCGATGCGGTGCACGCGCTCGCGCGCATCCCACTCGCCCGAATAGAAGCCGATGTCGCGGTCGAAGGTGGCGTAGCCGCCCTGCGAATACTGCCACCAGATGTCGGCGGCGCATTCGGCGGGGCTCTGCGGCGCGATCAGGCCATGGATCCATTCCGGCACGAAGATCGCCTGGTTGATGCCGGGATCATCGGCCCAGGCGCTGCGCCGCCCGGCGACATGGTCGCAGGCCTCGCAGGCCACGATGGCAGAGAAGGCCTCCGGGTGCCGCAGCGCGATCTCGAGGCAGATCTCCCCCGACATGGAGGCGCCGAGCAGCACCGGCTTGCGCAGCCCGAAGGCCCGCACCGCGCCCATGATGAGCGCGACGTAGCGATCGGTGGTCAGGCGCCAGGCGCCGGGCGCTTCGGCGGGCGGCGGGCTCTTGCCGTGCCAGGGCATGTCGAAGGCGGTCATGCGCCAGGACCCGGTGATGCGCGGGTCGGCCATCAGCCCGTGAAACTGACGCCCATCGGCGCCGGCGGTGTGTAGGCACAGGATGTCCCGCCCCCGCCCCGCCTGCTCGGCATAGAGGCGCCAATCGCGACCATCCGCGGCGACGCTCGCGTAGCGCCCGGCGGGTTCGGGCCGCAACGGCGCGGCGAGCGAGGGCCGCGGGAAGGCGGGCACCGGCCCCGCGCCGCGCAGCACCAGCCAGCGCCCGATCTCGAGCACGCGCCGCGCGATGTGGCAGTGGCGGATGAAGGCGCGCTCCTCGCCCTCCACGCGGAATTCCGGCACGCGGTGACGCAGGGCGAAAATCGCGTGGTGGTGACGCGGCGGCACGGATTCGAGGAAGCGCGACCAGATTTCCGCCGGCGCGGACAGCACGAAATCCGCCGACGCCGCGGCTTCGCCGAAGGCGAATCCGGCGCGCGCCTCGCCGCTGGCGACCGCGAAGCGCACCACCGCGCCGCGCCGCCACTCCGCGAGCACCGCATCCTGCGCCGCCGCCGCCTGCCAGGCGGCGACGAATCCCGACCATGCCTCGCCCTGCGGCCAGCCCGACATGCCTGCCCTCCCGATCCGGCGTGCCGGGAGGATGTCAGCCGCCGCCAGGCCCGGCAACCGGCGTTGCCAGTGGCGCGCGCGCCGCGCACATTGCGCGCCGCGTCGCCATCGGGACAAGGAAGCGGACATGAGCGCCACCAGCAGGATCGCGGTCGTCACCGGAGCCGGCACCGGCGTGGGAAGGGCGGCCGCGCTGGCGCTGCTGGGCGGCGGCTGGACGGTGGTGCTGACCGGCCGCCGCAGCGAACCGCTGGAGGAGAGCATCGCGCTCGCCGGCGGTGCCGCGCCGCGCGCGCTCGCCGTGCCGGCCGATGTCGCCGACCCGGCCGCCGTGGAGGCGCTGTTCGGCACCGTGAAGCGGAAGTACGGCCGTCTCGACCTGCTGTTCAACAATGCGGGGCAGAACGTGCCGGGGACGGCCTTCGAGGATCTCGCCTTTGCCGACTGGTCGCGCGTGGTGGCGGTGAATCTCACCGGCTCCTTCCTCTGCGCGCAGGCCGCCTTCCGCATCATGAAGGAGCAGTCGCCGCAGGGCGGGCGCATCATCAACAACGGCTCGATCAGCGCGCATACGCCGCGGCCGGACAGCGCGCCCTACACCGCGACCAAGCACGCCATCACGGGGTTGACCAAGTCGCTCATGCTCGACGGCCGCAAATACGACATCTGCGCCGGGCAGATCGACATCGGCAACGCCGCGACGCCGATGACGCGCCGCATGTCGCAGGGCGTCAGGCAGGCCGACGGCAGCATCGCGGTCGAGCCGACCATGGACGTCAACCATGTCGGCCAGGCCATCCTGCACATGGCGAACCTGCCGCTCGAATCGAACATCCTCACGCTGACCATCAAGGCGACGAAGATGCCCTTCGAGGGGCGCGGCTGAGGCTTGTAACTCCTCCACTCATCGGCGCGCCTCCTGGCTAAGGTTGCGCGTCGGTAGCTGGGAGAGGGTCGCCGCAGGGCGCTTGGGGGTTGTTCCCCGCGCGTGAGATTG
>Ga0207951_100282_pt1 | contig 29240 bp, 25 predicted proteins | sample Subbio12Aug_8Bad_FD_184830 | JGI IMG/M metagenome (GOLD analysis project Ga0207951, IMG submission 184830) | Serpentinite rock and fluid subsurface biosphere microbial communities from McLaughlin Reserve, California, USA - CR12Aug_8Bad (SPAdes) | ecosystem: Environmental > Terrestrial > Deep... | reverse complement strand
CCATCCCGGGCGAGAAGCAACGGAAATCGTGAGATCCGCGCACCGATGTGACAAGCGGTCGATCGCAGCGTTTGTGCGGTCTGAGCAGGGCGGCTTGTCCACACTATCCCCAGAATCCACAGGACGAGTTCTCCTCGGCAGGTATCATGGGACGGACTGAAGGGGGCCACGCCAGGATCCGATCGACGAGCTGCTGTTTCAAGAGGGGGCGGAAGTCGATGTGTTCGTTCGCGAGGACCGGGTCATGATCGTGCCGGTCGCGGGTACGTAGGACGCGATGCGCGAACGTCTGCGCGCCCGTGCTGAGGTCGCCGGAATCGCCGAGGAGGACGTCGTGGTGGCCGTCGAGATGTAGGTTGTGCTCGGCGAACGCGGGTACATTAGCAATCGGTCGAGCATGGACACTCGTGTGGACATTGACGCGCATCGTGGTAATATTACCTCATAATGCGTTAGTAGGGGGATCCGCATGACGCCAGTCCTGGAGTCCATATTCGGTAGCCGGTCCGCCACGCAGGTGCTGCTGTTCCTCGAAGCATACGGTTCCGGTCACGCGCTTTGGATCGCGAAGACCTATGAGGTTCCCGTGAGCTCTATCCAGCGGCAGCTGCGACGGCTCGAGGCGAACGGGGTGCTTCTCAGTCGTACGGTGGGCAGGACCCGTGTCTTCGAGTTCAACACGCGCAACCCCACCGTACGCAATCTTCGCAGCTTCCTTCAGGCAGAGCTCGATTTGCTGCCCGAGGCGGAGACGAAGGCGTACTACCGGCAGCGGCAGAGGCCGCGTCGTACGGGCAAGAGGCTGTGAGCGCATGCGCAGAGTGAACGAGGGCACCTCCCTGGGGGAGCTGGCCGCCCTGGTGTGCGAAGCGCTCGAACGCGCCGGCATCAGGGCGACCCTGTCCGGCGGCGGCGCTGTCGTGCTGTACAGCGACAACGAGTACGAGAGCTCCGACCTGGACTTCATCACCTCCGAGCGAACCGCGGTGATCGCCGAGGCGATCGAGCCTCTCGGCTTCCACCGAACCCCAGGAAGCCGACAGTTCGAGCACCCCGAGGCACGCTACTACGTCGAGTTCCCGCCAGGCCCGCTGGCCTTTGGCGAGACAGTGGTTCCCGAGAGTTCCGTCCTCACGTTGCAGACCGAGTTCGGTCCCGTGCGCGTCATCACGCCGACCCAGTCCGTGATGGACCGGCTTGCGGCGTACGTGCACTGGAACGACAACCAGGCGCTCGATCAAGCCGTCATGGTCGCCAGACGTCAGCGTGTGGATTGGTCGGAGCTCTACGAGTGGGCACGGCGCGAGGGCGCGGATGCCGTCCTGATAGACCGGCTCAGGAGCAAGGCTGGATTCGACTGAGCCGTGATCGGCATCGACATGTGACCGAGACGGTGCCGGCCGAGCCGGAGTACGACTCGCGGAGGCGTGCGATGCAGGTGTGGTAGTGACGAGGACAGCGACGGCTGGTTCTCCGGTACCTGCTATCGAGATTGAAGATTAACCTGTACTTCCGTCTTGCGAAGTTCTCGCCGCCGAGAATAGCCTTGCCTGTGCGTCCCCGCTCCTTGCATGCAGTTCGCTGAACGAGTGCGCCGCCACACATCGGACACATCGTTGGGATCTGGGGCTCTACCGGTTCGACCTGCTGCATCCGTGCTGCCGCGCGGTCGAGCTTGAATCGCTTCGGGCGCTCCCCGAATGCGTTGAGCGCAGGCGCGGAGTCGTTCTGAGCGCACAAAAGAGCGAGGCCGCTGCTTTCCTCGAACGAACCGTCCACCTTGCGGCTTCGGCCCATCTGAGTTCTTCAACGACCTCGCAAGTAGGATTATGCGCCATCCCGGGCGAGAAGCAACGGAAATCGTGAGATCCGCGCACCGATGTGACAAGCGGTCGATCGCAGCGTTTGTGCGGTCTGAGCAGGGCGGCTTGTCCACACTATCCCCAGAATCCACAGGACGACGTCGGAAGCGACTGCGATCATTCCAGTTTCGTCAGCAACACTGGGCATTCGAGTCGTGCGTAGAGTGCGCGTCTTGCTCGACGAGGACCTCGCGGAACTCTACGGAGTCGAGACGCGCGCGCTGACCCAGGCGGTCCGGCGCAATCTTCAGCGGTTTCCCGCAGACTTCATGTTCGAGCTTACTCGTGAGGAGTGATCAGGCTGCTTGGCACTGCGGGAACCAGCGGTTCGGGAGAGTCCCGCGGCGGGTAGGATATCACCGGAGGTTGAGAACATGATGGCGACAACCACGCGTCGATTTAGACGCGCTTTCGGCTTCTAGTGGCCACACTTCCGGCAGGCACACGTGTGCGACTCACCGAGGACGCCTCGGCGGCTCTGCGCTTCCCGCCGCCAGACGACATCGACCTCACGGTCGTGGTGCACCGCGCCGCGCTCAACGCGCCCCACGATCCGCACACGCAGGTTGCCGCCGTCGCGCATGGTGAACTCGTGTGGCTCGGCGCGCTCGGCGAGGACGTGCTCGAGGAGGTGTCGGCCCCGCGTGATCCGGGCGCCAGAGCGGCCGTCGCCGAGCGCTTCTTGGTGGGCAGTCGTCTGTGGGACGTTGTGCGAGTGGGAGGGCTGCTCGGCCAGGCTGGGGGAGGGCCGCTGTCGACCGTCTACGACGGCAGTGAAGAACGCCCGTGGGTGGTGGTGGGTGAGACGATTCTCGGCGAGTTGATCGTCGTTCCGCTCAACGATTCGCGGAACCCCAAGTGGTGGACGCCGGTGATCGCGCAAATTCACATGCGCTTTCCCGGCAACATCAAAGACGGACAGGTCGAGCTTGCGCACGCGTGGACCGCGCCGGGGGCGCTCGTCGCGCGTGGCGAAGTGCTCGCAGCGGGTCGGGAAGCGGTTGAGCGGGCGATCGAGGGGTACTACGGGACGCCGCAGGGGTGAGGTTCTGGTAAGATCCCGTTAATGCTCCCGGGCTACGATATGCGTGCGATCGAGAGCCAGCGGTGCGCGAGCGAGCGCTGGACAGCTACAGCCCCCGCCCGTATACTACGCGGGCTGAACAATCGCATATAGCTCATTACAAGCGGAACCCCGCCTTTGCGGGTAGTTAGGGTTCCCACCTTGCGGCACCACTGAGGTAGCTGTCTGGTCGAGATGAACCGCCGGGACCGGGGTAGAATCCGGGTTGCTCGGCGTATGTCGCGCCCCGTCGGCTCTAGGCCGCGGGGCGTTACTCATGAATGGATGAAATGTGCCGTGTCGAGGGGCACGGCGCGAATAGTGGAGGTGAATCGCCCATCAGCAGTATCGAGCCGAGGATCAACGAACGGATCCGCGTGCCGCGTGTGCGTCTCATTGGTGTCGATGGTTCGCAGCTTGGAATCTTCGAGACGCCGGACGCGTTGCGAATCGCCGATGAACAGGGTCTCGATCTCGTTGAGGTCGCGCCCAACTCGGATCCGCCGGTCTGCCGGGTCATGGATTACGGCAAGTACAAGTACGAACAGGATATCAAGGCAAAGAAGGCCCGGAAGCACCAAGCGACGGTGCAGCTCAAGGAGATCAAGTTCCGGCCAAAGATCGACCACCACGACTACCAGACCAAGAAGAAGCACGTCGTGCGCTTCCTGACGTCGGGAGCAAAGGTCAAGGTGACGATCATGTTTCGCGGTCGAGAGATGGCGCACGCCGAGCGTGGGCTCGCGATTCTCGAGCGACTCGCCGAGGACCTCGTTGACATGGCCGTGATAGAGAATCAGCCCAAGCTTGAGGGCCGCAACATGCACATGTTGATGGCCCCGGTGAAGCGGGATGTGAAGGAGAACAGGGGTGACGGCGCGAGCGCTGTGCCCGCGGACCAAGAAAGCGAGGCAGAAAATGCCTAAGCAAAAGACTCACAAGTCAACCGCGAAGCGCTTCAAGCTGACCGGATCCGGCAAGGTCAAGCGCGGCAACGCGTTTAAGAGCCACATCCTCGAGAAGAAAAGTCCCAAACGTAAGCGCGCGTTCCGTGCGGATTCGCTCGTCCACAAGGCCGACGAAGCAGTCATCAAGAAGAACCTCGGCGTCGGCTAGTCCGGTGCACTGTCCCCAATAAGGAGTGATCTCTCATGCCCCGCGTCAAACGAGCCGTCTCCGCGAAGAAGAAGCGTCGCACCGTACTTGAGAAGGCCAAGGGTTACTACGGCGCTAAGAGCCGTACGTACCGCGCTGCCAAAGAACAGGTCCAGCACTCGCTGCAGTATGCATATCGCGATCGTCGCAACAAGAAGCGTGAGATCCGCCGGTTGTGGATTGCTCGCATCAACGCGGGTGCCCGGCTCAATGGCTTGTCTTACTCCGTGTTCATGAACGGACTCAAGAAGGCTGGCGTGGAACTTGATCGCAAGATCCTCTCAGACATGGCGATCAACGACCCTGCGGCGTTTACCAAGCTCGCCGAGATCGCCAAGGAGCAGGTTTCGGCGTAGGGAGCGCATCCCCCAATCAGTAAAACCCGAAAGCCCCGCGCGTGCGAGCACGGGGCTTTCGCGCGTTCGGGCACAAAGCGAGCAGGCGCGGTCAGGCGGTTTAGATCCTGGTGAGTTTCGGTTAGAGGCCAACGCCTATTCTGATGGAGCGCCGGGCGACCGCCCTGCGTACCGGTCGTTCTGACACCCCTCGTCGGACGAGAAGAGGGGAGAGTGTCATGAAACGGATCATCCTGCTTGCGTGCGCGGTTGGGCTCGTCGTGTCGGTGGGGGTGGCAGGAGCGTATTTTAACGCGCAACGCTCCATCGCCGACAACGTGATCAGGGCCGGTACCGTGTCGGTTTCGGTGGAGCCGACCTCCTCAGCGGTCAGCATCGACACCCTCGCGCCGGGGACAGCTCAGGTGCGGTCGCTTCGTGTCACTAACGACGGCACCCTGCCGTGCACCGTGAGCGTGACCAACGCGCGGCGGGCCGGCGTCACCGCGTTTTACAACGCGCTCGAGTGCTCGGTCAGCTCAGGCGGTACAGAGGTGTACCGAGGCTTGTTGTCGCAGATGAAGACAGAGCCGGTACCGCTTGCCCCTGGAGAGAGCATCGTGCTCGACTTTGCGGTACTGCTTCCGGGTGGTGTTGACAACGCGCACGCTGGTGACTACACGCGCATGACGCTCTACGTCGATGCACAGCAACAGCGGTGAACTATGTGGGCGTGGGCGTGACGCTGACCGCAATCTTGCTCGTCGTAAGCACGCACGGCATCGTCATGGTCGCTGGTGGCTCGATGTCGCCAGCGCTCGAGGTGGGCGATGTGTGTCTCTATCGGCGTGAGGCGAAACCGCGCGCTGGTGACGTGGTGGTGTTCACGCGTGAAGACGGTTCACTGGTGGCGCACAGGGCGGTCAGTGTGGGCAGAAGGGGTGAGGTGCGAACCAAGGGGGACGCGTGTGAAGCCGCCGACCGGGATCCCGTGCCAGCGAACCGCGTCAAGGGACGCGTTGTGTGGAGCACCGGCATGGTGAGGGAGCAGGTCATCGGCGCGCTATCGTATGCTACACTCCGTATCCAATCGCACAGCGTATGGCGATGAAGGAGATGCGTTCGCGACCGCTGGCAACGGACCAGAGAGGGATTCCGGTGGGCTGGAAGGATCCCGGTTGCCGCTTGCGAACGGTTCACTCCTGAGCCGCGACCTGAACGCGCGTGGCCATGCGGCTCGTTACGCGCCGGTAGGGAAGCCGGATCCCCCGATAGAGGGACGTCGCGGATGAGAGACCGCAAATAGTGCTGGCCCCATGAGGGTCGGCGCGATGAGTGGGCCCGCCAAGGGTCAACCGAGGTGGTACCGCGGGAGCCGGCTCCCGTCCTTGGATATACTTCCAGGCGACGGTGTCGGCTCCCCGTCGTTGGCGGGTATGCTGTGTGCGAGACGAAAGCAGGGCTGATGGCACTGATTGACGACTTGAGGAGCATCGAGGAGCGTGCACTCGCGGAGATCTCGGCGGCGTGTGAACTCGAAGCGCTCGACGCCGTACGTGTGGGGGTTCTTGGCAAGAAGGGTTCACTCACCGCGGTTCTGCGCGGACTCGGTTCACTCTCGGCGCATGAGCGTCCCGCGGTCGGGAAGGTCTCAAACGAGGTGCGCGCAACGCTAGAGTCGGCGATCACCGCGCGCAAAGAGACTCTCTCGGCCTCGGCGCTTGCTGACAGGATCAGCGCCGAGGCGGTCGACGTGACACTCCCCGGTCGCAAACGTCTTCCGGGGCGAGCGCATCTGATCAGTCAGATCACGGCGGAGATCATCGACATCTTCGTCGGGCTTGGTTACCGCGTGGCCGAAGGACCGGAAGTCGAGCGGTCCTACTACAACTTCACCGCCCTCAATCACCCGCTCACACATCCGGCGCGCGCGGCGACAGACACCTTTTACGTAATGGAACCCGGCTCAGGTCCGATCGAACCTGGCGCAACGACAGACGTCTTGCTCCGCACGCACACGAGTCCGGTCCAGATCCGCGTTATGGAGAAGCACAAACCGCCGGTCTACGTGATCGCTCCCGGCCGCGTCTACCGTCGTGACATTGCTGACCCGTCCCACCTGCCGCAGTTCCATCAGATCGAGGGTCTTGCCGTAGACGCCGGACTCACATTCGGGGACCTGAAGGGCACGCTTGACCACCTCTGCCACGAGCTGTTTGGACGCGACCGGAAGACGCGCTTTCGTCCGCACTTCTTCCCGTTCACCGAACCGAGCGCCGAGGTCGATGTCTCCTGCGGCATCTGCGAAGGCTCCGGATGCCGGTTCTGCCAGAACACCGGCTGGCTTGAGATACTCGGGTGCGGGATGGTCGATCCCAATGTTTTTGGCCATGTCGACATCGATTCCGAGAAATACGTCGGCTTCGCGTTCGGTCTTGGCGTTGAGCGCATCGCGGCGCTGCGATACGACATTCCCGACTTGAGGATGCTCGTCGAAGGCGACATGAGGTTTCTCAGGCAGTTCTGATCCCAGTTGGGCCCCGATGCGAGCGGCTCGCACACCCCGCCGCCCGCCGAAGCGATGAAAGGACGACCCCGAGATGCACGTCTCGATAAAGTGGCTCAGAGAGTTCGTCGATGTCGAGCTTGCGGTCGAAGAACTTGTCGAACGTCTCGACATGACTGGCACGGCGGTTGAGGGCGTGCGGATCGTCGGCGAGGGATTAAGCGGCGTGGTCGTGGGGCAGGTGCTCAACAAGGCGCCCCATCCGGAGGCGGACAAGCTCACATATTGCGAGGTCGACGTGGGCTTATCCGAGCCGCTCCATATCGTGTGCGGCGCGACGAACTTCGAGGCGGGCGACAAGGTGCCGGTCGCGTGTGCGGGCACTGAGCTCCCCGGCGGACTCGTCATCAAGCGCTCCAAGCTTCGGGGACTGACGAGCGAGGGAATGATGTGCTCGGCCCCAGAACTTGGCTTGCCGGGAGATGGATCAGGCCTGCTCGTGTTGCCCCAAGACGCCCCGGTTGGCGTGTCGTGGGCTGAGTACGCCGGTCGCGCCGATACCGTGATCGACCTCGAAGTCACCCCCAATCGTCCCGACTGCCTCTCGATGGTGGGCGTCGCTCGCGAGGTCGCGGCGATCACGGGGGCGCGTTTGCGGACCGCCGAGATAGCGGTGGACGAGTCCGCGGAACAGACCGCAAGCCGTATCGCCGTTGTGATCGAGGACCCGGCGCTGTGCAAGCGCTACGCCGCGCGTCTCGTCCGCGGCGTTCGAATCGGCCCTTCTCCCGAGTGGCTCGCCGAGAGGGTCGCGGCGGCCGGAGCACGTCCGGTCAACAACATCGTCGACGTCACCAACTACGTGATGTTCGAGCTCGGCCAGCCACTCCATGCCTTCGATGCTTCAACGCTGGCTACGCGCGATGGGCTCACGACCATTACGGTGAGAACCGCGCGGGCAGGCGAATCGCTTGTCACCCTCGACGGTCAGCTTCGGACCTTGACGGAGCGGATGCTCGTGATCGCAGACGACTCTTGCCCTGTCGCGCTCGCCGGCGTGATGGGCGGTGAGGCGACCGAGGTCTCCGAGTTGACCTTCGACGTTGTGCTTGAATCGGCGTGTTTTGACCCGGCGTCGGTGAGCACGACGAGCCGCTCGCTCGGGCTCATCTCGGAAGCCTCGACCCGGTTCGAGCGGGGGGTCGATCCAAGCAGATGCGTCGAGGCGATCGATCGCGCCGCGGCGCTCATTGCCGAGCTCGCTGGCGGCATCGTCGCGACCGGGGCCGCTGACGTCTATCCTGCGCCCGTTACCCCAAGACGGCTCACGCTTCGAATTTCACGTCTCAACGCGGTGCTCGGCACCGCTATAGCCGGAACCGAGGCGGCTCGGCTTCTCGAGTCTCTCGGCTTTACGGTCTTTCCGCAGGCCGCAGAGGTGTTTTCGGTAGAGGTTCCGACGTTTCGCCCCGACATCGAACGGGAGATCGATCTCATAGAGGAAGTCGTGCGGGTGTGGGGGATGGATCGCGTCTGCGCGACGCTTCCGGCGGGAACCGGTCGCGTGGGAGTGCTCACCGATCAGCAGCGCTGGATGCGCCGCATCGACGCGACCGTTCGGGCCGCGGGCTTGAACGAGACGATGACGTACTCGTTCATCGATCCGGAAGACGCCGTGCTGAGCCGGACATCGCCGCCCCAAGGAGAGGTGCCTGTCGAACTGGCGAATCCGATGTCAGCGGAGCAGGCAGTCATGCGGTGGTCGCTACTGCCCGGCCTGTTGCGAGCCGTGTCGTACAACCAGCGCCGAGGCGTGCCCGACGTGCAGCTCTACGAGATCGGCGCGACGTACGGGACGAGCGCTGGACGAACCCTTCCCCGGGAGCGCACGATGCTTGCGGGCGTGCTCGCCGGCTCCTGGACGCGTCCTGGCTGGAATGACCCGGGAGCGGCACTCGACTTCTTTGACGGCAAAGGAGTGATCGAGGCCCTCGCCATCGATCTTGGAATCGAGCGGCTCACCCTTGACGCACTCAGTCACGCGTGGCTCCAGCCGGGCAGGAGCGCCGATGTCTTCGTAGATGGCCGTCGAGCCGGGTGGCTCGGCGAGGTGCATCCTCATGTCGCCGAGGCGTACGAGGCACAAGCGCCTATCGTCGCGTTCGAGCTTGATCTCGGGGTATTCATCTCGGCGGCGCGGGCGGTGCGGCCGTGCAAGGAGGTTCCTCGGTTCCCGGCTGTGACGCTCGATCTCGCGCTCGTCGTCGATGACTCGGTGACAGCGGACCGTGTGGAGCGCGCGATCAGGAAAGCGGGAGGGGTGTTGCTCGACTCGGTTCGCCTGTTCGATGTGTACCGCGGTTCTGGCGTAGCCCAGGGGCGAAAGAGTCTCGCGTGGGCGCTCACATATCGCGCGCCAGACCGGACGCTTTCTGATGATGATGTCAGGCCGGTGCACGAGAAGCTCGTGCGCAAAGTGAGCGCGGCGGTAGGCGCGGAGCTCCGAGGGTGAGAGCGGTATTGCTCGCCCACGAGTTCTCATCGACGGGCAGATGAGCAGCTATGTATCAAGAAGAGTCAGTATGTAACATTAAGGTATAACCGTTGACTTGTATCCGGAGTATCGATATCATCACGTGATTCATCGCCGTCTGTTGGAGGAGCGCCGTGATCGATGTCGCGATAGTGGGAGCGGCCGGCTACGCGGGCGTCGAGCTCACGCGGCTGCTCGTCGGCCATCCTATGATGCGGGCGGTTCACCTTACGTCGGCCGCCCACGCGGACACGCGGGTGGGCGACCTCTACCCTGCGTTAGCTTCCCACGTGGATGTGGCGTACGTCGAGCCCGACGCTGACGCCATCGCTGATGCGGCCTCCATCGCGTTCCTTGCTGTCCCGCACACGGCGGCGATGGCGCTCGTGCCGCGCTTGCTCGAGCGCGGCGTCACCGTCATCGACGCCTCTGCCGACTTCCGCCTCTCCGACCCGGCACTCTACGAGCGCTGGTACGGAGTCGCGCACTCATGCCCAGAGCTTCTGGCTGAGGCGGTCTACGGTCTGCCCGAGCTTGACCGCGGCGCTCTTCCCGGCGCGCGACTTGTCGCGTGCCCAGGCTGCTATCCCACAGCCAGCATCCTCGCGGCGTTTCCCGCGCTGGCCGAGGGCGTAGCGGGCGGTACGCGCGTCATCATCGGCGCGATCTCGGGAGTCTCTGGAGCGGGCAAGGCCCCGGGACCTGGGGTGCACTACTGTGCGGTCACGGAGTCGGTCGCCGCGTACAAAGTTGCGGCGCACCGGCATACACCCGAGATTGCCGAGCGGCTCTCACATGTCACGGGCAGCCCCGTCCGCGTGACATTCTCGCCCCATCTCGCACCGCTCAGCCGCGGACTCCTCGCGACCGTTTATCTCGACCTCACCGAGGATTCATCCTCCCTCACCACCTCGGAAGCCGTCGACCTTTACCGCTCTCGCTACGCCAACGAGCCGTTCGTCACCGTGCACGCTCCCGGGGTGATGCCCTCTACCGCCGAGGTGCGCGGCACAAACCGAGCGCATATCGGTGTCGTTGTCGATGAGGATGCGGGAATGCTTGTCGCAGTGTGCGCTATCGACAACCTCGTGAAGGGTACCTCCGGTCAGGCGATCCAGTGTGCAAACCTCGTGCTTGGTCTCGATGAAACCGCCGGGCTCGACATCCCCGGTTGGGGGGTCTGACAATGACGCGCGCGTCGTCCACGTACGTGATCGAGAGTGCGGACGGGGGGATTCTTGCGCCCGCGGGCTTCTCGGCGTCTGGTGTTGCCGCTGGCATCAAGCGTCCCGGCAGACTCGACGTGTGTGTCATCGACGCGGCGGCGCCCGTAGCCGCCGCCGCGGTCTTCACGCGCAACACGATGGCGGCTGCGCCAGTGAGTTGGAGCCGCCAAGCGGTCTCGGACGGCACGTTGCGCGCGTGGGTCGTCAACGCGGGCAACGCCAACGCGTGCACGGGCGCGACGGGCGAAGCCGACGCTCGGGCGATGGCCGAGCAGACCGCGCGACTCCTCGGGTGCGCTCCCCAGGATGTGGGTGTCGCTTCCACGGGCGTGATAGGCGTGCCGATGCCGATGCCGACAGTTGGTGCCGGCATTGAAGCGGCCATTGCCGCCCTCGGAAGCAAGCGGGAGCACGCCACGCAGGCCGCCGCAGCGATCATGACCACTGACACGTTCGCGAAGGAGTCCGCGTGCCGCGTGACGGTGGATGGTACCTCGTTTGCGGTGGGGGGCATCGCCAAGGGGAGCGGCATGATCATGCCCGACATGGCGACCATGCTCGCGTTTCTCACCACCGACGCGCCGCTCGACGCCGAGGCGTGCAGAGCGGCGCTCACCTTGGCGGCCGGTCGCACGTTTAACCGCATCACCGTCGACGGCGACACATCGACCAACGACACCGCCGCTCTCATGGCGAGTGGTGCCGCGACGATTGTGGACGGTGCGCCAATCACCGTTGCTCACCCCGCGTTCGACGCGGTCGCGGCGGCTGTGACGCACGTGTGCGCGGAGCTCGCGCGGATGATTGTTCGCGACGGGGAAGGCGCGACGAAGCTTGTCTCTGTCGTGGTGCGGGGCGCCGCGAGCGCCCACGACGCCGAGGCGGCCGCTCGCACGATCGCAAACTCGCCCCTCGTCAAGACCGCGCTCTTTGGTGGGGACGCCAACTGGGGGCGGGTTGCGATGGCGCTCGGCAATTCGGGCGCCGATGTCGACCCGGATCGCGTCGACATTGTGTTCGCGGGGATTCCCACGTGCACGGGCGGGACGGCGGTCGCCTTTGATGAAGACGCTGCGGCGCTCGCGCTTTCCGCCGACGAGATCGAGCTGCTTGTCGACCTGCACCTCGGCGAGTTCGAGGCCACCGTTTTGACGTGCGACCTGACGTATGAGTACGTGCGCATCAACGGCGCGTACCGGACGTGAGGTCCAAGACTGAGGAGAGGGCGTCGATGGAGTACCTGTTGGAGAAAGCTGAGACTCTGACAGAAGCGCTGCCTTGGATCAAGCGCACCTGGGGGAGGACCGTCGTCATCAAGTACGGCGGGGCGGCGATGACGGATCCCGTGTTGCGCGAGCACGTCGCCAGCGACATCGTGCTCATGAAGCTTGTAGGGGTGAACCCGGTGATCGTGCACGGGGGCGGACCGGCTATCACCGCGTACATGGAACGGCTCGGCATGCCAGTCGAATTCCATGAGGGGCTTCGTGTGACCTCCGATGAGGCGATGGAGGTCGTCAAGATGGTGCTCGTCGGCAAGGTGAACAAAGAACTCGTCGGCTCGATCAACTCCCACGGACGGCTCGCCGTCGGGATCTCAGGAGACGATGGCAACCTCATCATCGCTGACGCGATCTCCGAGCGCCTCGGTCGTGTGGGGCAGGTCCGCTCCATCGACACGACCGTGATCCACAAGCTGATCGGAGACGGGTTCATACCGGTCGTCGCTTCCGTGGGGGCCAGCGCGGACGCTGGCTCGTACAACATCAACGCCGACATCGTCGCTGGTGAGCTGGCAGCCGCACTCGACGCCGACAAGGTCATCTTCCTCACGGACGTCGATGGCCTGTACGCTGATTTCTCGGACAAGTCCTCGCTCATCAGCGTGCTCGCACTCCATGAAGCCGAGGAGATGATCGCGCACGACCGTCTTGCGAGCGGGATGATCCCCAAGGTAGCCGCGTGCGCGCGGGCGCTGCGCGGCGGGGTAGGCCGAGCGCACATCTTGAACGGCACCGTCCCGCACTCTCTTTTGCTCGAGGTCTACACGGACTCAGGTGTGGGGACGATGATCACTCACGACGGCGAGCGCGGTCCCATGGAGTGCCGTGGCGCGTACCAGGGGGAGGCGGGCCGCTAAAGTGGGGGACGCTTACGAGGTCGCGCGCTCTCTTGACGCCGAGTTTCACATGCCCACGTACGCTCGCAAACCGGTGATGTTTGTGGAAGGCAGAGGTATGCGCCTCTACGACGACGAGGGCCGCGAGTATCTCGACTTCGTCTCAGGTATCGGCGCGGTAAATCTCGGTCACGCGCATCCTGCGGTGGCCGAGGCGGTCGCACGCCAGATGAACCGGCTCGTGCACGTGACTAACCTGTATTTCGTCGAACACCGCGCGGAGCTCGCGCGTGAGATATCGGGACTTCTCGGCGGGGGGTTCAAGGCATTTTTCTGTAACTCGGGTGCCGAGGCGACCGAGGGCGCGATCAAACTCGCCCGTCGCTGGGGCGTGGCGAACAAGGGTCCAGGCGCCGTGCGGGTCATTACCGCCGAGCGGAGCTTTCACGGCAGGACCCTGGCGGCGCTCGCGGCGACAGGACAACCCTCCAAGCAAGAGGCGTTTGAGCCGCTGCCGCACGGTTTTTCCCACGTGCCGCTTAACGACATCGCCGCGCTCGACGAAGCGCTCGATGACAGCGTGTGCGCGGTGATGCTCGAGGTCGTTCAGGGAGAAGGCGGCGTCTACCCGTGTGAGCCGTCGTATCTTTCGGCGGCCCGGGCACTCTGTGACGAGCGCGGAGTCCTGCTCGTTTTCGACGAGGTCCAGACCGGTTTCTGGCGCACTGGGCCGGCGTTCGCGCATCAGGCGTTTGGGATTGAGCCCGACATCGTGACGCTCGCCAAGGCGATGGCAAACGGTTTACCCGCGGGCGCTGTGATGGCGCGGGACCACGTGGCCGAGGCGTTTTGTCCGGGCGATCACGGCTCCACCTTCGCTGGCGGACCTGTCATCTGCGCAGCCGCGCTCGCCACGATCGCTGCGCTTCGGGACGAGCGGCTCGGCGAGAGGGCTATCGCGACCGGAGGGTACCTGCGCGAGCGTCTCGAGGCGTTCTCGGCGCAAACCGGCGCGCTCGTTGAGGTGCGCGGGACAGGGCTCATGCTTGCCGCCCACTTCGTAAAACCCGTGGCGCCATCGATCGCGGCGAGCGCGCTTGCGCGCGGCTTCGTGCTCAACGCCATCGGAGAGCACATTATCCGGTTCCTGCCTCCGCTCGTGTGTTCCTCGTCCGAGGTGGATACACTCATGGATGTACTGCCCGTGCTCTTTGAGGAGGTGGCCGCGTGATGTCAAAGGCGCTCTCAGGCCGTGACCTGCTGACGCTCGCAGATCTGTCCGCCGACGAAATCGCACTCGTGCTAGACACCGCTCTCGAGGAGAAAGCCGCGTGGGCGGCTGGCGTGCGCGCCGCGCCGCTCGCGGGCGCCTCGGTCGCGATCGTCTTCGAGAAGCCTTCAGTGCGCACTCGCGTTTCGTTCGAGGTGGCGTGCGTTCGTCTCGGTGCCGCGCCCGTCATCCTTTCTGGTGGGGACTCGGCGTTTTCTCGCGGAGAGACGGTCGCGGACACCGCGCGCGTGCTTGAGCGCTACTGCGACGCCATTGTGTTCAGGACGTTTGCGCACGCAAAGGTCGAAGAGGTGGCGAAGTGGGCGAGGGTTCCGGTCATCAACTCGCTTTCCGACGACCACCATCCCTGCCAGGGTCTGGCGGACCTCCTCACGATCCGGGAGCACCTCGGCCGCCTCGAGGGTGTGGTCTTTGCCTACGTTGGTGACGGCAACAACATGGCGCACACGTACCTGCACGCGGGTGCGCTCACTGGCATGGATGTTCGCATCGCCACGCCACAGCGGTTCGAGCCTGACGCGAGCGTAGTCGCGCACGCCAAGCAGTTGGCCGAGACACACGGTGCTCGCGTATGGGTGGGGCACGACCCGTTCGAAGCGGTGCGCGGCGCGGATATTGTCGCGACCGACACGTGGGCGTCGATGGGGCAAGAGGGCGAGCACGCCGAGCGGCTGGCCGCGTTTGAGCCCTACCGGGTCGACGCTGACCTGATGTCGGCCGCCGGACGCGGCGCACGGTTCATGCACTGCCTGCCGGCGCACCGTGGCGAAGAGGTGACGGGCGAGGTCATAGACGGGCCGGCGTCGATCGTGTTCGATGAGGCGGAAAACCGGCTGCACGCGCAGCTCGCGTTGCTCAAGCTGCTGCTCAGCTAGGTTTCATGGACGAGGAAGAACGGGGAGGTCGATTGGAACTCATGAAGAAGCGGACCAAGAGGCAAGAGGTGATCAGGACGATCGTGCGGGCGGAGCGGGTGCGCACGCAGCGGGACCTCGTTGAGCATCTCAAGGAACGAGGCTTCAGCTGCACCCAAGCGACGGTCTCGCGAGATGTCACCGAGATGGGACTCAAAAAGCTGCCCGAGGGTGTATACGTGCTCGCCGAGGATCTTCACTTGCAGCGGATGATCTCAGAACTCGTAACGGGAGTCGTCCACACCGGCAACCTCGTGCTCGTCAAGGCATCGCCCGGAACCGCGCCCGGTGTCGCGGCGGCGCTCGACCGTGCGGAGCTGTCGGATGTGCTTGGATCGATAGCGGGCGATGACACGATTCTGATCATCGTCCAAGACGAGACGGCTGCCGGTACGCTTGTCGACGCCATCAAGAAGTTTCGGGGCATCGAGTAGGGCGCGTCACCGCGCCGTGAACATATCGCCGGTTTCCGGCACGGATGGAAGGGTTTCATATGGTTCGGGAGAAATGCGTACTGGCCTATTCCGGAGGACTCGACACGTCCGTCGCTATCCAGTGGATTCGGGAGAACCACGATGTCGATGTGGTGGCCCTCGCCATCGACGTGGGCCAGGAGCGTCAGGATCTCGAGTTCGTGCGGAAGAAGGCGCTCGACATCGGAGCGGTCGATTCGATCGTGAAGGATGTGCGCGAGGAGTACGTGGAGGAGTACCTGAGCCGTGCCCTCAAGGCCAACGCGCTCTACGAGAACAAGTACCCGCTCGTCTCGGCTCTGTCGCGTCCGATCATCGTCAAGCATCTCGTAGAGGAGGCGCACCGGTGCCAGGCCCGCTACATTGCTCACGGGTGCACCGGCAAAGGTAACGACCAGGTGCGTTTCGAGGTAGGAATCGCGGCCCTCGACCCCGATCTCGAGGTGATCGCGCCGGTGCGCGAGTGGGAGCTAAAGACCCGCGAACAGGAAATGGTCTACGCCGAGGAGCGCGGTATCCCCGTGCCCACCACCAAGTCCTCGCCGTACTCGATCGACGACAACCTCTGGGGACGGGCCATTGAGTGCGGCATCTTGGAAGATCCGTGGGTCGAACCGCCAGCCGATATCTACACGCTCACGGCCGATTCGCGCGGCAACGAGTGCGATGAGCCCGAGTATGCCGAGATCAGCTTCGCGCAAGGCATTCCGGTCGCGCTCGACGGCGAGCGGTGCAGCTTCCATGACATCATCGAGCGCATGAACGAACTAGCTGGCAGGCACGGGTTCGGCCGCATCGACATGATCGAGAACCGGCTCATCGGCGTGAAGTCCCGCGAGATATACGAGGTGCCGGGAGCGCTCACTCTCATCACCGCCCACAAGGCGCTCGAGGATCTCTGCCTGGAGCGCGAGGTGCTCCACTACAAACTCGGCGTGGAGCAGAAGTGGGCCGAGCTCGTCTACAACGGCATGTGGTTCTCGCCGCTCAAAGAGGCGCTCGACGGTTTCATCGACACCACCCAGCAGCTAGTGACCGGCGATGTGCGGCTGCGTTTCTTCAAGGGAAGCTGCGTGACGGTGGGACGCCGCAGTCCGTACTCGCTCTACGACTACAATCTCGCCACCTACGACGAGGCCGACACCTTCGATCACACCGCTGCCAAAGGATTCATCCATCTGCATGGACTGCCGGTGAAGGTCTGGGCGCGCCAGCGTCGCAAGGTAGGCAAGGAAGGCGAGGTCTAACTCCGTGACAGACGCGAAAAAGCCATGGGGCGGACGTTTTGAGCGGTCCCCGAGCCGGTTCCTCGACGAGTTCGGCGCCTCGCTGCCGGTCGACAAGCGCATGTGGGCTGAGGACATCACCGGCTCGATCGCGCACGCACGGATGCTTGCGCGCCAGAACATCATCTCCGAGGCGGACGCCGAGGCGATCGAAGCCGGTCTTTCGGAGATATACCGCGAGATCCGCGACGGCGCGTTTCAGTTCGACGTGGCCGACGAAGACATCCACATGGCGATCGAGCGCGCCCTTACTGAGCGCATCGGTCCTGCGGGTGGTCGGCTCCATACGGGGCGCAGCCGCAACGATCAGGTCGCGCTCGACACGCGCATGTATGCCAAGCGGCAGGCCGTAGAGCTCGTGCGGGCTCTCGTCGCGCTTCGCGGAACACTCGTTTCGGTGGCCGAGGCCAACGCAGACGTCATCATGCCGGGCTACACTCATCTCCAGAAGGCCCAGCCGATACTCTTCAGCCACCACGTGCTCGCATACTCGTGGATGTTTACGCGCGATACGGCGAGGGTGCGTGCGGCGTACGAGGCGGCCGACGAGTGCCCGCTCGGAAGCGCTGCGCTTGCGGGCACCACGTTTTCCGTGGACCGCCGGTTTATCGCAGAGCATCTCGGATTCGCCGCGGTGATTCCAAATTCGCTGGACGCGGTGTCCGATCGCGACTTCCTGCTCGACCTAACCTATGCGTGCACCGTGACCATGGTGCACTTGTCGCGCATCTGCGAGGAACTCATCTTGTGGTCCACCGAGGAGTTCGGCTTTGTCACGATGGATGACGCTCACTCCACGGGTTCAAGCATCATGCCGCAGAAGAAGAACCCCGACTTCGCTGAGCTCACGCGAGGCAAGAGCGGTCGAGTGATTGGCGATCTCGTAGGGTTGCTCACCATGCTCAAAGGGCTTCCGCTCGCCTACAACAAAGATATGCAGGAGGACAAGGCGGGCGCCTTCGACGCGATCGACACGACGCTCGACTGCCTCACCGTGGTCGATGGGATACTCTCGTCGATGCGGGTCAACGGCGAGCGCATGCGCGCGGCCGCGCACGGAGGATTCATGGCGGCGACCGATCTCGCCGACCACCTCGCGGGCGTGGGAGTGCCCTTCCGCGAGGCACACGAAGTCATCGGAGCGCTCGTTTGCGCGCTCGAGCGAGACGGCCGCACGCTGCAAGACCTCACCGCCGAGGAGTTCGCGGCTATACACCCGTCGCTGAAGGAAAGCGGCAGCGATGTGGTGGACATCCGGAAGGTGGTGGCTCGGCGCGCCAGTGAAGGGGGCACAGGGCACGGTCCGGTCTCCCGTCAGATGGTGCACGTGGGCGAGGCGCTTAGCTTGGATGCGGAGTGGCTCAAGCGCGCGGCTGAGGGGTAGGTGGCACGGCGTGTCGGCGTGGCCGACGGAAAGTGAACCGATTCCGGGCGTGACCGGCGCGCGAGTAGAGCGAGAGTTCTTTGACCGGGATCCCCGCGAGGCCGCTTCAGAACTGCTCGGGACGATCCTGCTGAGCCGGGCGGGCGGTGGGCTCACGGGTGGCAGGATTGTTGAGACAGAGGCGTATCTCGGCAGTGACGACCCCGGTAGCCACGCCGCTACCCGCGGGATCACTGTCCGCAACGCGGTGATGTACGGACCACCCGGTTCCGTCTACGTCTACTTCACGTACGGCAACCACCACATGCTCAATCTGGTGTGCGGTCCTGAGGGCGTCGCGGGCGCGGTGTTGATACGTGCCCTTGAGCCGCTCGTAGGCGTGGGCACGATGCGTGCGCGCCGACCAGGACGTGCGGATCATGAGCTGACCAACGGCCCCGGGAAGCTCGCCTCGGCGCTCGGCGTCGATCTGACGCACAACGGCGGCGTTCTCGGCGAGGGTGATCTTGCCGTGTACCATGCTTCAGGGCCGTTCAACCACGAGGTGTCGAAGTCTGGCAGGGTAGGACTGGGTGCGGGCTTCGAGCTCGAGCTGCGCTACTTCCTGACGGGATCACCGTACGTATCGCGTGGGAGAACAGGGCCACCGACTCAGCGACGCTCTCGCGCTCATCGTCACCGCAACTGAGGCACTCGAGATGAAGCTTTCCGGGACTTGCCGTACCTGCCTCAAGCGACCGTGATCGCGTTTACGGGGCGGGTGTTGGAGTCGGCTCTGTCTGCGGCGGCGGCAACGCTGGAGGTGGTGGTGCGGGAGGCGCTGGAGGTGGTTGCGGCGCGGGAGGCGGCGTCGTGTCCCGGCCCTTCGAAACGCTCACGGTGACGGTGCCGCCAGGTGCGATCTTGGCATCTGGCGCGGGGTTCTGAGCGACGATGATCCCTACGGGAGCTGTGGCGTGGAAGACCTCGTTGACCGTGAGCTTGAGCGCGAACGGGTCGAGCGATTCTTCAGCTTGAGCGGTCGTCATGCCGATGAGATCAGGGACGTCAACGCGCAGTGAGGACTGCCTGTAGGTGTACTTAGGCGCGGCGACCCGTTTGAAGTCGAGCACCGGCAGACCTTCGTGAGCGGGCCTCATGAAGCGCTCCCAGATCGGCGCGGCGAGGGTTCCACCAAACCCGCGGCGTCCGTGCACGTTGAGCATCGGGGTTTCTTGCTTGTAGTAGCCGACCCACACCGATGTCACCAGCTGGGGCGTATAGCCGACGAACCATGCGTCACGGTAGTTCTGGCTCGTGCCCGTCTTGCCAGCGGCCGGCCGACCTATCGAAGCGGCGCGTGCTGTGCCCCCTGTGATGACGCCTCGCATGACGTTCGTCACCGCAAAGGCGACCTCTGGTGTAAGAGCTTCCACCCCTTCAGGCTTGTGCTCGAACACGGTCTCGCCGTCTCTGTCGATCACCTTCGTGATGGCCACAGGTGCGTGGTAAACGCCGTTGGTTGCCAAGGTTCCGTGGGACGAAGCCATCTCAAGCGGGGTCACGTTTTGGGTTCCCAGCGCGATCGATGGGTACGGCGGGATGTCCGAGCGGATCCCCATGCGCCGCGCAACAGCGGCGACCTTCTCGGCACCCGTGCTCTCGTCGTCGTTGAGCTCCCAAATGAGGCGCGCAAACACGGTGTTGACTGAGGAGCGCATCGCCGAATCGAGGCGGATGATGCCGCGTCCTCGTCCTTCGCTGTTCGATACGTTCCACAGGGGAGTCGCGGGGATGACGGCGGGGGAAGATGAGTCAACGAATCGCGAGGGAGGCATACCAGCCTCGATCGCGGCGACAAGCGTAAACGTCTTGAACGCGGAGCCGGGTTGGCGCTTGCCTTGCGTCGCAAGATTGAATTTGCTCGTGGCGAAGTCTCGTCCGCCCACAAGCGCCTTGATCGTTCCGTCGCGCGGGTCGAGCGAGACGAGTGCGGCGTCCGGGTCGCCCGGCCGGTTGAGGAATCCGAAGACGGCATCTTCGGCGAGCGCTTGCAGTCTCAGGTCGATGGTGGTGTGAACCTCAAGCCCTCCTCCAAACACGAGGGCCGAGCTGTACTCCTGCTGGAGGATCTTCTTGACGTGCGCTACGAAGTACGGTGCGTGAAAGATCCCGTCGGCCGGCTGGTCGGCGCGCTTGAGCTCGACGGGGGCCGCGCGCGCGGTGTTGTACTCATCTTGCGTGATATAGCCGTTGACGAGCATCCGAGAGAGCACGTGGTTGCGGCGTGCGGTCGCGCCTTCCGGATTCGTGAACGGAGACAATCTGCTCGGCTGCTGAGGAAGACCCGCGAGCAGCGCAGCCTCGGCAATTGTCAGGTCGGACGCGTTTTTGGAGAAGAATGTTTGCGCGGCGGCCTGAGCGCCGTATGCCCCCTCGCCAAAGTAGATCGCGTTGAGATAGAGCTCCAGTATTTCGTCTTTGTCCTTGCGTTTCTCAAGCTCGCGGGCGAGAAACGCTTCACGAACCTTGCGGGCGAATGTGATGTGTGTTCGCTCGTCAAGAAGGACCGTGTTACGGATGTACTGCTGGGTGATTGTCGAAGCACCCTCCTCGAGGCGTCCCGCCATCAGGCCAGTGACGAGTGCGCGTGCGATGCCCTGCAGGTCGACACCATCGTGCGTGTAGAACCGTTCATCTTCGACCGCGACAACGGCTTCGACGAACTCCGTCGATATCTCCGACATTGGAACAACGGTACGATTCTCCAGGTAGAGCCGCGCGATAAGAGTGCCGTCCGCCGAGTAGATCCGTGTTGCCTGGGCGACGTCGAAGGCGTGTGGCGACTGGTAATCCGGCAGGTCCTCAAGCCACGAGGAGACTACCGCGTACGCTGCGGTTACTCCCGCCGCTAACAGGAGGAACAGTGTCGCGACCACGGTGGTCGCCGCGATCGCCCCCACCGGCGCGCCCGCGCGCGCTCGGCGGTTTCTCATGCGCCTGCTTGACATGCTCCTCGCTCACCTCCAGTCTCCCTATTGTGCCGCATCGGGCGAGTTTCGTGCCAGGCGCACTCGAATCCGTCACCGATCCGATGGAAGCCTTCACCATGCCAGAGTCTCAGTCCGCGTCCAGAATGCCCGAACTCCTTGCGCCAGCCGGGGGGCTTGATGCGTTGCACGCGGCGGTCAACGCCGGGGCGGACGCGGTGTACCTCGGCGTGGAGGAGTTCAACGCCCGGCGGGGTGCGCAGAACTTCGCGCGGGCTGATCTGGCACAGGCCGTGCGCTACGCCCATCTGCGCCAAGCGCGCGTCTACCTCGCGGCAAACGTACTCATTAAGCGCGACGAGATGTCGAGCGCGCTCGATTTAGTCGCGGAGGCGTGGGCGGCCGGTGTCGACGCGGTGATTGTGCAGGACCTTGGGTTTGCGGGGGTCGTCAGAAAGGCTCTGCCAGACGTGCGACTGCACGCTTCGACACAGATCGGAGCGCACGACCCGTCGACGATCGCGAAGCTCGCCCAGATCGGCTTTGCGCGTGTCACGCTCGCTCGGGAGGTGACGCTTGGCGATGTGAGGATGATCGCCCGCGAGGCCACACCGGAGATCGAGATATTCGCCCACGGAGCGCTCTGCGTCAGCCACTCGGGCCAGTGCCTCCTGTCGTCAGTGGTGGGCGGGCGCTCGGCGAACCGCGGGCAGTGCGCTCAGCCGTGCCGTCTGCCCTACGAACTCTACGATGATACGGGCGCCAAGCGAGCCGCTCCCGGACGATACCTGCTCAGCCCCAAAGACCTCTGCACCATCGAGATGCTGCCGGCAATCATCGCGGCGGGCGTGGACGCGATCAAGATCGAGGGCCGGATGAAGGCGCCCGAGTACGTCGCGGTCGTGACGAGCGTCTACCGGGCAGCGCTCAACCGTGCGTTCGGCGATCCGGAAGGCTTCACGGTCACCCAAGCCGAGCATGGCTCACTTGCCGAAGCGTTCAGTCGAGGCTTCACCACAGGACATCTCGGGGGTCAGCGTGGCGAGGACCTCATGGGATACTCCCGTCCCAACAACCGGGGCGTGGCCATCGGCAGGGTCTCTGGGACGGGCGCCGCAGGAGTCGCAATCGACCTTGATCGCGCCATCGACGCGGGCGACGTGCTCGAGTTCTGGACGAAACGAGGCCGCTTCACGACCCGGGTCGATCGCATCACGCTCAAAGGCGCCAGCGTCACGGCGGCACCCTCAGGAACGCGGGCCACGGTCGCGGCCGACCGTCCGGTCGCGACCGGCGATCGCGTTTTTCGCGTGGTCAGCGCCTCGCTCGATGCCGCCGCCCGGCGCCTTTTCGTACCCGCCGAGGCGGGCCGCATCGTTTCTGCCGAAGTGTCCGTCAAGGCGCGTCTCGGCGAGCCGCTCACAGTGACTCTCTCAACAGCTGACCAGGAAGGCCGCGGTCTCGGTCCAATCGTCGAGCCGGCGAGGACCAAGGCGCTGACCGCCGCCGACATCATGGAGCACGCCGGGCGTCTCGGCGGCACGCCATTTAAGCCTGAGGGGTGGGAGATCGAGCTCGATCAGGGCGTTGGCATGTCGTTTTCCGCGCTTCACGCCGCTCGCCGAATGGCCACTGACGCTTTGGAAGACGCGCTGCTGACACCGTGGGCCGACAGGGTCCGCGCGTATCCCCACACGCCGTCACCCGGGGACCTGAGCGTCGGCGCGCCGACGGCTGACGGCCGTTCGCATACGCGTGAGATGCCGGATCTCGTCGTGTGGACGACGCGCCTGGCGACCGCAAAAGCGTGTCTTGCCGCTGGGGCGCACCGCGCGATCGTTCCTGAATGGGCCCTTGAAGACGACGCCGAGATACCCGAGCGTGTGAGTGTCGAGACATCTCGTGTCGCGCACGCATGCGAGTTCGCCCAGGCGCTTGGGCACGCCAAAGCGGGCACCTCGGCGGTCGCCTCCACGCTAGGACTTCTCAGCGAGGCCCGCCGTGCGGGGGCGGACGTCTGGGCTCACTGGGGGCTGAACGCCATCAACGAGTGGACGGTTGAACTGCTCGCCCAGGCCGGCGCTTCGGGTGTCTGGCTCTCTCCCGAGGTTTCGGGCAGGGAGATCTCGCAGATCGCGCGCGGCTCGTCGGTGCCGGTGGGCACAGCGATCCTCGGCCGCCAAGAGGTCATGGTACTTGAGCACTGCGTCATCTCATCGACCGCTCACTGTTCCGGCCGGTGCGGCACGTGTCCGAGACGGACGCGATGGTACGCGCTCAAAGATCGCAAAGGCTACGGGATGCCTGTGATCGTGGACCCGTACGGTCGCACTCACGTATTCAACGCGGTGCCGCTCGATCTCACCAGGGCGCTCGACGAGGTGATATCGACTGGCGTGGGTGGGGTACGGATCGATTTCACGGTCGAGCGCCTTCAGGAGGCGCAGCAGATCACGAAGTTGGTGCGCGCAGCGCTTGAGTCCGTCGTTGCGGGCCGTGGCCCGCGAACCGACGCGGTGTGCGACCCGGCGACCGCCGGTCATTTCTTCCGAGGTGTCTCGTGACGCGAGCGCGCGTCTAACGCACGGTGATGCGTTGAGTGAACGATGAAGTCTGGTCGTTGTCGTCGGTCACCCAGAGCGTGATCTCGTACGTGCCCGCACTCGCGTAGGTGTGCGTCGCCTTCGCGCCCTCGAATCCGGCACCATCACCGAACTCCCAGACATAGATCACGATCGTCCCGTCGTCTGTAGATGTTGAAGCGTCGAACGTGACAGGGGCGCCCACGCGTGCATCGATGGGAGTGATACTGAACGCGGGGACTGGTCGAGTGTCGGCAGCCATGCCGCTCGAGACGACGAGAGCTACTTGAGTCCCGACCTCGACCTCGGTTTCAGCCGCTGGTGAGTGGCGGGCGACAAGTCCCATGGGAATGCCTCGGAGGCTCTCTTCGGTGACCGTTGCGGTGAGTTCGAGTTCCGCGAGCTTCGCCAACGCCTGTTCTTTTGTCAGCCCCACGAGATTGGGTAGCACGACACGCTCAGGACCGGTGTGGAGCGAGCACGGCTGAGGCCTGTGAGCCGCCAGAAAGAGCCCACGGACCGCCGTCTCACACCACTCGGATGCCGCACCGCCGCTCTCCGCACACACCGAAGCGCTGACGAGTCCTTCCGGACGCGAGAATTCGGTCGCATCGCGATCTGCGAGCGCCCGCTTCATGAATGCCGCCCATATCTCGGCGGGAAACGAGCCGCCGGTGACGTTGCGCCCGCGCACGTTCGTCATCTCGCGGGCGGCTTCCGGATGCCCGACCCACACCGATGCCACCAAGTCGGGCGTATACCCCACGAACCAGGCGTCACGGTACTGTTGGGTGGTCCCCGTCTTGCCAGCGGCCGGCCGACCGATCTTAGCTACTCCGCCTGTCCCATCTGTGAGGACGCCCCTCAACACGTCGGTGGTCAGATACGCGACCGCTGGGTCGATGACCTCTTGCGCCACAAGCTCCGCCGAGAAGAGCACCTCACCTGAGGCGTCGGTGACACGTGAAATGCCATGCGCCTCGGCGTGCAAGCCGCCAGCCGCCAGCGTTCCGTACGCCGAGGCCATCTCAAGCGGGGAGACGCCCTCCGCGTGACCACCGAGCGCCACAGCGGGCACAGGGGAAATCTCGGTAGTGATGCCCATCGTTCGCGCGGTCTGTATCACCGCGTCAGCTCCCACTTCTAACACGAGTTGGGCGAAGACTGAGTTGATCGATTTCTCCATCGCCTCCCTCAGCCGCATCGGTCCGCTTTGCCCGGTTGCTCCCGTAACGCTCCACGTCTGCCCGTTAGAAAGGCCGAGCCTTGCTGGACCTCGCTCGTACGTCTCCTCAGCGGTGACGCCCTGTGCCAGAGCGGTGGCGAGCACGAACGGTTTGAACGCCGAGCCCGGCTGTCTGCGTCCCTGGACCGCGACGTTGAACTGCTTTTCCGAGAAGTCCTTGCCACCCACCATCGCAAGAATCTGGCCCGTCTTAGGGTCGATCGCAACGAGCGCCGCGGATGGGTCGTCCGGAGAGTCGAGCGCTTCCGCGATCGCCTCCTCGGCGGCACGCTGCATCGTGATGTCCAGTGTGGTGGTCACAGTGATGCCGCCACGGAATACCTGGTCCGAGCCGTATTCTTCTACAAGTTGCGCTTTTACGTATTCGACGAAGTACGGGGCGATCACATTCCGGCCGGAAAGTCCGGCAAGCACAGGCTCAGCGTCTGCCGCCGCCGCGCGCTCCTCCTCGGTGATGAGCTCTTGGTCGGTCATTTGCCGCAGGACGGTGTTTCGCCGCAAGACCGCGGCTTCGGGCTCCAGGTAAGGGGAGAACCGTCCGGGCGACTTGATCACGCCTGCCAGCATCGCGCTTTCAGCAAGATCGAGCTGGTCGACTGGCTTGCCAAAGTAGACTTGCGCAGCTGACTCGACACCGTAGGCGCCGTGCCCAAAGTAGATCGTGTTGAGATACAGCTCGAGTACACGGTCCTTGCTGTAACGCTGTTCGAGCCGGTAGGCGAGGATCGCCTCTGAGATCTTTCGGCGCAGCGTCTTTTCCGGCGTGATGAATGCGTTTTTGACGTACTGTTGCGTGATCGTCGAGCCGCCCTGCGCAGCGGAGCGTGTCCTGATGTCGACCCACAACGCTCGAGCGATGCCGATCGGATCGATTCCCCTGTGCTCGTAGTACCGGGAGTCCTCAGTCGCGATCACGGCCTGTCTGAGCGCTTGCGGTATCTCGGCCAGCGGCCGGTCCGTGCGGTTCTGCTCGGCAAACAAGGTAGCGAGGACCTCGCCGTTGCGGTCTGTGATCACCGACGTCTGGTCGCGGCCTGCTGGCGGACCCTCTAAGTCGGGGAGGTCGCGCACGATGCTTGCGTACACGAGTCCCCCCGCGATCAGCGCGCTTGCTGAGACCAAAGCGAGCGCAAGCGCGAGTATCCGCACGAAGCGTTTCGCGCGGGGTCTTTTCGCTGGCGGCTTCCTTGTGCGGTTGTCGCGCGAAGGGCGGCGCGACGGGCGTGCCCTGTTTACCGTGGTGCGCCGGGAGGACGCGGTGTCACGCACGCGTTGTCTGTCGCCTCGCGTGCCACCTCGTGCCGGTTCGTCGCGCGGCACCCGGGATCGCTTCCTTGGCGTGGGCTTCTTTCGGTTTCCGCCGGAGCGGCGTTTGGGTTGGTCGTTGAAGTCATCCATAAGTTAGAGAGCATACCCTAGTGGTAGCGCGCGAATGGCGCGCGGAGACAGCCGCGGCGGGCGGTCTCGGACCGGTGTCATGCTAGAGTATGACACGCACAACCCCGGTCGGCACCCACGAGTCATCGAACCGTCACGCGCGTTGCGGTGCCGCTGGCCTGGCAGTCCGTACTCTCGATTAGAGGAGTCAACCGTCGTGTTGCCTGCATCTGAGCAACTGCGCATTATGCGAAGCGGTGTCGCTGACATCGTCCCTGAGGACGCGCTCGCCGCCAAGCTAGCCCGAGGTGTCCCGCTTGTTGCCAAGCTCGGCGTCGATCCCACCGCGCCAGACCTGCACCTCGGACACGCTGTCCCGTTGCGTAAGCTGAGGCAGTTCCAGGATCTCGGGCACCAAGTGGTCCTCATCATCGGGGACTTTACCGCGCTCATCGGGGACCCCTCCGGTCGCAACTCGACCCGTCCACCTCTTACCATCGCCGAGGTTGACACGAATGCCCAGACCTATATAGAGCAGGCGTTTCGGATCCTCGATGAGAGCCGCGCCACGGTCCGCCGCAACTCGGAGTGGCTCGCGCCTCTCGGCTTTGCAGATCTGCTCCGCCTTACGAGCCAGTTCACCGTGGCGCGAATCCTGGAGCGTGACGACTTCCAGAAGCGCTACCGGGATGGAGTCGGGATATCACTGCATGAGTTTCTCTATCCCGTCGCCCAAGCCTACGATTCGGTCGCGATTAAGGCAGATATCGAGCTTGGCGGCACCGACCAGCTTTTCAATCTCCTCGCGGGCAGGGAGCTGATGGGAAAGCTCGATCTGGAGGGGCAAGTATGTCTGACCCTCCCGCTGCTTGAGGGCACCGATGGCGTGCACAAGATGAGCAAGAGCTACGGCAACTATGTGGGATTGACCGATCCTCCCGCCGAGATGTTTGGCAAGCTCATGTCGATCCCCGACGAGCTCACGCTCAAGTACTACCGTCTTTGCACCGCGCTTTCCGTTGACGAGATCGACACGATCGAAGCTGGCCTGTCCAGCGGAACGCTGCACCCCAATGCCGCCAAACGCCGACTCGCCCGTGAGATCGTCACGCTGTACCATTCCGCTGCCGAGGGAGCGGCGGCTGAGGCGGCGTTTGACCGGTTGTTCAAGGAGAGGTCCATTCCGGAAAACGTTCCTGAGCACGTGCTTGAACACATGGGCGACCTCATTCACCTCCCCGCGGTGCTGCGCGATGCTGGGCTCGTCGCTTCAAATGCCGAGGGCCGCAGGATGATCGCCGGAGGAGGGGTGCGAATCGGTGGGGTGGCGGTCGGGTCTGAAGAGATCGACATCCCGAGCGAACGGCTCGCAGGTGCGGTGCTTCAGGTGGGGAAACGCAAGTTCTGCAGGGTTGTGTACCGTGGCTGAGGGATCCAGGGGGAAATCGAGGACGTTGATTCCGCTGTTTTGGCAAGGTCGTGGCCGGGTATAAGTTAAGTCCGGGTTCGGGCCACTGAGTTACAGCGTCGAATGCCATTTGTGGCGTTGCTAACGGTGATCGCTAGTGGTATCGTTTCCGGGTGCACGGTATTGGAAGCTGGCCGATTCGAGACGCAGGTTGATAATGACCAACCGTCAGGGGTCGATCCGATAGAAGGCGACATGTCACGACAGTGGCGATTCGTCGCCCTCTCTCTACTTCGGACGCCTCCTGCATCAGGGGGCGTTTCTGATGGATAGGATGCCGAGCCAAGCAGCCTCGCGTGCGACGCTAAAGAAACCTGAGAATGGTTGTTGACACCGGGCGAGGGAATGAGTAGAGTACTTCCTCGCCGCCAAGATTGGGTCGGCGGACGACGGCGGGAAAACCGCAGGATGTGTGGGGTTCTTGCCGCGCCTGAACCTTGAAAACCGGATACTGTGACAAGCCAGTCAGGTTCGCGATAGCGAACCACATGAACCCGTCATCCGAGAGGGTCATCAACAGACCAAACCGGATTGACACAACCGGGTCCATACCGCGTCGGTTTCCTTGCCGGCGAAGGTGGATCCAACCGGATCGAGCAGATCCAAACCTTCGTGAATCGCAGGACTCGTCCTGTGACACTTTCAACGGAGAGTTTGATCCTGGCTCAGGATGAACGCTGGCGGCGTGCTTAACACATGCAAGTCGAACGATTAAAGCTCACTTCGGTGAGTGTATAGAGTGGCGAACGGGTGAGTAACACGTGGGTAACCTGCCCCTCACACCGGGATAACTCAGGGAAACTTGAGCTAATACCGGATACTCCGGACTGATCGCATGGTCGGTCCGGGAAAGTTCCGGCGGTGAGGGATGGACCCGCGGCCCATTAGCTAGTTGGTGAGGTAACGGCTCACCAAGGCAACGATGGGTAGCCGAGCTGAGAGGCTGATCGGCCACACTGGGACTGAGACACGGCCCAGACTCCTACGGGAGGCAGCAGTGGGGAATTTTGCGCAATGGGCGAAAGCCTGACGCAGCAACGCCGCGTGCGGGATGAAGGCCCTCGGGTCGTAAACCGCTTTCAGCAGGGATGAAAATGACAGTACCTGCAGAAGAAGCCCCGGCTAACTACGTGCCAGCAGCCGCGGTAATACGTAGGGGGCAAGCGTTATCCGGATTTATTGGGCGTAAAGAGCGCGTAGGCGGCTTGTTAAGTCAGGCGTGAAATCTGGGGGCTCAACCCGCAGCTTGCGTCTGAAACTGACAGGCTTGAGTCTGGTAGAGGAAAGTGGAATTCCTAGTGTAGCGGTGGAATGCGCAGATATTAGGAGGAACACCAGTGGCGAAGGCGGCTTTCTGGGCCACGACTGACGCTGAGGCGCGAAAGCTAGGGGAGCGAACAGGATTAGATACCCTGGTAGTCCTAGCCGTAAACGATGGGCACTAGGTGTGG
>Ga0207951_100278_pt1 | contig 29345 bp, 33 predicted proteins | sample Subbio12Aug_8Bad_FD_184830 | JGI IMG/M metagenome (GOLD analysis project Ga0207951, IMG submission 184830) | Serpentinite rock and fluid subsurface biosphere microbial communities from McLaughlin Reserve, California, USA - CR12Aug_8Bad (SPAdes) | ecosystem: Environmental > Terrestrial > Deep... | reverse complement strand
CGCCGCCCGCACGCCGGCCTTCAAGTGGGTCAACACCGCGCTCGGCAACATCAAGGCCGCCATCGCCGGCACCTATCGCTCCATCCGGCAGAAGCACGTGCCGCGCTACCTCGCCGAGTTCGAGTACCGCTTCAACCGACGATACGATCTCGCCGCCATGCTCCCGCGCCTCACCTGGGCCGCCGTCCGAACCCCGCCAATGCCCTGTCGATTGCTCAAACTGGCTGAGGTTTCCGCGTAATCAGGAATGCGATAGCCCTGTGCGACCCCAGTGGGTGACTTGCAATCCCAGTGGGCCGTGCTAGAAGCCCCGATTACGCACGGAGCGCGGGCGTAGCTCAGGGGTAGAGCACGACCTTGCCAAGGTCGGGGTCGAGGGTTCGAATCCCTTCGCCCGCTCCAGTCGGTTTCCCAACCTCACATTTCTCCGTCCCGAGTAGCGCCGTGAACCGCAGGTTTCCTGGGGTTTCTGGGCCGTGGCTTGAGGGTTGGAGACCGCAACGACCCCGGGAATAGCTCTCCGGAGGCCCAAAAATCTCCGAAGCTCGGGGGTGAGGCGATTTACCCTACAAGCTTCAAGTCATTGAAATGCCTCGCGTTCTGTGACGGTAAGGTTGAGGAATTTCAGCATCCCTACCGGTCGCCGGCGCATGGCCGCCCCGAAATCGCGCAGAAAACCTACAAGCTGCCAGAGATCACGAAACTGCTCCGCCCGCCCCCGTTCGAGTCTGGCGCTCAGCACCGATCAGTCTGGCGGTAATCTCAAGGGCGCTATACGCTCTTGCCAGCGTGCACGCTTAGACAACCGCGCGAGGAGAATCTGGTGAACGGTCCGACCGGGGCTGACCCGGACGCAGCACCGGGCTTCCATGCAGACACTCACGAACTGCGCTTCACCGACGCGAGTGGTGGGCAAGCGGTAACCGCGACCGTTTTGGCCGACACGCTCATTGCCGCCCAGCGGGTCGTTCACTTTCTGGCAATGGCGCGTCGTCGGCTACCATTGCGCCAGCGTGCACGTGCACCACAGGAGATTGAGCGGGGATTTCCAGTGCTTTGCGATACCCCACGGCCAGGTAGCTATCTGCAACCAATTCGGATCGGCGACCCCGGCACCTCGTTGTTCTCGGCGCAAGAGATCGGTGTAGTCGTTGATGATTTTGACGCCGTTCTCGAAGCCGCGGTGGAAGGCAGTCACGAAAAACTGGCAGGTATCGTGGCCGACGCACGCTGGCGGGCCGCGGTTCTCGATGGGTTGGTCCGAATGGTTCCCAAGCCAGCATCGGGCTTCTCGCTCAGCGTGAAGAGCTTGCATTCCTCGAACGATTTCAACCTGTCTGCCCACCGGAGCCGGCTCGAAGCCTTGGCGGTGCGGCCGGCGAATACGGCGGAGAGTCGGTCAGTCATAGGTCTGCTTCAAGCCATCGACTTTGGTGAACGTCGTCTCAGCCTTCGCCACATGAAGACCAGCAGAAGCTTCAATTGCTTCTACGTGGATGATGTCGAACCGATGCTGCTTGAGAATGCGCGGCAGCTGATTCAGGTTACCGGCGAGGTCGAGCTCGATGCACAGGGGGCACCCGTTAAGGTCGTGGATACCACGGATATCCGCCCGGTAGACCTGGATCCGATCGTATTGGCGCCATTCACAGTCGACAATGTGCGAGTTGAACCAGTGGCTACGCTTACCTTCACGCCCGAACTGGATGAGACGGAGCAGATGTTCGTGCTGCAGGACGATACCATCGGTATCGACCTGATCGCGGAGACGCGGGCAGAGCTTGATGAAGCTCTTCAGCACGAGCTGCGGCTGCTTTGGCGCGACTACGCGCTTGTGCCGGATGAAAAGCTCACCCGTGGAGCACAGGCATTGAAGCGGCGGCTGTTGGCAGCATTTCGAGCGGTGCCGCATGCCGCGTGATCGACGCAGGGTAGATGCTGCCCTGGTCAAGAAGGGCTTTGAGCGGAACGAAGACGGACATCACGTGTCCTTCGCATATGTAACGTTCGACAACCGACGCACTGAGATCAGAACACGCGTGAGCCACGGTCGTGACAGGGATATCTCCGACGATCTCCTTTCGAAGATGGCCAAGCAGTGCAAGTTGAGTAGGCAAGATTTCAACCAGCTGGTTGATTGCCCGATGGATCGCGAAGAGTACGAAAAGCGGCTGCGGACAGCAGGCCTGCTGGATTAGCTCTCCGTCTTATTGACAAAAATCTGGTGCAGCATGGCGGGCATCAGCGCGGCGGCGTCCTCGGCCGCGGCGGCGTTCAGCGACTGGATCGCATCGGCTTTCAGGCGAAGTGCCTCGAACCACTGCTGCGCGTCCAGCGAGGGCAGCGGCACCTCTATGGCGGCGAGCCCTTGTGGCGAGAGCGTCTTGTTGCGGGCGATGGAACCAGGCGATGCGGCCTCGATCTGCGAGAAGCCCTCGCGCGTGGTGAAATAGAAGAACAGGAAGCCAGGCAGCAGGCGGGCGGGGTCCGCGGCACATGTCAGCATCCGGTGGTTACCGACGCAGCCCGCATCCGCTTCTCCAGCGAGCGCGATGCCTCGTTCCCAGGCCATGAGGTTGCTGAAAACGACGTCCCCTGCCTCGATGCAGTACAGGCTCTGCCAGGTGAACTCGGCACCGGCCATCGTTCGCCGCGGGAACATGCCGCGAAAGAAGCTGCGAATGCCGATCTCCGTGTAGAGCGTCTCGGGCTCGATGGTCACCTCGCGCCGCATCAGCGGTGCGACATCGGCCATACGGGCGCGTGGGCTGCCGGCGGTGATGCGGGCGAAGGCTTGCTGGAGCATCGCGGCGAGTTCCGCCTCCTGCCTCTCCGCCGCCTCCGCGCGCGCCTTCAGCCGCGCTGACACCGCATCCAGGCGCGCGACGATGCTGCGCTGCTCGTCCAGGGGCGGAAGCGGCACAGGAATTCGACTCAGACCTGCCAGACCAAGAGTCCTGTTCCTCCCGGCGCCTCCGGGCGACGACGCCAGCAGATGCGCGAGCCCTGTCGGCGTGGTGAAGAAGTGGCGCAGAAAGCTCGCATCGGCCCTTTCGCGATCCACAACGCAGGTAAGAAAGCGGTGTGAGCCAATCATTCCTTCGTCACCGGCGCCTGCCAGTGCAACAGCGCCTTCCCATGCGAAAACGATGTTGAACAGGAGGTCGCCCGGGCAAATCCGGAAAACCCGCTTGTCGCCCAACTCAAGGCCCGACACTGGCGGCTTATGGAACACCCCTTTGCCGTGTGATCGAATCCCAATCTCGCGGTATTTGCCTTCCGGTTCGACCACCAATGGCCGCCGCACGAGCGGCGCAACATCTCCGAGCGGAACCATCGGCCAGCGCATGTCCGTCACGCGCGCTCCGCCACCAGCGCCTCAATCTCCCGCAGAAGGTCGAGCACCTGGGCCTCCCGAGCCACCATCCCCGAGACGATCTCGGCCGGCGTTCGATGGTCCTCCGCTTCCGTCGCGTTCGGGTTCTTCAGGTCAAGGTTCACCGCCAGAACGCGTCCTTCCGCATCGGCACGGATCAAGCCCTCGGCCGGCACCGTCCAGGCCCGCGGGTCCTGGCCACGCGCGCCCCACCAGGCGAGGCAATCGGCCAGATCCTCGAACTGTAAGGGCGCGGTCTTGCTGTATTTCCGACGCCCTTCCGGCGCGGGCTGCTGCCAATAGCTGATCGTCTGCGTCGGTCCGCTGGTATCGAAGAAGATCACATTGGTGGGGATATCGGTGTAGGGCGCGAAGACTCCCTCCGGCAGCCGCAGCACGGTGTGCAGGTTGAACTCGCGCAGCAGATCAGCCTTCACCCGCGCGGCCACGCCGCCTTCGAACAGCGTGCCATTGGGCACGATGACCGCAGCGCGTCCCTGCCCATGCCGCTTCAGCCGCCGCATGATGAGCTGCAGGAACAGCATCGCCGTCTCATTGGTCCGGCGGTCATCGGGGAAATTGGCCTGGATGCCGGCCTCCTCCTCCCCGCCGAAGGGCGGGTTGGTGAGGATGACATTCACCCGGTCCCGCTCGCCGATCTGCGTCAGGCGCTGGCGGGAGAGCGTGTTGCCGAGCGTGATGTCCGGCGCCTCCAGCCCATGCAGCAGCAGGTTCATCTGCGCCAGCAGGAAGGGCAGCCGCTTCGCCTCGCCGCCGACCAGGCTGCGGTCCTGCAGCACCTCCCGGTCCTCGGTGGTGCGCACCTGGGCGGAGAGATGCTCGAAGGCCTCGGCCAGGAAGCCGCCCGTGCCGCAGGCGGGGTCGAGCACCACCTCGCCCAGCCGCGGATCCATGACTGCTACCATGAAGCGCACCACGGCGCGGGGCGTGTAGAACTCGCCGCTGTCGCCGGCGGCGTCCCGCATCTCCCGCAGCAACCCCTCATAGAGGCGCGAAAGCGTATGGATTTCCTCCGACGCGTCGAAGTGGATGGCGTCCACCAGATTGACCACGTCGCGCAGGAGGTAGCCGCTTTCCATGCGGTTGGTCATTTCGGCGAAGACGGTGGCGATGACGTCGCGCCGGTCTCGCACGCCGTCGCGGCCGCGCAGCGAGCGTAGATAGGCGAAGAGGCCCGGCCCCTTCGAGCCATCGGGCCGGATCGTCTCCTCTGCCGCGAGGAAGCGGATCAAGTCCGGCCCGGTGATACCGTCCCGGCGCGCCGCCCAATCGCGCCAGCGATAAGGCGGGTCGATCGCCGCATGGAAGGGCTTGCCGGCCAGAACCGCCTCGTCCTCATGGATGCGCTCCATGTCGTCGAGGAACTTCAGGAACAACACCCAGGTCAGCAGGGGCAAGCGATCCAGGTCGCCGTTCAGCCCCTTGTCCTTCCGCATGATCTGGCGGGCTGATTTGACGATGCTGTCGAGGCGCTGTGCGGTGGTCTGCGGCGCGGCCGCGGCGCGCTTAGCCATCGGCGCGGAGGTCCTGTGCGGCTTGGGCCGCGATCAGCGCCGCCCGATGGGCGTCCGGGATGGGGCAGACATGCGTTTCGACACCGAACGCGTCCCACGCCTGGTTCGCCCATGCCTTCGGGCCGAAGCTTGCCCGCGCAATCGGGTCCAGGAACACCAGCATCTTTCGCACCCGCTTGCCCTGCCACGCGGCTGCATGGGCCTGTTCAATCAGCAGCATCTTCAACGTGTCCTTCAGGACCTTGTTCTTGGTTGCCGTCTTCATGGCCGAGCCCACACGCGCGTTCACTTCCAGCAGCACCACCTCATCCGTCGATTCGGCGAAGGCATCCACGATGGCCGCTGCCGAGCCGATCGAGAAGCGCTTCTGGGTCTCGACATGCGCCAGGCCGAGTTCTGCCGCGACAATGCTGAGGGCGACCTTCTCGGCTTCACGCTGCGCCAGGGAATCACTGCCGATGCGCGGCGCCGTGCCAGTCTCACGCGGCATAGAGCTGTTCCTGTAATTCGGCCATCGCAGCGCGCAGCTGATCGGCGCCGCCGAAGCGGCGGACGATCTCGCTCGGGTTCCCCATGGAGGCGACCGGCTCGATCCGCAGCGCATCTGGCAGCCGCAGCTCGTCGGCACCATGGGCGGCGTATTTCTCCAGCAGCGCTTCCAGCACCGCCCGCGCATCAGGGCCATGCCGATCGAACAGGTCCTGCCGCTCAGTGCGCAGGCGCTCGGCCCGCTGCCGCCGTGTGCGCAGTGGCGCGTCCCAGGCGAGATGGCACAGGAGGTCGAAGGGGTCGTCGTCGGGCCGCGCCATCTCCGTGGCCAGAGTCGCCAGATCGATGCCCCGCTCCGCCAGTTCCTCAATGACGGCCGCGCGCTTGTCGGCGATTGTCCAGGCTGCGCGAAAGGCCGAGGGGGTGGGGTAGAGCGTGCGGACCTTCTCGCCCGTGTAGTCGGTGATGCGGCGGGCTGTCAGGCGCTTGCCGTCGGCGTCGAGCTCGTACACGTGGTGCTGCACCACCTCGACAGTGCCGCCGTCCACGTAGAATTTGCGCGGCTCCCCGGTCTGACCGCCGCCGGGCGCCAGCGGCGTGGCGGGGCCGGCCGGCTCGTCTCCACCCGGCTCCTCGCCACCTGGTGGGGTAACGGGGTCGATCACCACGCCCGTCTCGATGCCATTCGGGTCGATGGTGGTGGTGGTCGCGGCGACGGGATCGCCGTCGAAGTCTGGATCAGCGAATTTCGCCGTCGCGGTGCCCGTGTAGTCGAGGATGTTGAAGAACAGCTTGCCGTAGTCCTCCCTCAGACGCGTGCCGCGGCCGATGATCTGCTTGAACTCGCTCATGGACCCCACCACGCGGGCGAGCACCACGTTGCGGCATGTCGGCGCGTCCACACCGGTCGTCAGCATCTGGGAGGTGGTGAGGATGACTGGCGTTCGCTTCTCGAGGTCTTGGAAGTGCGACAAGTGGCCCCGGCCGATCATGCCTTCGTCGGATGTCACGCGGCAGACGTAGTTTGGGTATCGCGCGACGAGATCGGCATTGAGGTTGGAAAGGGCACGGCGCATCTCGCTGGCGTGCTCCTGGTCCACGCAAAAGACGATCGTCTTCGCGAAGCGGTCGGTGGCCTTCAGGAAGCCGGTCAGATGGCGGGCGATCGCCTCAGTGCGGGCACGCAGGGCGACGACGCGCTCAAAATCCTTCGTGTGGTACTCCTCGTCCGGGATCTCGCGACCGAAACGGTCGAGCTCCCCCTTCGTCGGACGCCAGCCGGCCGCATCAGTATCCGTCACCACACGGTGAACCCGGTATGGCGCGAGGAAGCCGTCTGCGATGCCTTGCGCAAGCGAGTAGGTGTAGAGCGGATCGCCGAAATAGGCGTAGGTGTCGCGGTTATCCTCACGCAGCGGCGTGGCGGTCATGCCGATCTGGAACGACGGCCTGAAGTAATCGAGGATCTCGCGCCAGCTGCTGTCGTCGCGGGCGCTGCCACGGTGGCATTCGTCGACGATAATCAGATCGAAGAAGTCGGGCGGGAACTCGCGGTAGAGGCCCGGGCGCCGCTCGTCCTGGGCAATCGCCTGGTAGATCGCGAAGTAGATGTCCCGACCGAGGCTGACTCGCCCACCCTCGATCTTGAAGCGGCCCTTGCCAAAGGGCGCGAAGTCACGCGCCATCGGGTCGTCCACCAGCACATTGCGGTCGGCCAGGAAGAGGATCTTGGGCTTTAGATGGTCGCCACGCCAGTTCCAGCCGGATGACCAAAGGCGCCAAGCGATCTGGAACGCGATCGGCGTCTTGCCGGCCCCGGTGCACAGGGTGAGGAGGCTGCGCTGCCGTCCGGTCAGAACAGCCTGTACGGCGCGGTTGACCGCGATCTCCTGGTAGTACCGGAGCGGCTTGGCCGGATCGGGGTAGCCTGGGGTCAGCGCCATCTGCGCCAGCGAATCGTCGGCGAGGCCGAGGCCGGCACGCTGTCGCACCCAGAGTTCGGCCGGCGTAGGAAAGTCGGCGACGACGCGCTCGATACCGGCAAAGAAGTCGAACTCGATGATCTCGTTGCCATTGGTCGCATAGGCGAATTTGAGACCGAGGATCTCGGCGTAGGCCTTGGCCTGCTGCAGGCCATCGGCGGCGCTCAAATAGGTGGGCTTCGCTTCGACGACGGCCAGCGCCAGGTCGGGTCGGTAGCGCAGCAGGTAGTCGGCACGCTTGCGGCGCCCGCGACGCGGTTGTCCGGCGACGAACACGACGCGCCCATCGGTGAAGGTCCGTTGCTCCTGGATCGCGTGCGGTGCGGCATCCCAGCCGGCAGCCTGAAGCCGAGGTACGACGAAGAGGCGGCAGGTGTCAGCTTCGGTGTTCAACTCGCCTCCCTCGGCCAGAATTCGAAATAAATGACTGCTTTAGGCCGCGCGCCCGTTCCAGGGCCAGGGCACGGGATGCCTGGCGGGTTCGAGATACGCGGCATGGGCTGTCGACTCTGCGGGCATTACGGCGGCGGCCGCAAACGTCCAAGTATTGATCATTGTGCCGAAGGATAAACCCGCTGTCATCTGTCGCCGATGGCGACGCGGGGTCAGCAGCAGCTATTCGGCCGCATTTATGGCTGCGCGCTGGGCATCCCATGCGGCTGGGAGCGTGTCCAGCAGCACTGGCAGGCCGATTCGTTCGGGGTGCCGGCCATCAAGAACGCTCTCGACGATGTCGGGAGCAAGAAGGGTCAGCTTCAGCAGACTGCCGAGATATCCCCGATCGAGTTTCTCGACTGCCGCCAATTCGGTGATCGAGGCATATCGGCCCTCGTCCAGCATCCGCTGGTACCGGAACGCCCGAGCCAGCGCCTTTACCAGCGCCGGGTCGGCGCGCGTGGTGACCGGCGCCACGCCATCGGCCATCGGCGTCACGACGGTCTTCCGCCCTGGCCGGTGGCGGATTGCCAGCGGCACCCGGACCGTGATGCTGGTCGCCGTGGTCATGCTGCCGACCTCAGCGTATCGGGCGCGATGGCGCCGAGGTCGCGGACCAAGCCGCCGAGACCATCCAGGCGCAGCCGAATGTCCGCGCCGGCCGGGCCAACCACGACCCGCTCCACCAGTGACCGCACGATCCGCGACTGCTCCGCGGGGAAGAGATGCTCCCACAGAGGGTCGAGCCGATGCAGCGCATCGTGGGTCTCGCCCTCTGTCAGGTCGGGCGCCTCCCTGCGCGCCGCGCGCCAGGTGCCAACCACGATCTCCGGTTGGCGCAGCAGCGCCCGCACCTGGTCCACTACCGTCGCCTCGATCTCCGCCGCCGACACCCGCCGCACGATGCTGTCGTCACCGGCTGCACTGCCCTTCAGCACGCGCTGGGCCACGTAGTAGCGGTAGAGCCGACCGTTCTTCCGGGCGTGCGTCGGCGACAACGCCCGGCCATCGACCCCAAAGATTAGCCCCTTCAGCAGCGCGGGCGTCTGCGCCCGATTCTGGTTGGCGCGCGCTCGTGGGCTGATCTGCAGCACGGCATGCGCCCGGTCCCACAGTTCCCGTGATACGATGCCCTGGTGCTCGCCGGGATAGACCTGCCCCTTGTGCGCGGCCTCGCCGACATAGGTCCGATTGTTCAGCAGCTTGTAGACATCGCCCTTATCGAGAGTGCGGCCCGCCTTGCTGGTGGCACCCTCCGCCCGGAGGCGGGCCACCGTCTCGATGCCCGATCCTGTCTCGGCGAAGATCTCGAACACGCGGCGCACCCGCGGGGCCTCGTCCTCGTTCACCACCAGCTTCCTGGCCACCACGTCGTAGCCGAGCGGCACCTTGCCCCCCATCCACATGCCACGGGCTCGGGAGGCCGCGAATTTGTCGCGGATGCGCTCGCCAATGACCTCCCGCTCGAACTGCGCGAAGCTGAGCAGGATATTCAGCGTCAGCCGCCCCATGCTGGTGGTCGTATTGAACGACTGTGTGACCGACACGAAGGTCACGCCATGCGCGTCCATCACCTCCACCAGCTTGGCGAAATCCATCAGCGAGCGGCTGAGGCGATCGATTTTGTAGACCACGATCACATCGACCAGGTCGGCCTGGATGTCACGAAGCAGGCGTTGCAGCGCCGGCCGCTCCAGCGTGCCGCCAGAGAAGCCGCCATCGTCGTAGCGATCGCGGACCAGCAGCCACCCCTCGGCCCGCTGGCTGGTGATGTATGCCTCGCAAGCATCGCGCTGCGCGTCGAGGGTGTTGAATTCCTTCTCCAGCCCCTCGTCGGTGGATTTCCGCGTGTAGACCGCACAGCGCAGCTTCTTCGTGGTGGCCGGCATGGCCGGCTCGATGCGAGCGCGGCGGGTCATGCGTCACCCCGCGCGCGCAGCCCGAAGAACGTCCAGCCGTTCCACCGCGTGCCGGTGATGTGCCGCGCGATGGCTGAGAGCGACTGATACGGCCGCCCCTCGAATTCGAAGTCGTTGACCCGCACCGTGACCACGTGCTGCACGCCCTGCCATTCGCGGAGCAGGCGCGTGCCGGCCAGCGGGCGGCTGTCGGCGCGGATGCGGCGCAGGACGACGTTGCCGCCATCTAGTTGCTCGCCAAGCGCCACGAGCCGGTCGACCGTCTCGGGCTTCAGCCCGCCATAGGCCAGCTCCTGGATCCGGTAGGCGAGCCGGCTCTGGATATAGGCCCGGTTCCAGGGCGGCGGCTCCTTGCCGAACAACTCCCGCCATTGGTCCTTCAGCGTAGCGGTCGGCGCCGCCTGCAGCGCGGCGAGCCGGCTCAGCACCTGCGTCGGCGGGATCTTCGGGATGGTGGGCGCCGGCGCGGGCGCGGTGGATCGTCTGGTCATGCGAGTCCCTTCCTGTTGGGGTTCGCATGCAGGCGCTGCTTGGCGGTGGAGTGTAGGGGAACGTCTCCCACCCCCCGAGCTATCTCGGCATCCCGCGCATGGTCTTCGGCAGCGCGGCTGCGCAGCCGCACCAGACCGGCGGCCAGGATCGAGCAGACCTCCCGAAGGTGCGGCGGGAGCTGCTGGTTCATCGGCGTTTTTTCGGCCCTAGGCGTTTGCATGTCGGTCGCGGCCCAATTTCCTCCCCCCACCTACCGAGCGCTGCCATCAGGTGTCGGGGTCGATCAAACCAAATGCTTGGACAAAAAAGGAACATCTGCTACTTGAGGTGAATTGCATGTAACATTCTCAACCCTATTGATCCCGGAGACCCATGGCATCCTTCAATCCACGGAGGTTCTCCGACCCTGACCGCCTGCGCGCCATCTCGCCGGACCGCCTCATCGCCTTTCTGGCGCCATGGAGGACCTTCCTGGAGACGCGTGGGCTGCACTTCCCAGATCCGCCAGCAACCGAAATCGACTGCGCGGGGCTAGCCGACATCCTCATGCGACCGGATGCGGCAACGCCGCCCGACATGATCGACGCCCTCTACTACGTGCATGAGACCGCGACCGCGGAAGACATGGACCAGCTCCTTGCTGCCGTTCGTGCCCGTGGGTTGTTGGTGACCGACGACCCCGCGGCGACGCCCATCGACCTGGCCATCGATGTGTGGAGGGCGGCGCCGGATGTGGTCCGCGGCCACCATGCTGAAGTCATTGCGATGCGCCAGCAGAACTTCGAGTACTTCGGGCCAGGCCAGCCGATCCGCGGCGCATTCCCTGACATCAATATGGAACTGCGCCAGCTGCTGGAGAGCGAGTTCGACGATTGGTTTGAGACCCACCGGCGGGGCCGCGGCTGCCGGATGTTCGTCGTCAGGCATTCCCCAATGACCTGGATCCTGGTGCGCCACGGGCAGCCGATGCGCCGGGAAGCCAGCCAGAAGGACGATGGCGGCGTCGGGACAGAGTTCTATCGGCCGCAGCGGCACGACGTACTGATTTATGATGAGCGCAACGGCGATGTCGGGGTACATGCGAGCACGAAAGGCGAGCGGAACCTCTATTTGCGCACGCTCGGCCGGCACCTGTTTTCCGGCGAGGAGCATTTCCCACCAGCCGGACGCTTCACCCTCGATCCCCTCATTGCGGATGGCAGCCAAGCACTCAACGTCGAGGATATCGACGGAATCAAAGGCGTGCGGCTCATCGAGTGCCGGCGCTACTATGGCGGTCCGCAACGCGAGATGGAGACACGGAAGGCGGAGGACATCTTTGCTGCCCTTGCCAGCCGCAACATTCAGAGCCTGGCGGGCCCGCGGCTGAACAGCGCCACCTTCAAGGTGGCGTTCGACGATTCCGAAAAGGAGCGGTCTGTTACCATCCGCCCCCCCGGAATCGCGCGCTATGAGCGCAATGACGACAGCGAGCTCATCGAGCAATGGCTGCGTCGTCGCGGCTTCATTCTCTCGGGCCAGGGGATCGATGACGATGAAGCCGCTACCGCAGTTCTGGAAGGCGTTTGATTCGCTTCCCGGCGCCGCGACGGATCGGCGCGACTGGGCAGCCAGGCTCGGTGCCGAGTTTCCCTCGGCGAAGAGCTTCCTGCGTCCAACAGGGCGCCGGGCGACGGCGATCGACTGTCCTTCCCCAGGCGGCAATGGCTGTCCGCGTGAGGTGATCAAGGTGGCGGGCGGTGCGCTGCGCGCCGTGTGCCGATCGGCCACGGGGCGGTGCGATCCGCTCGATCTCCAGGCCGAGGACACCGACATCCTGCAGGTGGACTTCCCTCGTCTGCGGCAGACGCTGGCGGGGGCGTTCGGCGTCCAGGCCGCTGCCGTGCTGCCAGCGTCCGGCCGTGTTGCCCGGCTGGGTGAACATGCCATCGCGGCTGGTGTCGCCGCACCGGTGATGCTGCTGGTGCCGGGGCCAATAGATGGGATCCATCTCGACGAGCTCCGCGAGGCCGGGTTGGACGGCGACCACGCGGTCCTGCTGGTGCCGACTGCGGCCTCGCTCCCGTCTTCGATGCGGGTGCGCCTGGCGTCGATGGGGCACTGCGTGCTGAGCCTGAGCGATGTGACGGGGGTCGACGACAAGGGCAACCTCGTGCTGGTCCAGCCTGTCGAACTTCTGCTGCATGACATTCGGGCAGGGCTCCAGGTCCGGATCGATGCGGCGCAGGCTGGCGCCAGCGTTTCCATGCCAGCTGGGGCGCAATGGGCCGAGGTGACATTCGTCCTCATCTCCGACGAAGTGCTGAATGTCGCCTGTCGCGGCCAGACCCAGAGGCTCGAACCCGACCGCGTGGGCATGAAGGACGGGCGTACTGGCAAGCCGACTGAGGCCTGGGCCTTCCTGCAGGTTCTCGCTGGTGTCGGCGGGGTCCTGGGACCGCTTGGCCGCGACGTCGTCGAGGAACAGAAGAAGAGGAAGCAGGCGCTCAGCAAGCAGCTCGTGCGCGCCTTCGGCATCAGCGGTGACCCGATCCGCTGGAGCAAGCGGGATAGGGCCTACCAGACCGCCTTCGTGATCCGCGACGAACGACCAAAGACGGTCAGGATGGCCGCCGCCCGCCGGTGAATTTTCACCGGCCGATCTTCCGCCATCTGCACTTTTTTCTCCGCTAACGGCGCCATGAATCCCCTGGGCTTTCCCGCCGAAGCCCCGCGCATGCCCGCTCCCGCACTGCGCCCCCGGTGAATTTTCACCGGTAGCCATCGATCGGGCCGCGAGCCCGTCCTCGATCGACGGCGACCTTTCATGGAGCAGACCACTCGGGACGCGGCGCTTGCCCCCCGCACCCTCAAGCACATCCGCAGCACGGCGAGGCGGCTGGCGCGCAGCGGCCGGACCCGCGGCATGGATGCCGAGGACATCGCGCAGGATCTCTTTCTGGATCTCTGGCGTCGATGCCCGGCCTTCGACCCCAGCCGGGCGAGCTTCCCAACCTTCGCCGACCGGATCATCGCGCACCGAGCAGCCAGCCTGACCGCCTCGACACCGCGCATGCAGCTGGCGCGACGCCAGATTGGGATCGACGATCCGATCGACGGTTCCGATGGCGGCACCTTGGCCGACATCCTTTCAGATCCGGCTGCGCCGGGCGAGTTGGATCACGGCCTCGCCCTTGATTTCCGCCGCTTCATTGAGGGCCTGTCGCCTGCTCTCCAGCGGTGCTGCGCGATTTTGGCGGAGCCGAATATCCGCCTGGCCGCGACGCAGGCGGGAACCCACCGCTCGTCGCTCTACGAAAACGCTCGTCGCCTCCGGAAGCGGGCCGATGAAGCGGGCCTCGGAATCTACGTCGCCGGACCCCGACAGGTTTCGATCTCCGCCGGTAGGTGCCTGGCATGAGTATCCACCCCTCCCTGGCTAAGCGCCGTGGCGCCGCCGCCGATGTTCGGCATCTGGATCAGCATTCCCTCGCAGCGCGCTGGGGCATGTCGGTCAGGACGCTGGAGCGGTGGCGCTTTCTGAACCAGGGGCCTGCGTTCCTGAAGCTCATTGGCCGCGTCGTCTATCGCTTGGAGGACGTTGAGGCATTCGAGGCGACGCAAATGCGCCGCGGCACGAAGGCCAGCGCACCGCCGCGGAGCCCTGCCGCATGAGCGCGCTGGTCCGCTACGAGCAGGCCCGCACCGCGCTGGCCGAATGCGCCCGCATCGATGAGGCATCGGAGATCCGCGACAAGGCCGCGGCGCTCGCCGCCTATGCCCGCCAGCGCGACGACCGCGACCTCGAGGTCTGGGTGCGTGAGATCCACCTCCGCGCTTGTGTGCGCATCGGCGTCCTGAGCCGGGACCTCGATCAGGCTCAGACTGTTCGCCAGGCCGATGGCGCCACGGTTCGACTTCCCGCCGGTGGGAAGTCGAAGGCTGAAGCCCTCGCCGATGCCGGCATCTCCACCAGCACCGCCCAGCGCTACGAGGAATTGGCTGGCGGTCGTGAGGAGCAGGCGCAGGCCGCGGGCCACGCGGCCATGGAGGCCTACTTCGCCCAGTCCCGCGCCGATGGCGCGCCGCCGACCATGGCCGGCCTGCGCGGCGCGGTGCGCGGCGCGTTGCAGGCCACGCTCGGCCCACCGACGCCCCGCACGAAGCGTCCGTCCCCGCCGCCGGAGCAGCCGAAGGTCACCCCCATCGGTGCCGACTGGGCCGACTGGACGGCCGCCGTCCTCACCGTGGCGACCCTGCCCACCGACTTCGCGTCGCTCGCCGGCCGCAGCCCGCGCGCCCTGCTCGCCGATCTGCGCGGCGAGGCCCGCGAGGCGCTGCAGCGGCTGCCGCTCTGGATCAACGCCCTGGAGAATGAACATGACCACACCGCATGACCGCATGCGGACGCTGATCCGCGAAGCCCGTATCAGCGTCCAGCACCGCGGCAACGTCCCCGCCATCGTGGGCGAGATCGTCCGCAGCGCATCCGAGACCATCCGCCAGGATGACCAGCTGTTCGCCGTCGTGCTCTCGACCGCGCTGAACAAGCTGATCCGCGACGACCTCAAGCGCAGCGCCGAAAGCGCCGACCACGCCGAGGGGCTGCGCGCCGAGCAGATGGAGATGTTCCCGCAGGATGCGCGGGCGACCGTCGAGCAGATCGGCCGCGGCGAGGTCTTCGTCCCCAGCCGCAACGCCTTCGTGCCGCTGCTGCCGTCGTACCTCCTGCCGCAGGAGATCGACGAGGCCGGGAAGTACCTGATTGACCATGGTGGCGACTGCATTCGTCGCGGGGGGCTGCTGCGCCGCCTCGGGCGGATCATGCAGTCCCACCGGCAGGCGGCGTGAGGCCGGTCATGGGCAAAGCCTCCCGCGACAAGGGCCTGCGCCGCGAGCGCGCCATCGTCGACATCCACGTGAAGTGCGGGCTACGCGCCGAGCGCGTACCGCTCTCCGGCGCCGTCCGGTACCAAGGCAACGGCGCCGACGTCGATCTCTATGTCCGCGGCGCCGAGCCGGTGAAGGCCGAGGTCAAGGCGCGTGGTGAGGGCGACGGCTTCAAGACGCTGGAGCGCTGGCTCGGCGGCAATGACGCGCTGTTTCTCTGGCGCGATCGCGCGACGCCGATGGTCGTGCTGCCGCTCCACGTCTGGATCGAGATCGCGCGCCGCAGCGTGCGCTGCGCCGACGCCGATGCCGACCGTGAGCGTGCCCGCCGTGCGCGCCAGGCCGAGGACGGCCCGCTGCCGCCGCCCGACGCGATCGCCGAGGTAACGCCATGAGCCCGCGCACCGCCCGCTGCATGCACGCCATCGGCGAAGCGCTCCGGAATCTCACCGGCGGCGCGCTGCTCGCCGGCGGCTTCATCGCGCTCCTCTGGCTCGCCGAGCTCGCGACCATCCCATGAACGCCATCCCCATGCCGATGCCCGCGTCCGCCCGGCCGCCTGCATCGCCCATCCAGCCGGGCACCTCCTCGTTGAACGGGACCACCATGACCAACCGAACCACTCTGGCGCAGCTGCGCGAGATGGACGCTGCGCAGGCCGCACGCCTGCCCGTCGACCATCTGGCGCTGCTGCTGGAAGAGGTCAGGGCGCTGAAGGCCGACGCCAAGCACCTCGCCGACCTGCTGCATGACGCGCTGCATTTCCGCTACGGCGCCCCCGCCGCCGCGGCCCGTCGCGCCGAGGGCAAGGACACCGGCCGCGTCCGCATCGCGGATGATGCCTTCGAGGTCGTCGCCGACCTCCCGAAGAAAGCTGCGTGGGACCAGCCGAAGCTGGCCGCGGCGGTCGCCACCATCGTGGCGTGGGGCGAGGACCCCGCAGACTACGTCACCACCGAGATCCGGGTGCCGGAAAGCCACTTCACGGCCTGGCCGCCGCGCATCCGTGCGGTGTTCGAGCCGGCGCGCACCGTCGCCACCGGCCGCCCCTCGTACACCCTCGAATCGAAGGACGCCGCGTGATGGCACATGAGCTCCGCATCCAGGTCGTCATCCCGCTGCAGGGCGATGCCGTCGCCCGCGCAAAGGACGTCGCCGCCTTCGAGCCGACGCTCGACAGCTTCACCGAAGTCGTCGCGCGCGCCGGCGGCGACATCAAGGTCGACGTCATCAAGGCCAAGCCGCGCGCCGTGAAGCAGGAGGCGCACTGATGGCGATCTCCCTCGCATCCCTGCGCAGCAGCACCAGCCTCTCACCGCCGCGCCTGCTGCTCTACGGCGTGGCCGGTGTCGGCAAGACAGAGTTCGCCGCCGCCTCGCCTCGGCCCGTCATCCTGCAGACCGAGGATGGCCTCGGCCGGATCGAGGCGACCACCTTCGGGCTGCTGCGCAGCTTCGATGAAATCATGGAGGCCTTGGGCGCGCTCTACACCGAGCCGCATGACTTCGAGACCCTGGTGGTGGACAGCCTCGACTGGCTGGAGCCGCTGGTGTGGCAGCACACGGCGCGGACCCACAACCAGCCGGACATCGAGTCCTTCGGGTACGGCAAGGGCTATCTCGCCGCGCTGGATACCTGGCGCAGCTTTCTCGACGGCGTGAACGCGCTGCGCGACGAGCGCGGCATGGGCGTCATCCTGATCGCGCATGCCGAGATCCGGCGCTTCGATAGCCCTGAGACCGAACCCTACGACCGGTACCAGCCGAAGCTGCACCGCAGTGCTTCGGCGCTGGTGCAGGAGCATGTCGATGCCGTGCTCTTCGCCAACTATCGCGTCAGCACGCTGAAGTCCGACGTCGGCTTCAACAAGAAGGTGGTCCGCGGCGTCAGCGGCGGCGATCGCCTGCTGCACACCGCCGAGCGCCCCGCCTTCCTTGCGAAGAATCGCTTCGGCCTGGCCGAGACGCTGCCGCTGTCCTGGCCCGAGCTCGCCGCCGGCATCCCCTTCTACGCGGCGCCGCCCAGCGCCGCCCCCGCATCCACAACCGAAGCCCGGAGCTGACCCATGGCATCCCTCAATGGAACCTTTGACGCGACGGAAGTCGCCCCCGCCGTCCCGCTCGAGGTAATGCCGCCCGGCAAATACCTCGCGCATCTGATCGAGAGCGAGATGCTGCCGACCAAGGCCGGTGATGGGCAATTGCTCAAGCTGGTGTTCGAGGTGCTGGAAGGCCCCTCCGCGCGGCGGAAGATCTTCGATCAGCTGAATCTGGTGAACCGCAACGAGCAGACGGTCGAGATCGCACAGCGCACGCTCTCGGCCATCTGCCACGCGGTGGGCCAGGTCCATGTCAGCGACAGCGAGCAGCTGCACTTCAAGCCGCTGATCGTGACGCTGAAGGTCGAGCCGGCCGGTCCCGACAAATACGGCGTGCACCGCGAGGCGCGGAACAAGGTGGCCGGCTACTCGCCGGCCAACTCCAGCACCGCCACCAGCACGGTCCCGCGTCCCACCACCCCGGCGCCCCACCCGGGCCCCACCGCGTCGCAGCCCGCCACGCGCCCGGGCGCCGCGGCCACGCCACCTTGGCGGCGGAACGGCTGACCACCCAGCCGGCAGGCAACGCGCCTGCCGGCTCCGCTTCCTCCATCCAGGATCAGGTCATGGCTCATCTCCCTTCGCCCGCATCTCCCACCGTCACCGCCATCTACGCGTCCTATGAGGCGGCAGCGGACAACGGCTATCGCGCGCATCTCGGCGCCTCGCTGATCGGCACCGAATGCGAGCGCGCCATCTGGTATTCGTTCCGCTGGGCGACGCGCGCCCGGCATGCCGGGCGCCTGCTGCGGCTGTTCGACACCGGCAATCTGGCCGAGGCCCGCTTCGTCGCCGACCTGCGCCGCATCGGCGTGACGGTCCTGGATCTGGATCCCGCGACGGGGCGGCAGTGGAACCTGCGCGATGCCTCCGGCCACTTCGGCGGGAGCATGGATGCGGTGGCAATCGGGCTGCCCGAGGCACCGACCACCTGGCACGTCTGCGAATTCAAGACCCACAGCGCCAAGTCCTTCGCCAAGCTGAAGGCCGATGGCGTCGCCGCCTCCAAGCCGCTGCACTGGGCGCAGATGCAGGCGTACATGCAGCTCGCCGGCCTCGATCGGGCCTTCTATTTGGCGGTCTGCAAGGACACAGACGAGCTCTACCAGGAGCGCATCCGCCACGATGCCGAGGCCGGGCTGCGCATCCTGGCCAAGGCCGAGCGCATCATCGGCGCCGCCCGGCCGCCGGCCCGCATCAGCCAGGACCCGGCTTGGTGGCAGTGCCGCTTCTGCGACCACCACGCCGTCTGCCATGCTGGCGCGGCACCTGAGCGGCATTGCCGGTCCTGCCTGCACGCCTCGCCCGCGCAGGGTGGCGACTGGCATTGCTCCCGACACGGCGCCCCCCTCGGGCGGCGTGAGCAGGAGGCTGGCTGCGCGGCGCACCTCTATCTCCCGGACTTCGTGGCCGCCGAGCAGGTCGACGCTGGCGAGGATTGGGTCAGCTATCGGCTGCCGGACGGCACCGAATGGCGTGACGGCGTGCCAGCCGCGAGCCCGCCCGACATCGTCTCGCACCTGCCATGCCGGATCTGCCGAAGCACGATCTATCGCGTCGGGCCCGGCAAGGGGCCGCATATCGCTGAGCTCATCTGCACCGGCTGCGAGATGGGCGGTCGCTGGCTCAGCAAGGTGGACGCAGTGGCGATGGGAGTTGCCGCATGAGCCGCGATCTCCTGGTGATCGTCACCATCAAGAACAATGCGCTGCTGACGGCCATGCGCGCTGCAGGATGTGATAACGCCACCGCGCTCGCCCGTGACAGCGGCGTCTCCTATCAACGCGTTTGTGACTACCTGAACCTCAAGATCGCGCCGCTGCGCCAGGGTGGAGAATGGCGCAGTTGCATCCTCGCCATCTCGAAGACGCTGCGCACGCTGCCGGAGGACCTATTCCCCGCAGCCTTCATGCGCCGCGCGCTCGCGACGAACCGGGTCACGCGGGAGGTGAGCGCAGAGGATCTGCCGGCTCTCGTCGGCAGCTCGACAACCTCCATCGCCTACGATCCGGAGCGGGCGGTCGCCATGAGCGCTGCCGTCGGCGCGCTCGATGCCGCGCTGGCCAGCCTGCGCCCGCGGGAACAGCGCGTCCTTCGAATGTATTTCGGCCTGGATGGCGAAGCGCCGCGAAAGCTCCACGAGGTCGGCCAAACGTTCAATATCACGGTGGAGCGCGTGCGGCAGATCGTGCTGCGCGCCCAGCGCCTGCTTTCGGCGCCGCGACACGACCTGCGCCGGCGCTGCGCGCCGCTCCTTGAGGACGCAATGGGAGGGCCACAGCGTTGAGCCTCTCCCTACGCCCCTATCAGCGCGCCGCCATCGAGGCGCTCTACGACTACTTCTCGGCCAGCAGCGGCAACCCGCTGGTCGTGATGCCAACCGGCACAGGCAAGAGCCTGTGCATCGCCGGCTTCACGCGTGAGGCCATCGCTGCCTATGGCGACACCCGCGTGCTGATCCTCACCCACGTGAAGGAGCTCATCCAGCAGAACTTCATGGCCATGCTGCGTGCCTGGCCGGAGGCGCCGGCCGGCATCTACTCCGCGGGCCTGTCGCGCCGCGACATTCATGCGCAGATTCTCTTCGCCGGTATCCAGTCCATCCATCGCCACGCACGTCAGGTGCAGCGTTGCGACCTGGTGCTGATCGACGAAGCCCATCTGCTCGGCCGCGGCGACAGCGGGATGTACCGCTCCTTCCTGGCGCAGCTGAACGAGATCAACGCGGGCCTGCTGAAGGTGGTCGGCTTCACGGCCACGCCCTATCGGCTCGACAGCGGCATGCTGCACGAGGGGAAGGATCGGCTGTTCACGGACATCGCCTATGAGGTGCCCGTGCTGGAGATGATCCAGCAGGGCTATCTCTGCCCCGTCGTCCCCAAGCAGACCTCGACGCAGCTCGACGTCGGTGGCGTCGGCACCCGCGGCGGTGAATTCATCGCTAAGGACCTCGAGGCGGCGGTCGACCGCGACGAGGTGACCCGCGCCGCGGTGGCCGAGATCGTCCAGAATGGTGAGGGGCGCGGCTCCTGGCTGGTGTTCTGTTCGGGGGTGGCACATGCGCGCCATGTCCGCGACGCGATCCGCGAGCATGGCATTTCCGCCGAGACGGTGACCGGCGATACACCCGGCCCTGAGCGCGACGGCATCCTCGCCGCCTTCAAGGCAGGACGGCTGCGCTGCGTCACCAACGCGAATGTCCTAACCACCGGCTTCGACGCGCCTGGCACCGATCTCATTGCGCTGCTGCGCCCCACGAAGAGCGTCGGCCTCTATGTCCAGATGGTCGGCCGCGGCACGCGCCTGGCCGAGGGCAAGGATGACTGCCTGGTGCTGGACTTCGCCGGCAACACGGCGCGGCACGGCCCGATCGACACGGTGGATGGCCGGAAGAAGGAACCTGCCGGCGATGGCGAGGCGCCGATCAAGGTCTGCCCGGAATGCCAGACCATCAACCATGCCAGCGCGCGGCACTGCATCGAGTGCGACCACGAGTTCCCGCCGCCAGTCGTGAAGGTGGCGCCGCAGGCGGCGTCGAACGCGCTGCTCTCGACGCAGATCCAGGCGGCCTGGTGCGACGTGACTGGCGTCACCTATGCGCGCCACGACAAGCCCGGCAAGCCGGCGTCGCTGCGCGTCACCTATGAGTGCGGCCTCGCACGGCACAGCGAATGGGTCTGCTTCGAGCATACAGGCTTTCCGCGGGACAAGGCGGTGGGCTGGTGGCGGCGGCGGGCCGGCAATCTGCCGCCTCCGGCGACGGTGGACGAGGCGCTGCGCCAGCTGGACCAGCTGCGGCGGCCCATCGCGATCCAGGTGCGGCCTGCTGGCCAGTACACCGAGATCGCCGCCGCGAGGTTCGTGTGAGATGCGCCGCCTGTCGTCTCCGCACCTCCCGTGGTTTCGGTTGGTTCGATCCGCGCGTGCGGACCAGCGAACCGCTGCCGGCCTGTTCCATGCGCTGCATGAATACGCTCTGTCGGAGGTGGGGCGTGATTGATCCCGACGAGCACGAGATTGCCGCCATAGCGGCGGCCAGCCCCATGGCGGGGGAGTACCTGGAGAGCATCGGTAAGACCGATCTCGCGGTGCTGACTGAGGCGGAATGGCTGACGCTGCTGGAGGTGATCATCACCGCCTATCAGGACCAGCTTGCGCGCCTGCTGGATCAGGGTCGTCATCCAGCGCCGCCGTTCGCGGTGGGAGGGCGGCCATGACGCAGCCCTCCTTCATGGCGGACTACGGCGAGCGCCTGGTCGATAACGGGTACTCGGTCATTCCCATCATGCCGGGCACGAAGGTGCCGGGGCGCTTCACCGGCGGGGAATGGTCACCCTATCCCGACTGGGCGCGTCACTGCGACCGGCCGACGAAATCCTTCGAGGTGGACATCTGGCGCCGCTGGCCGGGCTGCGGCGTGGGCATCGCCACCGGGGCCGTGGTGGGCATCGACATCGATATCTTGGACGGCGCGCTGGCCATCCAAATCGCTGAGCTCGCCACCTCCATGCTGGGTGACACGCCCTGCCTGCGCATTGGCCGTGCCCCAAAGCGGCTGCTCGTCTATCGCGCCGCCACGCCCTTCGCTGGCCGCAAGCGCCACCCCCTCGAGCTGCTGGCGCGCGGCCAGCAATTCGTCGCCTATGCCGTGCACCCTGACACCGGCCGCCCCTATGAATGGCCGGAGGACAGCCTGGTGGAGACGCCGCTGTCCAGGCTGCCGGTGGTGGACGAGGCCAGTTGCGCGGCGTTCCTGGACGCCGCCTGGCAGCTCGTGCCCGACGAGGTACGGGTCAACTCGATCCTCGCGGACGCGCCCACCAGCACCTGGCGCGGCCCCAGCGACCCGAAGGGCACGCGCGATGCCATCGCCGCGGCCCTGGCTTGGCTGCCAAACGACGACCTGCCGGGCAACGAGTGGATCACCGTCGGCGCCGCCATTAAGGCCGCGATCGGCGAGGAGGGGCGCGACCTCTGGCTCGACTGGTCGCGGCGGTCCGGGAAATCGGGCCAGTCGGGTCGGTTAGATACACCCGAACGACGCTGGGCCTCGCTGCGGCCGCACAGCGTCGGCGCCGGGAAGATCTACTGGCTGGCCGAGCAGCGCGGCTGGGTGCCGGATCCCGCCCTGACGCTGAACGGCACAGCAGCCGAGCAGGCGAGCCAGCCGCATCCGGCCGCGGGCCTGTTGGCGAAGGTCGCGGTCGCGCCGCTGCCGGTCGCGCCGCCGCCGAAGCCCTATCGTGTCCTGCCCAACCTGCTGAAGGTGGATGGCACGCTGAAGCTGTTCCTGGACTACGCCACCGCCAGCGCCGTCAGCCCGCAGCCCTTCCTCTCGCTGGGTGCCGCCATTTGTCTGGTCGGCGCCATCGCCGGTCGCCGCTATCGCACTCCCACCGACCTGCGCAGCAACCTCTATGCGATCGGCATCGCCGACAGCGGGGGCGGCAAGGACCACGCCCGGCGCTGCGCCAAGCGGGCGATCTACGCTGCCGGCCTGGACCGATACCTCGGTGGCGAGGATCTCGCCTCGTCCGCCGGCCTGCTCACGTCGCTGCAGCGCCATCCAGCCCGTCTGTTCCAGGTGGACGAATTCGGCCAGTTCCTGAAGCTGGTCCTGAATGCGCGCGCGCCGGCCCACAAGGCGGCCATCTGGTCGGAGCTGACAAAGCTCTACACCTCGGCCGCCGAGCCCTACATCGGTGCGGAATATGCCGACCAGAAGGCCAGGCCGCGCGTCACCATCGAGCAGCCCTGCGCCTGCATCTGGGGCGTCACCGTGCCCGGCCCATTCTGGTCGGCGCTGGAGGGCGGCGCGCTGGCAGACGGCTCCATCGCGCGCTTCCTGGTGTTCCTGACCGACGACGACTATCCGGAGCGCAACGAGACACCCGCCGCCATGGATCCACCAGCCGATCTGGTCGCGGCCCTCAAGGGGATCGCCCGCGGCGTGCCAGGCCACAGCCATGGCGGGAACATTGCCGACGCGATGGAATCCTCCGCGCCGATCCATGCCTACACCGTGCCGCTGACCGCGGACGCCGAGGCGGCCATGGCCGGGGTCCGCCGCGAGGCCACCGACCTGCTGCGCTCACACCGCGGCACACATGCCACCGCCCTGTTCGGCCGTTACGCCGAGAATACCGCCAAGCTGGCGATGATCGCCGCGGTCAGTCGTGACCCTGCACGACCGATCACCGAGGCGCAGGACGTCATCTGGGCATCTGCGCTGGTCGAGCATTGTATCGGCACCCTGCTGCGCGAAGCCGAGCGTCTCGTCTCGGACAATGACACCGAGGCGAATCACAAACGCGTCCTGGAGATCATCCGCACCGCCGGCGAGATCAGCCGCAACGCCCTGGTCCGCAAGACCCAGTTCCTGTCGAAGCGCGAGCGCGAGGAAATCTTCGACGCACTCGTCGAGGGCGAACTGGTCGCGCGCAGCATGAAGCCGAGCGGCACCAAACCCACGACGATTTTCACTGCGCGCAGCACACCTGAGGCGACTGGCGGCAAGGAGACTTCGCCTTGACGCATCCGATTCATCACGCGGCGCGGTGGTCCCCAAACCCAGGCCACAGGCCGGTTCCACGCGCATACGTCAAAACGTCAATCCGTCACGCGGGCGCACACAGAGACATGGGGGTCGCGCGCGTTCGGAGAGAGAGACCCATTGATGAATTGATATATTGATGATTCTCCCAATAGACCCCCCTGGCCACCTGCGCATGCGCGCGAATGGCGACCTCCTCCCATCCCAGGGTGCGGGCACCCTGCCAGGCGCCCCACCGCCACCTCGATCCTGTCTCGACCGCGGCACCCGCAGCCCGACCACCTCGCCCGAGATGGAGATGCTGCGCCGTCGCGTCTGGCAGCAGCAGGGCGTCGTCTCGCTGCACCTCGAGGACATCACCGATCCCTGGCTGCGCCAGGCCATCCAGAACGAAGCCGTGCGCCGCTGGGGCCCACGGCAGCAGGAGAAGAACCATGGCCGTTAAGCGCAAAGCCAGGATCACGAAGCAGAAGGAGTCGATGGGCCCGTCGAAGTGGCGGCTGCAGCATGGCGGCTTCTCGGACCCGATCCGTGAAGCCGATCCTGAGACGGGCAGTCCCGTGCAGCATCGTCGTGCCGTGGACACGCTGGGCATGATGCTGGCCAACGGAACCATCACCCAGCAGATGCACGACGCTGGTGGCTACTTCCGCGCCCTGTTCCGCAGCGCCGCCCTGGATGGCATGTCGAAGTCGGTGCTGGTCCGCCTGCCAGGCCAGGCGGCCCACACCCTGTCCGACCACCACATGGACGCGCGCCGCAAGGTCGGTGCAGCCCTCGATGCGCTCGGCGGTCATGACAGTGCAGCGGGCTCCTGCGCGTGGCACGTTGTGGGCCTGGAGATGTCGGTGCGGGAGTGGGCAATGCGCCAGGGATGGGGCGGACGCCCTGTCGCGCCGCCGCAGGCGCAGGGCATGCTGGTGGCGACGCTCAGCGTGCTGGCAGGGCACTTCAGGCTCGTGCCGCGCACAAGGGCAGCGTGATGAATGGCGCGTCGATCAAAGAAAAATCGTCGCAGCGTAATCATGCGTAGCGCAGCGAAAGGTTGTCGCGTTGCGCACCGAAATCTACATGGCCTATCATCTGGACACCTGGAAAGGGTGCGACCGCAGCGCGGCTCAAGAGCCGCAGTGTCGCTTAGACGAGACAGTGGCTTTCGAGCCGCAGGGTCCTTCCTGGCCCCGCTGTATGCGGGGGGCATGAGCGCGCAACATTCCTAGCGCCAGGCTGTTTTTCCAGGTTGCCACGGCACCGCGTTGCCAGCCTCGTCAGGCGGCACCTTTCACCACCACCATCAATTCCAGCAGGTGCGCATGCCCCAGGCCCCATGGTCTGCGAGCGCCGTTGAGGCGCGCGCGGTCGCCTCGCTGCTGCCCTATGCCGGCAATGCGCGCACGCATTCCGCCGAACAGGTGGCGCAGATCGCGGCCAGCATTCTCGAGTTCGGCTTCGTGGCGCCGGTGCTCGTCGACGAGTGCGGCGAGGTCATCGCCGGCCATGGCCGGCTGCAAGCCGCCAAATCCCTCGGCCTGGAGACCGTCCCAACCATCACCCGCGCCGGACTGACCGAAGCGCAGAAGGCCGCGTACCGCCTGGCGGACAATCGCATCGCCCTGAACGCCGGCTGGGACGAGGCGCTGCTCGCCGCCGAGGTGGCGAAGCTGCAGGAGATGGGCGGCCTCGACCTCGCGCTGACTGGCTTCGATGCCGGTGAGCTCGATCGGCTGCTGGCTGGCATGGAGCCGGTGGCAACGGACCCTGGCAACGGGCCGCTTGCCAGCCCGGCCGTTGCCAGCGCCGAGGCCCCTGGCAACGAGGCGCCGGCGGACGATCCCGCGGACGCTGATCCGGAGCCGCCGCGCCAGGCGGTCACCCGTCCCGGCGACCTCTGGCTGCTGGGCGATCACCGCCTCCTCTGCGGCGACAGCACCGACGTCGCCAGCGTGGCGCGCGTGATGGGCGAGGATCGCGCGGCGCTGCTGTTCACGTCACCGCCCTACGGCAACCAGCGCGACTACACCACCGGCGGCGGCACGGATTGGGACGCGCTGATGCAGGGCGTGTTCCAGCATCTCGACGCCGCCATGCGCCCGGACGGCCAGGCGCTGGTGAACCTGGGACTGATCCATCGCGACAGCGAATGGGTCCCCTATTGGGCCGCCTGGCTCGACTGGATGCGCGTCCGCGGCTGGCGCCGCTTCGGGCTGTACACCTGGGACCAGGGTCCGGGCCTCCCCGGTGACTGGAATGGCCGCCTCGCACCCGCCTTCGAGTTCGTCTTCCACTTCAATCGCCAGACGCGCCAGGCGAACAAGATCGTCCCCTGCAAATGGGCCGGCACGCCGAACAAGGGCAGCGGGCTGCGCGCCGCCGACGGCACGATCTCGGAGTACCAGCACGCCGGCCTGCCGGTGCAGGACTTCCGGATCCCGGACAACGTGCTGCGCCTCACGCGCCACAAGGGCCGCGGCATTGAGACGGAGCACCCCGCCGTGTTCCCTGTGGTGCTGCCCGAGTTCCTGATGCGCACCTACACCGATGAGGGCGACGTGGTGTTCGAACCCTTCGGCGGCTCCGGCACCACCATCCTGGCCGGCCAGCGCACCGGGCGCCGCGTGCGCGCCATTGAGCTGGCACCGGCGTATGTCGACCTGGCGGTTGCCCGGTGGCGCATGCTGCATCCCGACCTGCCCGTGACGCTGGCCGATGATAGCCGCGATTATGATGCCGTCGCCACGGCACGCACGGAGGCCACTGCCGATGCGGCCTGACCTTCAGATGGAGATGATGCCGGTGGCGTCGCTCGCGGCCTATGCCGCCAATGCACGCATGCACCCCACCGAACAGGTGGCGCAGCTGGCGGCATCCATTGCGGAATTCGGGTTCAACGTGCCGGTGCTGGTGGATGATGCGGGCGTCCTGATCGCGGGCCATGGTCGCGTCCTGGCGGCCAAGGCCCTCGGCCTCGACGCGGTGCCCGCCATCCGCCTCGGCCACCTGACCGAGGCGCAGGCGCGGGCCTTTCGGCTGGCGGACAACCAGCTGGCGCTGAACTCGACCTGGGACGAGAGCCTGCTCGCCGCGGAACTGCGTGAGCTACGCGCCGACGAATTCGACCTTGGTGTGATCGGCTTCGATCAGGCGATGCTCGACCGGCTGTTGGCCGCCGGCGCGGGCGACGAGGGGAGCGCAGGCGCCGGGGATCCCGATGCGCCGGCGCCTGAGCCACCTGTCGTGCCGGTCACCCGTCCCGGCGATCTGTGGCAGCTCGGGCCGCACCGCCTGCTCTGCGGCGATGCCACCTCCGCGTCCGATGTCGCGCAGCTCCTGAATGGCGCGACCCCGCATCTGATGATCACCGACCCGCCCTATGGTGTGAACTACGATCCGGAATGGCGGAATGAGGCCGGCGTCTCGGCCACGATGCGCACCGGCAAGGTGGCGAATGACGACCGCGCCGACTGGCGCCAGGCCTGGGCGCTGTTCCCAGGTGACGTCGCCTATGTCTGGCACGCCGGCGTGCACAGCCGCACGGTGATCGAGAGCCTCGAGGCTTCCGGCTTCGTGATCCGCAGCCAGATCGTCTGGGCGAAGTCGCGCTTCGTGCTGGGGCGCGGCGACTATCACTGGCAGCACGAGCCCTGCCTCTATGCCGTGCGCAAGGGCGCGACCGGCCATTGGCAGGGCGCGCGCGATCAGGCGACGCTCTGGGCAATCTCGAATGGCGGCGACGAGGATGCAGCCACCGTGCACGGCACGCAGAAGCCGGTCGAATGCATGCGCCGGCCGATCATCAACAACAGCGCGGCTGGCGAGGCGATCTACGATCCCTTCCTCGGCAGCGGCACCACGCTCATCGCAGCCGAGACGACGGGGCGGTTCTGCCACGCGGTGGATATCGACCCGCGCTATGTCGATGTGGCCATTCAGCGCTGGCAGAACCTCACCGGCAAGGCAGCGGTGCTGGCCGGCGAGGAGCGGGTCTTCAACGACATCGCCGCCGCCCGCGGGGTGCAGGCGGCGGCACGATGATGGGTGCAGGGTCGCCTTGAGCGTCGCCTACAAATCCCGTTCTTGCCCTGTTCTTCAGTGCAACAAGTTGCCCCTACAAGAGGGAAAATTCGCCTAAAAAGGGCAACTTGTTGCACCTTTCGCAGAACAAGGCCGGAACCTGCTGCCCCCGGCAGGTTCCTCTCAGACCGTGACCCGGTAGACGGTGAAGGAGCCCCGTGCGCCCTCCTTGTTCGGGCCGACCTGGCGGACCCGCTCCATCACCTCGACCGCGTGGCCCTTCTTTTTCAGCCCGGCAAAGAAGCCGCGCACCGTGTGCTGTGCCCAGCCCGTGGCCTCGGCTATCTGCGCGACCGTCGCGCCCTCGGGGCGGCGCAGCATGGCCAGCACCTGCTCCTGTTTGGTCCCCTCGCGCGGCTTGCGCGGCGCGCCCGGCTCGCGGGCGACGCGGGCGGGCTTCCCGGCGAGCAGGATGCGCAGGGCCGCCATCGGCGCGTCCAGGGCGCCGATCAAGTCGCCATCATGCGTCCCAAAGCGGGCGGCCTGATCGTCCCAGGCGGCGAGGATGGCCGCGGCGGTGTCGCGCAGGTTGGCGCGTGGGGTGGCGGCGCGCGCAGCGAGGGCTTGGTCGAGCAGGGCGATCTCCTCCGTCAGGGGCGCGGCCTGGGCGGCTTCGGGCGCCGGGGCGTCCTGTGTGGCGGGCTCCGCGGCCGGCGCCACCGTGCGCGCCGTGTCTGGCACGCTGCCCTCGATGCCCGAGCAGTCAGGCTCGCCGGCCAGCGCGTCGCCCTCGTTCGGGTCGATGCCGATGGCGCGCAGCCCCTCATCGGTGATGCGCGCCACGATCCAAGTACCGTCGTCGTCCTGACGCCAGCCCAGCCCGACGAAGTCCCGCGGGGCGTTGATCTCGGTCAGCAGGTTGTTCTTGATCAGGCTGCGGAACACCGCGTTGCGCGCCGCGGCCGGGAGGTTCTTCGGCGCGCGGGCCAGGCCCATCTCGTGCTGCGCGGCGGCGCTGAGGATCACGCGCTGGCTGTCGGAAAGCTTTGTCATCGTGGTGGTCTCCGGTTCCGGGTGCCGGTCATCGGCCCCTACTGCCGGGAGCCCCGCCGGCTTGGCCGGTCGGGGCGGTGCGGAAGTGGCCTGCGTCAGGCTTCGTATTCACCGCGGCGGGAATGCTGGTCCGCGATGTCCTTCAGCTTCGCGGTGGCATCCGAAAGCCAGGCCGCTTCGCCCCAAAGCACCGTCTCGGGGTCCGCGCCAAAATGGTCTTCGCTGGCCTGGGTGAGTTCCGCGAGGAGGGCGTCGAATTCCGCCTTCTTCGTCAGGAAGGCTTCGAGGCTCCGTTCTTGGTTGCGGGCGGCGCGGGCTTCGCGGTCGGTCATGGTGGTCTCCGTCTGTTGCTGCAGGGCATCCCCTGCGTGTGACGGACCATTCGCGCTGTGCCGCGCACGAGCCAAGCACATCTCGCGCTCATCGAATTGTTGGGGTGGATGGCCCCCTACCGGCATCTTGGTGCCAAACTGGTGGCTGTCAGGAGTCACCAAACGGGAGCCATCCGCCATGGAGGTTAAGACAATCGGCCT
>Ga0207951_100277_pt1 | contig 29377 bp, 30 predicted proteins | sample Subbio12Aug_8Bad_FD_184830 | JGI IMG/M metagenome (GOLD analysis project Ga0207951, IMG submission 184830) | Serpentinite rock and fluid subsurface biosphere microbial communities from McLaughlin Reserve, California, USA - CR12Aug_8Bad (SPAdes) | ecosystem: Environmental > Terrestrial > Deep... | reverse complement strand
CTCCCCTTCATCCCCTCCCGCGGTGGGGAGGGGAGATTTATTGGAGACATCTCAGAGAAAGTTAGAGATAAATTCTCAGACTTTCTGGTGTAAGTATCTATAAATATCGAACCTCACTATAAACCCTGAGGTGTCATTCTGAACTTGGTTCAGAATCTCTTCATGATAATCTTGGCTCACCATCTCAGGAAATAAAGAGCCGAGACCCTGGCACGAAGTGATGAACGAATGTGAATCAACCAGTTCAGGGTGACAGAGAAAAGTTTTTTGAGAGGGTTGAGGTAAAGGCTATATGGATAGTAACCGTTTTTACTATGATGTCATTGTTGCTGGATTCGGCGGCCAGGGCGTGCTGGCCATTGGAAACCTTCTGGCTTATGCCGCCATGAAGGAAGGCAGGCATGTCACCTTTCTTCCGACCTATGGGGTGGAGATGAGGGGCGGGACGGCTAACTGCACTGTCGTGATCTCATCCAGGGAAATCGGTTCTCCTATTGTGCAACGGCCCCATGCCGTCCTCTCCATGAATCTACCCTCCCTTCTGAAATACGGCCCCAGGGTTCTGCCGAAGGGACTGCTGGTGGTTAACTCTTCCCTGATCGATCTTAAGGAAGTCTCGCGTAATGATGTTGAACTGCTTTCCATTCCGGTTAATGACATTGCGAACCAGAACGGAAATCCTAAACTGGCTAACATGATTGCATTAGGGGCTTTTGCTGAAAAGACGAAATGGATCGGGATGCCTTCCCTGTTCGAATCGCTCGAAAAAGTGTTTGATGAACGTCATCATGGCCTCATTCCCTCCAATATCAAAGCAATACAGATTGGAGCCGAATATGTAAAAAATAATTTCACCCCCACCCTAACCCTCCCCCATCAAGGGGGAGGGAATACGTAGGGTGCCCTAATTGTTCCCTCTCCCCCGGCGGGAGAGGGGTAGGGTGAGGGGGAAGGATGATCAATGGAAGAAGAGAAGACAGAATTTGAAGAGGTTCGAGTCGGAGAGAAGATTAAAGAATTAAGAGAGAAAAAGGGACTCTCACTCAAAGACCTCGCTGACTTAACCGGATTTTCTACCGCCCTGCTCTCTCAGATGGAGAACCATCTCGTCTCTCCCTCCCTTGGAACGATTATCAAGCTGGCAGGGGCATTGGGGGTTAGAGTGGGTGACTTCTGGGGTGAGACCAAAGGAGAGCCATTCACTATTGTGAGAAAGGATGAACGGAAAAGGGTTTCCCGTTTTGCCTCCAAGGACGGGGTGAAGTATGGTTATTCGTATGAATCTCTCGGATTCGACAAGAAAGACCGCCGCATGGAGCCTTTTATCGTGACGCTCGAGCCTGCCACGGTGAAAACGGCAAAGACCTCTGTCCATGAGGGGGAGGAATTCATCTTTGTCCTCGAAGGCGAGATGGAGGTGATCCTTGGAAATCATACCGATATCCTCTCCCCGGGCGACTCCATCTATTATGACTCAACCATTCCCCATAAGGTCCAATGTCACCAGGATAAGATCACCAGAATCCTGGCGGTGCTTTATGCACAGAGCACGTGAATGATCATTGATGAACTCGTAAAAAGTCTGAAAATGCCCTTTTCTGTCATTCCGGCCCCGTATCAAGTACGGGATAAACTCCAGCCGGAATCCAGTATTTTCAAATGCTTATAAATACCCTGGACTCCGGTTTTCACCGGAGTGACGACTTTTTACGAGATCATCATCATTGCAAATTGAAAAATGCAAAATTAGCAATGAAAATTACAACCTTCTTTCTTCTCATCCTTTTTTTTCTTTTAATATCTCCCAACTCTGCCTTCAGCCAGGATTCTCTTAAGGTGGGGGCATTGGTTCCTTTCACTGGCCGATGGGGGGATTCCGGCAGGGAATGCGCGAGAGGTCTGCTCGATGCCGGGAAATGGATCAACCAGCGCGGGGGAATCTTTGGTAAAAAGTTGGAGATCATCCTCATCGACGATTCCTCTCAACCGGCTGAATTCATAGCCTCCTTTCGAAAATTGAACGAGGCGGACCGCATTCTCCTCCTTTATCTCTATTCGACCGAGACAGGGCTTGCCCTCCTGCCCCATATCAATCTCCAGCGGATTCCCACGCTGACCGGCTCTTTCCCTGTCCATCTTGCCGATGCCGCCAAGACTCCCTATCTTTTTTCGATCACTCCCACCCCCCTTGATCTGGCAAAGATTGCCATGAAGTTTATCTCGGAAAGATTCGATACAAAAATGAGAAGACCGAAAGTGGTCTTCGTCAGTTTTCCTGACCCTCCTGTAAAATACTTTCTCGATGAAGCGAAGTCTTATGCAAAAACGCTTGGATTGGAGATTGGACCCGACATCTTCATCTCAGACCTCTCATCCCTGAAGCCCCCCTCCCCTTTTCTTGCGCCATTAAAGTCATATCAACCGGACTTTGCCTACCTGAGCCTGACATCAAAGGAAGCCGCTGCGTTCCTTCAGGAGGTCAGGGGAATGGATCTCAAAACAAGGTGGATCTGCAGCATGAGAGCCTTCGATGAAACTCTTTCAGCTTTCGACGGAGTTTTCGGTGTTCAACCCATCTCCCCTTTCGGGGAAGATGTCCCTGGAATGGCAGAGATCAAAGAAGCCCATCAGAAATGGCATCCCTACGATTCTCATACCCTCTCCTATGTTGAAGGATGGGTCACGGCCAAAGTGATGGCAGAAGCTCTGGGGAGGTCTCTCCCGGAACAGGGATTCTCCCGTGAAAGGGTAAGGATGGCTTTTGAAGGTTTTAAGAGCCACGTGGTCGGAGGTCTCCTCCCTCCCCTCACCATTACGGCCAAGGATCATCGACCCAGTGCGGAATCCAGAATCTTCATCGTCAAAGACGGAAAACTTTTAAGACACACCGGCTTCATCTCAGTCGGAAGATAGAAGCAGAGAGCTTGACCGTAACCCCTTTAAGTGATAATTTTTCTGCATGAACTTTTCAGAAATCCTGAAAAAATACCGCCAACAGATTGTGGATGAGTGGATCCATCGTCTTCACACAGAGGTCAGTGAACGCTATAGCAGTCGACCGCTCGGCGAACTCTTTCAAACCGTCTCAAAAGCGAATGATGCAAATTATGCGGTGCTGATCCATAATGATTTTTCGAGGGTCAATGAACATATTCAATATATCACCAATTTACGCCTTGAGGGAGGTTTTTCCCTCTCCGAAGTTCAGAATGCTTATGAACTCTATAGAACAGTTCTCCTTCCTATCCTCCCAAAAGAATTAGACGAGAAAAATCTTCATGATGCCCTAAAGCGCATGAATTACTCCCTTTTCTACACAATTACAAAATTCAGCAATTATTTCCAGTCATTTCATGAAAAACATTTAAGAGATTATGCCCAAAATCTCGAAGGGGAGGTGGAGAATAGAACAAAACAACTTGCCGAATCAGAATCCAAATACCGGGTCCTCGTTGAGGAGATAAACGATGGGTATTTTGTCAATCAGAAAGGGCGTATCGTCTTTGCAAATCAAGCCTATTGCGACCTCCACGGTTACTCTCCCCGGGAGATGCTCGGAAAATCCTACACGGACCTTATCGCTCCTAAATCGATACCTGCGGTGCGGAAATTATACGAGAAGAGAATGGCCGGTGAGGACACAAAAGATAATTACATTTACCTTCGCCGTCACAAGAGCGGCAGCGCTCTCCCCACAGAAAATAAGGTAAAACGGATCCTCTACCAGGGTGAATATGCGGTGGCCGGTATCTGCAGGGACATCACGGAGAGGATCGAAACGGAGAAACGGATTCGGGAATCTGAGCGTCTTGCCCATATTGGAAAACTGACTGCCTCTCTTGCTCATGAGATACGGAATCCTCTCTCATCAGTAAAAATGAATAGTCAGATCATCATGAAAAATATGGCGTTTGACGGCAACGACAAGAGGCGCATGGAGATCGTCGTTCACGAGATATCCCGGCTGGAGAGAATTCTCGATGAGATGCTTGACTTCGCAAAGCCGGTAAAATTGAATCCTGAACCTGCCTCGATCAATAACGTGATGGATGCCTGCCTCGAAATCATGGATGCCAGAATCAGGGAAAAAAGTATCGTCGTGAAAAAACTCTATAGCAGGAGGCTGCCCCGTATCCTGGTTGATCATGAAAAGATGGAACAGGCAATCATCAATATTTTACTGAATGCAGTTGAGGCGCTGCCCGAAGGTGGAAACATAGAGATCGTCACGAAGCAGTCAAGGAGGAACGGAAGAGCCTTGCAAATAGAAATCTGCGATGACGGACCCGGAATCAGCGCGGAGGATCTTCCCTATGTTTTCGACCCCTTTTTCAGCAACAAAAAGAAGGGCACGGGTCTCGGTCTCTTCAATGTGAAGAAGATCATAGAGGCCCATGGAGGCGCAGGGAGCGCGGCGCTCCGAATACCCCATGGAACGCGGGTCAGTCTTACGATTCCTTTCAGGGAGAAGACATGAAAGCCAAAAGGATTCTCATCATTGACGATGAACGCCCCCTTCTTGAGACCCTGGAGATGTTCCTCACTGAGAAAGGCTATGCGGTGGGGTGCGCGATGTCCGCGAAAGAGGGGTTGAAGCAAAGCGCTGCCTTTGATCCCCATGTGATCATTCTTGACATCCGCCTCCCTGACATGAACGGCTTTGATGTTCTACAAGAGCTGATTCGCAACGGCAGAAAAAATATCATTATCATTACGGCATTTCATGATATGGATATCACCATTAAAGCAGTGAAGTTCGGCGCTTTCGACTACATTCCCAAACCGATAGATGTCGAGGAACTCGACAGGGTGATCGACAAAGCTATCAAATCATCAAGCTCCGCCCGAACTGCCGAGGCAGTATCCATAGATCCTTCTTTGCCTTATGTAGATGGAAAAATCATCGGCAAAAGCAGGGGAATGAAAGAGATCTTCAAGGCCATAGGCGTCTTGTCAGAGAACAGGGTCACGGTTCTCATTGACGGCGAGACGGGTACGGGCAAGGAGTTGATAGCAAGGGCCATCCATTACAATAGCCCTTGTCGTGAGCACCCCTTCCAAGCGATCAACTGTTCAACCATCGTAGGAACACTCCTTGAAAGCGAACTGTTTGGCCATGAGAAAGGAGCGTTCACCGGCGCATCCGGTTTAAAGAAGGGAAAGTTTGAACTCGCTGGCCAAGGAACCATTTTTCTTGATGAGGTGGAGGAGATTCCCTTTGAACTCCAGTCGAAACTGTTGAGATTTTTGCAGGAAAAAGAATTCGAGCGTCTCGGTGGAGAAAAAAGGATTCGATCAAACGCAAGGGTGATCACCGCAACAAACAAAGATCTCTCGGAGATGGTTCAAAAGGGTCTTTTCAGAGAAGACCTTTATTACAGGCTTAAAGTCGCCGTCATAAAGGTCCCACCGCTAAGGGAGCGGAAGCCTGATATACCGCTTCTGGTTGAACATATTCTCAGAAAAATCAATGATGAGCTAAGTAAAGGCATAAGAAAAGTCGAAGGGGAAGCTCTCAAGAGAATGATGGGGTATGATTGGCCGGGTAATGTCAGGGAGTTAGAGAACATCCTTATCCACGCTGCCGTCAATACCCATGGGCAAGTCATTCTTGCAGAACTCATCACTCCGTTGCTTGGGCAAAAGTTTTCCAACCATCATAATCCAAAGGACATGCCCCGTGGGGAAGAGAACCTTAAGAATATAGAGAAGGAGTATATTACGAGAGTGCTCAATCATACCCACTGGCATCTCGGGAAAACATGTGAGGTTCTCGGAATTTCACGGCCCACGCTCCGCCATAAACTCAAAGCATACGAAATATCAAGCAACCCCAAAACAACCTGAAGCCTTATATGCTATTGAAAATAATTTTCAAAAAGTAAAAGATTCATTCAAATCAACCGGAAAACCATATTCCTCCTCAAACCTCATAACGCCTTGTAATTTTACTAATTATTTCGTTAAAGGATAGCTGGCACAATTGTTGCAGATATTTATATTTTCGACGATCTCGTGACGCTCTTGAGGCAGGATGGAAATGAGATAGAACCAGCCATGAACGGATAATTGAGATTTCTGACAAAGTCCAGAAATCTTTGATTACATCGATTAGGAACCGATCCCATAGATTAGAAATACATTGATAAATAAAGAAAAATCTGTGGAATCATTTTTTGAAATCCCTGCCTGCGGTAGGCAGGTGTGTAATCAGAGAGCGGAAAGTGCTTTTTCAAAGCTCTCCAATTTGTTTCTTGACAGCACGACAAACCATGTGGTAAAAACACCCACACGGCCACAGTCATAAGTATTTAAAATTTTTGTTGCAAGCACTTTGTCGGAATACATTGAAAAGAGATACAAAATCTTAAATTAAAGGAGGGTATTATGAAGAGAGCATCCATTGTTTCAATTCTTCTATTGTTAGTCGTTTTTTCTGTTCCTTCCCTATCTTCCGCGCAGAAACCCATCGTGATCGGGGCGCCTTTACCCACGGCATTTCTCTATGGCTGGGCTGCGGATAGAGGCTTAAAATTAGCTGCGGACGAAATCAATGCCGCAGGAGGGGTCACTGTGGGGAGAGAGAAACGGCCCTTTAGGGTTGATGTGATGGATACCCGAGACCTTGAGCCCGTCGTGCCGGTCAGCGATGCCTTGTTAGTCCTTGAGAAACTCATTCTTGAAAGGAATGTTGATTTCATCGCCGGTGGTCCGGCGCGATCAGAAGCAGCCCTTGCAGCAATGGATTTGTTATCCAAATATAAAAAGGTGTCCATATTGACGACGGGCGCGCTCACTCCAGCCTATCACAAAAGGGTCGAAGCCGAATATGATAAATTCAAATATTGCTTCAGGATTTCCGGTGAGGTCGGCTGGTTGGTGACGGGAGAGTTCGTTCCCAAGCTGATGGATATCAAGGCAAAACTCGGACTCAATCGACTTTTTATCATGGTCCAGGACGTTGCTCATGCCCGCGCCACAGGCGATCTCACAGCCAAACTGGCTGGAGAAAAGGGATGGGAAGTCCTTGGCAGGGAAATTTATCCAACCGGGACCACAGACTTCTCCGTTGGGCTGCTTAAGGCGAGAAAAGATAACGCGCAGGTGATCCTTATCGTCATGGACATGCCGGAAAGCTCCATTCTCCTGAAGCAGTGGTTTGACCTGAAGATCCCCGCCCTTCCCTTTGGCACGATCATCGCCGCTGCGGAGCAACCGGGGTTCTGGAAGGCCACAGAAGGGAAAGGCGAATTCTGCATGGCCAGTGTGGTTAATGCAGGGAATGCCCCTTCCAATGCGACCCCCTGGACAATGAAATTTGTGGAGGCTTATCAGAAAAAATATGGATTGGAACCTGAGGGTTACGGGGCTTCCTCAAGTTACATGGTGCCCTATGTTTTGAAGGATGCGATTGAACGGGCGGGTTCTCTCAAATCAGATGATATTGTGGCGGCCCTTGAAAAAACAGATCTGATGGGAGTCTACGGAAGAATCAAATTTAATCCCAAGAACCATCAGGTGGTCCCCAGCACGGATCCAAATGAGGGAGCAGTCGGAACCATCTTCCAATGGCAGGCCGGAAAAAGAGTGGTGGTTTTCCCATCCAAAATTGCCATGGGCGAGATCAAACTCCCTCCCTGGATGAAAAAATAATAAAATCATTGCAAATTATAAAATTAGCAATGCAAAGTTGATACATTCGTAAAAAGTCGAAAAATCCTAATGATCGTCATTCCGGCCCCGATTTCCATCGGGATAAACTCCAGCCGGAATCCAGAACCTCTTGTTATCATTGGACTCATTTCCGTTCCGGAGTGACAAATTGATAATTATTAGAGGTTCCCTTAATTGTTAATTTTGCATTGATCACTTTGCAATTTGCATTGAGTCTGCTATGGATATTCTCATTTACGGCATTGTCAATAGTTTTTCCCTTGCGCTGATGGCCATTGGATTCACCCTCGTTTATGGCATCAGTCGGATTCCAAATTTTGCCCATGGGGCCCTCTATGTCATCACGGGGTTTCTCGTCTGGAGCCTCGTGCACCTCCTCAAATTGAACTATGTCGTCTCTATTATCCTGGCGTTAGTGATTATGGGACTGGTCGGAGCAGCCATCTACCGATTCGTTCTCATTCGGGTCAGAGGGATGGCCACCTCTGAAATCATCGCCACCTATGCCCTGGGACTGGCCGTTCTCGAATTCCTGCGTTGGGGAGGGTTCAAAGGGATGACCTATACGCTTCCTGTTTTCATTGAAGGCAGCATCGTTATAGGAGACATTCCTGTTGATCTTCAACGGGTGATCGTCATCGCAATAGGGATAGTGGTGGTCACCTTTATGTGGCTTTTTACTCACTTCAACAAGATCGGCTTAGCGCTGAGAGGAATGGCCCAGGATGAACACGCCGCCATGATGTTAGGGATCGATTCGGATAGGATGGCTATCATTGCCATGGCAATGGGATCTATGTTGGCCGGGATTGCTGCCATTACCCTGCTTCCTTTGGGAAACATCGTTGTCGAAGCGGGTTACAATGTATTAATCCTCTCGATCGCTGTTTGCATTGTGGGAGGTCTGGGCAGTTGGGTGGGAGCCATCCTCGCCGCTTTTATGATTGGATTCCTCCAGATCATCACCGTTGCCTACATCCAATCGCATTTCCATATGGTTGTGGCGCTCCTGGTTATCATTGCCACTCTGATATTAAAACCATCAGGACTCTTTGGCAGACAGAAGGAGCTGGAGGAGAGAGTCTAAAAAATCAATGCAAATTGTAAATTGCAAATTGCAAAATGATAAATGTGGCAGAATGATTTAAACAAACGGAGATAAAATCTGCAAAATCAGGAACGACGTAAAGAGCGATTAGATCGGGGGATTAAGGTTCGAACAGAAGGGATCTATGCCATCTCCTCCTGGCGGGAGGTCAGTTATCTTGTTCTTCCCAGATTGATTTTAATTTTAGGACTCCTCCTCCTTCCCTTGCTGATGCCCTCCCTTTATTGGAATAGGGTCATTTCTATTGTCGGCATTTACGCCCTCCTGGCTCTCGGCTTTGATTTCCTGGCTCATTATGTTGGGTTGGTCTCTTTGGGGGGGTCCTTCTTCATAGGAACCGGAGGTTACATTGCAGCCATTCTGAATAAATCTTTTGGACTGCCTCCGGCGCTCACCATTCCCCTCGCCACCCTGAGCGGGGCGATCATCTGCACGCTCCTCCTTCTCCCTGCCCTTCCTCTCAGGGGAGTCTACTTCGCCATTGTCACCCTCATGTATCCGCTGGTTCTGTTCAGAATTATTGAAGCTCTCAATATTTTGGGCGGGACGGATGGCATCCTTGGCGTAGCCAGCTTTCCCAATACATGGGTGGAACAGTATCTCATCCTGTCTATCATCATCTTTGCGCTCTTTGGGTTAAGAAGGCTGGTGAACGAGGATATTGGATTGGTCTTTCGTGGGGTCAAGGATAATGATCAAGCGGTCAGGGCTTCCGGGTTAAGCATCACTTTTTATAAAGCCATCGCCGTATTTATCACTTCAGCGCTCGGTTGTCTCGGAGGAGCTTATTTTGTCCATATTTACATGGTGGCCGGAATTTCATTGTTTGCCTTAGATTACTCCGTTATCCCCATTGCCGCAACAGTCATTGGCGGAGGGGGAACCCTCGTCGGCCCCCTTTTGGGCTGTTTTATCCTCGTTCCGATCTCAGAGTTATTACGGGCTTTTGGAACCTTGAGAATCGTTTTTTATTCCGTCATCCTGCTGGCTTTCATCATGTTTCGAAGCGAAGGCATTATGGTTTATGCCCAGAGGAAATATCATCAATTTGAGAGGTGGGTAAAGATATGAGCAAGGAGCCCATCCTGAATGTTAAAGAAGTTTCTAAAGCCTTTGGGGGAGTCCAGGCTTTAACAAGAGTTGGTTTTAGCGTTGGAGAAGGCGAAGTCTTTGGAATCATCGGTCCCAATGGTTCCGGAAAGACTACGCTTATAAACTGCATTACTGGTTTTATCAAGATGGATGCCGGCAATGTCTTCTACCGGGGCAAGGAGATTACAAACCGGGCGCCCAATCAAATTGCCAATCTCGGACTCACAAGAACCTTCCAGATCATGAGGCCTTACTACAGCCTCCCCGCCTATAAGAACCTCATCATTCCCCTCTTCTCTCCGAGGGCAAGAAAAAAAGGGGGGTGGCGTGGAGGAGGTAAGTTGGGGGATCGGGGCACAGTCGCCATCGATATTTTGGAAGAGATTGGCTTCGAGAGAGATTCTTTCGTTCCTTATAAATTGGCATCGAGTCTGCCGACAGGATACCTCAAGCGTCTTGAACTCGCAAGATGTCTTGCCTTGGGGCCTGATCTCATCCTCTGTGACGAAGTATTCTCAGGGCTTAGCATGAGCGAAATCGCCAGCATGGTCCCTTTAATCGAAAAATTGCAGATGGATGGGATTACTCTGGTGATGATAGAGCATCGATTACGGGAACTCTTCCGGGTGGCCAGTCGGGTAATGGTGTTAAACTTCGGGGAAAAACTGACCGAAGGGATTCCGGAAGAGGTCATGGCGGATGAGAGGGTAAAAGAAGCTTATCTCGGATCGGAGAAACTGCTCGATTATACGTTTGAAGCCTGAGACAAAGATCAGCGCAAAATTGGCATTTAAAAATGACCAATTAGCAATCAAAAAAATCCGAATCGAATGCTAACTTTGAAATGTTAATTTTGCAATTTGCAATGAGGCTTTAGAACAATGGAAGCTGAATTAACTTTCACCCAATTTGAGAGGATGTCTGAAAAATATCCCGATCGGGTGGCGATCATTTTTTTGGGCGAGAAGTTTACCTATGCTCGGCTGCAAAATCTCATTGGTCGGTTTGCCGCGTCTCTGAACCGCCTGGGAGTGAAAAAGGGCGATAAGGTCGTGCTCTACCTCTCAAACTCCGTCCAATGGGTCATCTCCTTTTTTGGGATTCAAAAGATTGGCGCTGTCGCTGTGCCCATTGCCCCGATCTATACCTCTTTTGAGATCGAATACATGAGCAATGACTCGGGCGCTGAGACGATCATCTGCCTGGATACCAATTTTGGTTATGTAAAAGAAATATTTCGAAAGACCGGGTTGAAACGAGTCATTGTCACAAACCTCGTCGACCTCCTTCCCTTCTGGAAACGGGCTGTCGGTTATCTCTTTGATAAGGTTCCCAAGGGAACTATCAAAAAAGATGAAAGTGTCCACTTCTTCAAAGACTTGATCAAACAAACGCCTGAAAAACTGGATGTGGAGATCGATCCCTGGAAGGATCTCTCCTATATCCTCTACACAGGCGGAACGACCGGCTTTCCCAAAGGAGTGCCCGGCAATCATGCCGGCATGACCTCTTACGTCAGAGATGTTATGGAAGAGGTGGCTGGAGGATATATTGAAGAGGGAAACGATACCTACATCGCCATCAATCCCCTTTTTCACATCATGGCTCTTGGATTGTTTACGGCCATCGGTCTCAATTATGGCAATACCACGGTTGTCATGCCCATGCCGCAGACCGATGCCATCTTATCGGCAATACAAAAATTTAAGGTGAGGTGGTTCCTCGGCGTCCCTGCGCTATACCGGATGATCCTCGAAAATGACCGATTGAATCAGTATGATTTGAGCTCTCTAAAGTACTGCTACTGCGGAGGCGATGTCCTCCCCGTTGAGGTCTCCAGGCGTTGGAAAGAACTTTTTCATATCCCCATCCATCAAGTCTACGGCTCAACCGAAGTGGGCCATATCACTTATACCCGCTTGAACAGAGAACCCGATGCCATGTCTATCGGCTTGCCCCTCAAATCGAGAAAATGCAAAATCGTTGATCCGGACACATTGGAACCCGTGCCCGCCGGGGAAATTGGCGAACTCCTGGTGACATCGGATTACACGATCAAGAAATATTGGAATAAGCCGGAGGAAACAAACCGGTCCTATGTGACATTAAACGGAGAGATCTACTACAGAATGGGAGACTACGTTCGGCAGGATGAAAACGGGGAGATTCGATATGTCGAGAGATCTGCCGATATTATTAAACACAAAGGTTACCGCGTTTCCGCTTCGGAGGTTGAGGCGGTCTTGCAAGATCATCCCACCATCGTTGGAGCGTGTGTGGTGGGCGTTCCCGATGCTAAGGTTGGAGAACGCATCAAGGCAATGGTCGTCCTCAAAGAGGATGCCAGAGGCGTTGATTCCTCTGAATTGCAAAAGTGGTGTCGCGAAAGGCTCGCTCCTTATAAAATTCCCCAATACATCGAATTCAGAGATATGCTTCCCAAATCGAAAGTTGGGAAACTCCTGAGACGCGAAATCAGAGACGAAGAACGCAGGAGAACCTCTAAAGACAAAAAGTAATTATCAGAATCTCGTGATCCTCCGAACCTTTTCGAGATCTGAGGAGTAACCGGCCATGTTAGAGATCAAGAATCTAATGGTCTTTTATGAGAATGCCCTCGCCATTAATAATATCAATATGAAGTGCCGCGAGGGCAAAGTCACAGGTGTCTTCGGAGCAAACAGCGCAGGCAAATCAACGCTGATGTATACGATCTCAGGAATTATATTGGATGTGAAGAAGAAAGAAGAGATGAAAGGCGGCGAAAGGATCACCGTCGTTGGTAGCATTATTTATAACGGATTGGATATAGCCCATCTGAAAGCGAGTGAAAGGGCCAGGAGAGGGATTATCCTCTGTCCGGAGCGGCGGAGGATCTTTCCGGAAAGCAGCGCCCTTGAAAACCTTAAGATCGGAGGCTATTTGGCCACGAAGGCTCAGGCTAAAAAGACTCTGGAATATGTCTTCACCATTTTCCCGGCGTTAGTAAATCTAAAGAGGAGAGAAGGAGGCTTTCTCAGCGGGGGGGAACAGCAGATGCTTGCCATCGGAAGGGCATTGATGGCGCAACCCAAAATGCTTCTTTTAGATGAACCTCTCCTCGGGCTAAGCCCTTTGATGGAGGCCATGCTTGCAAGGGCCATCCGCGATATCAATCGGCAGACCGGAATTACCCTCCTCATCTCAGAACAGTACGCCCGCCCCATTTTGCCCATCATCCATCATGGCTATATCCTTGAAAACGGCGGAGCGGTCTTGGAAGGAAATTCCCGGGAACTGATGGAAAACCCGGATGTGAAATCTGCTTATTTCGGGTTATAAGACGACAAGGAGGAGAAAGATGGAACTCTTCACGGCAATGAAAGAGAGGCGAAGCTGCCGGAATTTTTTAACCGAACCGGTGGACGAAGCAATGATTGAAAAAGTGTTAGAAGCCGCCACCTGGGCGCCGTCGCCACTCAACACTCAACCCTGGGAATTTATGGTCATCACCAATCCTGAAGTGAAGGGAAAGATCTTTGCCGAAGGGGAGAGATGCCGGAAGTGGGCACTCGAGACCACCGGTTGGAAGTGGCTGGGGGCCTATGCAATCGACTTTTTGAAATCCGCCCCTGTGATCATCGTAGTGATTGGTGATCCCAAGAAGACCGGCGTGGATATGTTTATGGAAGAAGGTTCGATGGGATATCAGGCGGCCTGCGCAGCCGCCATCCAGAACATGCACCTCGCCGCTCACGCCCTCGGTCTTAGCAGTTTGTGGTTCACTCTTTTTGACAAGAAGATTGTGAGAGAGATACTTGGCGTTGTCCCCGAGAAAACACCTCTGGCGTTGATTTGTCTTGGAAAGCCGGAGAGCTTACCGGCCCCCACACCCCCACCCCGAAAGAATATAAAAGAAAAGACAATTTATATCCGTTGATCGTTGTTTAAGCTTCTTCTGCTCTCCATCCCGGAGCAGGCATAAACTTAGGTGATACTCCCTGCCTAAAACCAAGTCTATTTTATAGCTATTTCTTAATATGGTATAACTTCTCAAATTTAAACACATTTTCCATTTCTAAATGATTTTTTTCACATTTTACGTAAACTGGCAATTTTTTTCTTGACAAAAAAATAATGTTCTGATAATAAGATGTAACGTTTTTTTTGGGTGGGCTTCTTCAATTTAATTTTTCACTCCTCGTTTCTTACAAAAAACAATTTGATCGGGACGTAAGTTAGCGTCTCAAGCGAGAGGCAGAGCCAAGCATAGATGAGGGGAAAAACCTTACTCATTCCCTTTGGCAAACCGAGTCTCCTCCGCCCATCCATGTCCGCATCTATTCCCATTTCATCGTTTCTCACGAAAGCATTAAACTCCCCGCCCTGCTTCACGATTCAATTACCATTTATTTCTTTTGAGAAAGGAGTCCTTGATGGCTGTTACCGGTGAGGTCCAACTCAAAGTTGAAAACATCCATATGGCCTTCGGAGGCGTTCAGGCTCTGATGGGGGTAAGTTTTGAAGTAAAAAAAGGTGAGATCTTTTCCATCATTGGCCCCAATGGCGCCGGCAAAACAGTTCTCCTCAATTGCATTAATGGCCTCTATACTCCTCAAAAAGGGAGAACCGAATTCGATGGAAAAGACATCAGCAGATTAAAACCCCACCAAAGAGCAGAGCGGGGGATATCAAGGACATTTCAAAAGCTCGAGCTCTTTAAAGGAGCAACCGTGCTCGATAATATCCGGCTCGGCCGTCATATCCATCTTAAATCGGGACTGCTCAGCAGTTCTCTCTATTTCGGGAAAACAGCCCGGGAGGAGATCGAGCACAGGGACTTTATCGAAAGGGAGATCATTGACCTTCTCGAAATAGAACATATGCGGCATAAGATTGTCGGAATGCTTCCTTATGGACTCCAGAAACGGGTCGAACTGGCAAGGGCGCTGGCCCTCAACCCCAAAATCATTCTTTTGGACGAACCTCTTGCAGGCCTCAACCTGGAAGAGGTCGAGGATATGGCCCGGTTCATCCTGGATATCAACGAAGAGGAAAGATGGCAGACCACCTGTGTTCTGGTCGAACATGACATGGGGGTCGTCATGGACATCTCCCATCGGGTCATCGCTCTTAACTTTGGCGAAAAGATTGCCGATGGGACGCCACCCGAGGTGCAGAAAAACCCCAATGTCATTAAAGCCTACTTAGGAGAGGCGGAGGATCTCTATGTCACACGACGTTAAGCGGAAAGAAATTGAAATTACCAAAGATTTAACCATCCCCAAGCTCTGGTTGGAGGCCGCTAAAAAATATTGGGATCAAAAAATAGCGATGCGCGAGAAGGAGTTTGGCATCTGGGTTCCCATGACCTGGAAACAGTATTATGAGTATGTCAAAAAGATCGCTCTCGGAATGGCCTCCCTCGGCCTTGAGCGAGGGGATAAGGTGGCCATGATCGGCGATAACCGTCCGGAAGCTCTCTGGGCTGAGATGGCCGCCATGTGTGTGGGCGGTGTGGGCGTATGGCTCTTCCAAGATTCCCTCATCGATGAGGTGAAGTATATTATCGACCACTCCGATGCCAAATTAATGGTGGGTGAAGGCCAGGAGGAAGCGGATAAGTACCTCATGATTAAGGATAAATGCCCCAAATTGAAGAAGATGCTCTGGGATGATCCAAAGGGGATGAGGAGTTATGATGATCCCACGCTGGTGAGCATCAAGGAAGTGATGAAACTCGGAGAGGAACTGGATAAGAAAGAACCCGGCCTTTTCGAGGACTTGATTTCAAAAGGAAAGGCTGACGACATCTGCCTTCTCTTCTATACCTCCGGGACCACAGCCCTTCCCAAAGGCGCGCTGCTGTCCCACTACAATATGTTAACCATGGGGCAGAATCTGATGCGGGTCGACCCCTATTTCGAGACTGACGATTTTGTCTCCTATCTTCCCTATGCCTGGATCGGCGAGCAGATGATGTCCATCTCCTGCGGAATTCAGGCTGGGTTCACCCTTAACTTCCCTGAGGAGCCGGAGACCGCCCAGGAAAATATCCGTGAAATCGGTCCCCATGTGATGTTTGCGCCTCCCCGGGTCTATGAGCAGATGGTCCGAAATGTCCAGGTTAAATATCTCGATGCCTCCTGGTCAAAAAGAAAAGCTTATGAACTGGCGATGAAGATTGGGTATCATGTGGCGGAGTTGGAATTTACAAAAAAGCCTGTTCCATTGCACTGGAAAGCCCTCAACTATCTTGCCTATTTGGGCGTCCACAACAAATTGAAGGACCATTTAGGGCTGTCAAGAATAAGGGACACTTATACCGGTGGAGCGGCTATGGGCCCGGACCATTTCCGGTTCTTCCATGCCCTTGGAGTCAATCTGAAGCAGATCTATGGCCAGACAGAGATTGCCGGAATTTCGGTTCTTCATCGAGATGGCGATATTAAATTCGATACGGTAGGCATACCCATTCCGGAAACAGAAGTAAAAATTACTCCGGATGGAGAAATCATCTCAAAGAGCCCCTCTGTTTTCCAAGGTTATTACAAGATGCCCGAGGAAACAACAAAGACCTTAAGAGACGGTTGGCTTCATTCCGGCGATACCGGTTTTATCGATGCCGAAGGCCATCTGGTCGTTTTCGATCGAACTAAAGACGTCATGATATTGAGCGATGGAACAAAATTCGCTCCGCAGTATCTGGAGACCAGGCTCAAATTCAGCCCTTATATCAGGGAGGTCTGGGCAATCGGGGACAAACGACCTTATGTCACCATAGTGATTTGCATCGATTATGCCGTCGTGGGTAATTGGGCAGAGGCTCGAAATATTGTCTACTCCAGTTATCCGGAACTCTCTCAGATTCCCCAGGTCTATGAACTGATTCAGAAAGAGATCGTCAAGATGAACCGTGACCTGCCTCCGGTTGCCCGGGTGAAAAGGTTTGTCAATCTCTATAAGGAATTTGATGCGGATGATGATGAATTGACCCGAACTCGAAAACTGAGAAGGGCATTTGTCGAAGAACGCTATAAGGATATTCTGAATGGGCTTTACTCGGATGTGAATACGGTCCATATGGACACCAACATCACCTATGAAGACGGAAGGGTGATCCATATTAAAACAGACATGAAAGTGATGGAAGTGCCGCAGTAAAGAATCAATGCAAAATTAACATTGTAAAATTAGCAATATGAAACCGGTCAATAATATTTCTGAAAATCGTTATCGCTGTCACCCTGAACTCGTTTCAGGGTCTTATCTATTCTGTAAAAATCCAGATGCTGAAACAAGTTCAGCATGACATTTTTCCTGTTTCTTGACTTTTTACGAGACCATCAATTTTGTAATTTGCATTGATCTTTTAGAAGGAGGCAACATGGAAATCTTTTTACAGCTTTTAATTACAGGGATTCTGGTGGGAAGCATCTATGCCCTGGTGGCTCTCGGATGGACGCTGATTTATAAATGCTCAGGCGTCCTCAATCTGGCCATGGGCGAATTAACACTCATCGGGGCCTATGTCTGCCTGACCTTTTATCACTGGGGATTTCCTTTCATCCTGGCTTTGTTCTTCACCCTGGTGATTGGATTTATTTTAGGGATTTTGACGGAAATCCTCTTCTTAAGGCCGATGGTTGGAGAGCCCCATTTAGCCGTCATCATGGTAACCGTCGGGCTTGCCTTTTTCTTTAAGGGGCTGGTCATGCTCATCTGGGGAACGGATACCCGTGTCTTTTCTCCAGCGGTATTTCCAATGGAGCCCATTTTTCTTGGAAAGATCGTCATCGGCCAGGTATTCCTGTGGGCTTTTGTTGCCTCCATCATCCTCCTCCTCGCTTTTGTCTCCTTCTTCAAATTTACGAAGTGGGGACTCTCGATGCAAGCAACGGCTGATGATGAAATGGCCGCCCTTTCCTTAGGAGTCAACGCAAAAGTGGTCTATGCCCTTGCCTGGGCAATCGCCTTCATGGCCGCAGGAGTGGGTGGAACCCTGCTTGGAAATATCAACGGCCTCAATATCTCTGTGGGTTATCTGGGCCTGTTAGTGTTACCGGCAGTCGTTCTGGGAGGGCTCAACTCAGTGCCTGGAGCTATCGTCGGCGGTCTGGCCATCGGTATTATTCAAAACCTCGCAGATGGATACCTGAGTCGTTTCACCCCGGGCGGGGTCAAGGATGTCTTCCCCTTTGCGGTCATGGTCATCGTTTTACTATTTAAGCCTTATGGGTTATGGGGCTGGGTGCGAATCGAAAGAGTCTAAAAAAACCTGGAATTATGGAATATTGGAATAATGGAACAATGGGTAAAATGGCAATTTCAAAACCTAAGCTTCGGGTTATATTTTAAACCCAACATTCCAGTATTCCAGCATTCCACTATTCCAGTACTTTTGGGAGGTTTAACATGAGTTACCGTCCTTGTGGTGTCTATCATCAATATTATCGACAGGACCACGCCTGGTGGCAGACCAAATTTGTCTGGGGGAAAATGATCTTCTTATTCATCGCCGTCTTTTACCTCTTCCCCCAGTATGCCGGGATGTACTTCATCGCGATAGCCAATGTCGTGGGATATACCATTCTCTCTGCCATGGGGGTCCAGTTGCTCATCGGCTACTGCGGCCAGGTCACCCTCGGACACGCCGCATTCCTGGCTATGGGAGCATATACCTGTACGCTGTTGATGCTTCAACTTCATATCCCCTACCCCATTGCCATGGTCATGGGGGGAATTGTTGGCGGCTTATGGTCTGTCCTGTTTGGCCTCCCATCTGCCCGTGTGAAGGGATTCTATCTTATTATGACCACGATGGCCGCTCAATTTCTCACGGTGGAGTTTTTCATCACCCAGTATGTCAGCAAGATTGGCGGAAGGGGGGTTGCCTTCTCCATTCCGCCTGGGACAGTGAAGATCGGCCCCTGGATGATCAAGGATGATAGGGATGTCTATTATCTCATGGCGATACTGGTCGTCATATTCACTATCATCATGGCAAATCTGGTGCGTTCAAAGATCGGCCGGGCCTGGATTGCCATTCGGGACAATGATATCGCTGCGGAGACTATGGGCGTTAATATCGTTTTATATAAACTGGTTGCCTTTTTTGTGGCAGGATTTTTTGGCGGGATTGCGGGCGCGTTCTGGGTCACCTCTCTGGCTGCTGTCAGCCCCGAACACTTCCATTTTGGCTGGTCTCTCTGGCTTGTGGGTGTCATCCTCATCGGAGGAGTGGGAAGCATCCACGGAACGATCTTCGGCGCCTTATTTATGACACTTATCCCTGAAGCCCTCAAATTCCTTATCTTCGCTCTCACCCAGAATCCTGTCTTTGTAAATATTATGCCCTTTTTACCCCTTTTGTTGGAGAAATTTCTCTATGTGAAAGAGGCCGCCTTCGGTCTGGCCATCGCCCTCTTTCTCATCTATGAACCGAATGGAATTTCTTATCGTTGGTGGCAGATTAAGAACTACTTTAATTTATGGCCGTTTTCATATTAATTTATCGCCATGAACCATGCGAGGTTCATGGCAGCCATGCACCCCACGTGGTGCATGGCGCTGGTGGCAGATTAAGAATTATTTTAACCTTTGGCCCTTTTCATATTAACGTGGATCGTTATTCATGAATCGTGTTGAAGAAGATCGTAGCGCCCTCATTTACTGAGGGCGAAAGAATTCCGTCGGCAGTAAATGCCGACGCTACAAATTTGCGAATCACGATTCACAAATCACTAAAGAAGGAGGTGATGCGACGTCATTGGATGGTGGGAGGCAACCTAAATCAAATCATTTTCTTAACTTTTCACAGGAGGTGTCAAATGAGAATTAAAATGAGAATTAAAATGATCATCCTAATGTCTTTTATCTTATGCTTCATTGCTTCTTGGTCTATAGGTCAAGAGGTGAAAGTAGGGGCCCTCCAGGATACAACCGGAGCCACTTCTGATGTGGGTAAGGATGAGGCTCTCGGTGTCCGGGAAGCCACCCAATATTATAATGATATGGGAGGGATTAACGGCAAAAGGATCCGGTTGTTTCAATATGATTATGGCTACCGTATCCCTGAAGCCATCACTACTTACAAACGCTTCCGGGATTTTGATAAAGTGGTCATGGTCTTAGGATGGGGAACAGGGGACACCGAAGCTCTCTCTCCCACGATCAATGCGGATAAGATGCCCTATCTTTCCAGTTCCTTTTCAGCCCATATAACCGACCCCAAAAAGACTCCCTACAACTTCGTTTATGGAACCGACTACTCGACAAATGCCCGTGGCGCCGTACAGTACTGGTTTGATGAAGTCTGGAAGAAAGACCCCAAGTGGAAAGAGTTAAGAGATAAAGGCGCCAAGCCTAAATTTGTCTGCTTCATTGATACAGCGATTCCCTATGCAACCGCGCCCATCAAAGCGATTAAAGATCAGGCAACCATCCTCGGATTTGAGATCGGCCCGGATCAGCATATCCCTCTAACCGGGCTCGATATGAAAAGCCAGGTGATTGCGGCTAAGGGCTTTGGAGTCAATCTGGTATGGCATGGAAATACCACCATGTCCGTCTCCGCCGCACTTAAAGACGCCATGGCGCTGGGTCTCGGGGCAGACCATATCATCAATAATTGGGGATTTGACGAGAACCTTCCAAAACTTGCAGGGCCTGCGGCTGAGGGCGCCATCGGTCTTCTAGCCTGCTCTCTATTTATCGAGGAATTTCCTGGAAAGAAGAAGGTGCTCGATTATGCAAAGAAGCTGAACCCTGGCATTCCCCTTGAAAACCGTCTCATCCGTACTGTCCAGGGCTGGTTAAAGGTGGGCATGGCCGTAGAAGCCATGAAACGGGCAGATAAGGCAGGGAAACTGAATGGCCCTGGAATCAAAGACGCCTTCGAGACTTTTAAAGACTGGCCGGGATTGAAGGAATTTGGCGGCCAATCAGTTACGCTTACTCCCACGGACCACCGCTATAGCTCAATCGTCAAGGTTGGAAGAGTCGTGAAAGGGAAACCGCAGACAGTAGGGGAAGTTGATATGCGAGCTAAATTTCCTGACAGATGGGCCGCATGGCTTGGCTGGTAATAAAACATAAAGAGTGAGGAGGAAATATCTTGGAACAAAAACCAAATGGCGTCATCCTCAAACTGAACAATATCGAGGTCATGTATCACGAAGTCATCCTGGTCTTAAAGGGGGTCTCCATTGATGTTCCTCAGGGAGGGATTGTGGCCCTCCTTGGGGCGAATGGAGCAGGGAAATCCACCACCCTGAAATCGATCTCCGGTTTGCTCAAACACGAGGATGGCGAGGTAACCGATGGAAGCATCGAGTTTATGGGAGAAAAGATCCAACATCTCTCCGCTGAGGAGATTTCCAAAAGAGGAATCTTCCAGATCATTGAGGGAAGAAGGGTCTTCGGACATCTCACCGTAGAGGAGAATCTCCGGGTGGGCGCCCACCTCAGGGGAACAGGGTCGGCCACCAAAGAAAGGCTGGAGATGGTCTATCACTACTTTCCAAGGCTGGTGGAGAGGCGCAATGTCCTTGCCGGTTTCATCAGTGGCGGTGAACAGCAGATGACTGTTATCGGCAGAGCTATGATGGCCCGGCCCAAACTGATGCTCCTTGACGAACCCTCCATGGGTCTTGCTCCCCTTCTCATCAAGGAGATCTTCGAAATCATTAAAAAATTAAACCAGGAAGAGAAGATACCGCTCCTTCTGGTGGAACAGAATGTGAAGTTAGCCCTGACGGTGGCGCCTTATGCTTATGTCCTGGAGAACGGCAGGCTCGTGATGCATGACACTTCAGAAAAATTGAAAGAGAACCCCGATATCAGGGACTTCTATTTAGGCCTCTCTGATATCGGTGAGAAAAAAAGTTTCAGGCAGGTAAAGCATTATAAAAGAAGAAAAAGATGGCTCACCTAAACGAAACATTGCAAATTGCAAAATTAACAATGATCAATTAACACTGCTAACTTTGCAATGCTAATTTTGCAATGAAAATTGATTATTAATTCAAAGGAGGTTCATTATGCGAAAGCCATTGTTAATGCTGTTGATAATGATCTTTGGAATATCAGGGGTGATGGGTTGCGCAGGCCTTCGCCCAACGGACGATGCTGGAAAACCTAAGATCACATTGGAGCGAGTTGATCTAAGTCGATTAGGCCCCTGGGTAGAGCTTCCCGCTCCTACCGTAATGGGCTTGGGGTTTGTTTTTAACGTTGATAATCCAAGCAGTTATCCTATTAAACTCGAGAACTTCAAGTTTGCCGTCTTTTTTGAGGCGCCTGGCACTAAAGAATTCATGGTGCTAAGCACCGCAACCGTTTATGATCAAATTTATTTTGCGCCTAAAACGGTTAGCCAGTATCGAGTTGTTGAATTTCTCGACTCTGGCGGGGTCATGAGAGCTTTATTGATCCCTAACAGGCCTGCACTTCAGAGATTAAAATTGGAAGTCAACCCCCTCACGAAAGAATGGTTTACAAAAATGGGCACCGGTGACTTTCCATTTCAGATCAAGGCAGGAGAAGGAATGGCAGTCTTCTCAAGCGAAGGAGTCAAAGGAGGCAAGGAAGACTTCTTCGTCCCCTTTGAAGGAACATTCCCAAAAAAGAAGTAATAAAGCCTAATTGATAATTAGAGTCTGTTTATAAATGCACCTTTTCCGACATGCCGGACCTGAGGAGCCTGCCCCGTACTGGATACGGGGGCATCCAGACGTCGTCCCGACGAAAGTCGGGAACCATCTCAAAGACTGGGTCCCGGTTTCCACCGGGAACCCTGGATTCCGGCTTTCGCCGGAATGACGACCATTTTGGAAACCGTTGGTTTATAAACAGACACTAATTAAGTCCTCACCAAATCCCCCCTTCCCCCATTTCTAAAGGGGGGGAGGGGGGATTATTCGTCTTCATTATATTTAAATGTTTTTTATGTCGATTTATAAATCATTAAAATATTTGTAGCGTCCCGATTTAGTCGGGACGAACTTCGCCCCCAATAAATTGGGGCGCTACAATTTTAGGAGATTTTTCATGCCTAGACCGGATCCAATGGACCGGGTTTCTGGTTTTCTTAAAAAGAATCTCGAAACCCTACCCCACAAAAAGCGCCTCGAATACCTCAATCAAAAACTGAGAGGAATCATACAATACGCATATAAAAATTCTGTTGCTTTCAAAAATAAAATGGAGTCTGTGGGGCTCAAGCCAAAAGACATCCGGACCATCAAAGATTTAGAAAAGATCCCCATCACCAAGAAGGCTGATTTAGTCGAACTCCAGAAAAAGAATCCTCCCTTCGGCGGGTTTGAAGGGGTCCCTGTCTCTGAATTGAAAAGAATCTACGTCTCTCCGGGACCCATTTGCGAACCGGGCGAGATGGAGTATAACGAACTGGGTTGGGCGCAGGGAATGTATGCCGGAGGGTTTCGTCCGGGGGACATCGTCATTAATACCTTCAGCTACCACATGGTCCCCTTTGCCCTGCATATGGTGGATAACTCCCTCCATCGGAATGGCTGCATTGTGATTCCTACCGGCGTTGGAAACACGGAGCAGCAGGTCAATATATTGAAGACCTTTCAGGCTACCGGGTTTTGCGGAACGCCCAGTTTTCTTCTCAACATCGCAGAGAAAGCAGAGGAGATGGGATTCGATCTAAAAAAAGATCTCAACCTCCAGGTCGGTTTTGTGGCTGCGGAAATGCTCCCTGAATCTCTTCGTTCGAAATTGGAAGAAAAATTTGGAATGGTCATCCGCCAAACCTATGGGACGGCGGATATCGGATGCCTGGGTTATGAGTGTCTGGGAAAAAGCGGGATGCACATTCCGGATGACAAAATTATTGAGATTGTTGACCCGGATACGGGCAAACAACTGGGGCCTGGAAAGACCGGAGAGATTGTCGCTACCAGCTTTAATAAGGTTTATCCTTTGATCCGTTTTGGAACAGGAGACCTCTCCATTGTGACCGAAACGCCCTGTCCCTGCGGAAGGACTTCTCCCAGGTTGATCAAGATCCTGGGCAGGGTCGATCAGGTGACCAAGGTCAGGGGACTCTTTGTTCACCCCGGTCAGGCCGAGGAGGTCGCCTCACGATACCCCCAGATTGAAAAATACCAGGTGGTCGTCACACGCAAGGAGCATAAGGATGAGATGATCTTTCGAATCGAACTGAAAGAAGAACCTCCCCCGCCTGAAAAGTTGAAGGAAGAGATAGAAAAGACGATCAGGGATGTGATCAAAGTCAGGGGCGATGTGAAATTTGTCCCGAGGGGAACGATTCCGGAGGGGGCCCGAAAGATCGACGATCAACGCAGTTGGGAGTAGAAAAAGGGAATATTGGAATAATGGTAACACTTTAGTGCTTTGAAAAAACTGATCTAATCCCCTCGGCTTCGAGTCGCAACGACCTTCATCCCCCTTTGTCAAAAGGGGGAAACCTTTCTCCTCCCTTTGGCAAAGGGAGGTTGGGAGGGATTTTACAAGACGATTTCAAACAACTAAATTATTGCATCAATTTTTAGATTGACGTAAATGACCAAGTATGGTAAAAAAGTCTCAAATTAAATAAAAGGAGAGTGCGCTATGAAGATCCACTACGAGGGATTTATGAGGGAAAAGATACGAAGGAATCCGATTACCATCGGCCCGGATGCCAATTTTTTTGAAGCCCGGGCTCTTATCCATGACAAGGGGGTCCGCCACCTTCCCGTGGTTGACAAGAACAATCATCTCATCGGAATCGTCACAGATCGGGATGTCCGGGAAGCCGCTCCCTCTGATGCAACCCTGCTCAGTGTCCAGGAGCTCAACTACCTCCTTGGGAAATTGAAAGTCTCTGCCATCATGACACCCAAAGAAAAACTGATCACGATCACTTCGGAGACCCTGATTGAAGAGGCGGTCAAGCTGATGCGGGACCATAAGATCGGATGCCTCCCCGTCGTGGAAGGCGAAAAACTCTATGGAATCTTTACAGAGACCGATGCTCTCGACCACCTGGTTGATATCTTTGGTTTGAATCAGAAAGGAACCCGGTTAACCATCGCCTTTGAAGATAAACCCGGCTCCATCCTCGGAGCCCTCGAAGTTTTCAAGAAACATAATATCAATATCATCAGCATCGTCACCCCCTCCTTCATCGTCGATGGCAAAAGGATTGCCGCAATCCGGATTCAGACAGAAAATTATCAGGAAGTCAAAAAAGACATAGAGAAGGCAGGGTATGATGTCCTCTCCGTAGGCCATTGGCCCTCAATATAGTGGAATGGTGGAAAGTTGGAATGATGGAATAGACCTTTTGGAATAGTGGAAAGTTGGAATTATGCCTGCCTGCCCCGCCCTCGGTCGGGACCGGGGTCGGCAGACAGGGAATAATGGGAAAAACATCTTTTTTTTATCAAAACCCAATATTGATGAATTCATAAAAAGCCGAAAAACAGGGGAAATGTCATGCTGAACTTGTTTCAGCATCTAACAAAATCAAGCAATTACGAGACCCTGAAACGAGTTCAGGGTGACAGATCGGGACTTTTTACGAGATCATCAATATTCCAGTGTTCCATTCTTCCGATAATTTCCCCGTCATTCCAATATTCCATTATTCCATTTTTTTTGCTATAGACTTAACAGTTTACGTTAAGTGCTTTATCGGCATGGAAATCGATGGGTTAAAATATTATCAGATCGGCGAATTGGCCAATCTGTTAGGCTTGAGCCCACGGACGATCCGGTATTATGAGGAGATCGGCCTCCTCAATTCCGTAAAACGGATCGAGAGGGGAAAACGGGTCTATACGGATAAGGATCTTCAGCGTCTCAAGTTTATCCAGAGGCTCAAGCATCTTGGCCTCGCCCTCTCAGAAATGCATGAACTGGAGGACATCTATCAGATTCACCGGACCAACAGGAAAGTTTTGCCGCGGCTTCTCGAATTACTCGACAACCATGCCGCTCATATTGACGAACGGATCAACATCCTCCTCAAATTAAAAACCGATATTCTCAATTACCAGGGGAAAGTCCGTGAGAAGTTAAGCCTCGAAGACGATACCCGGAAAGGAGAAGAACTTGAAAAGAGAAGTGGTGATTACCAGCGCCGTCAGGACGGCTATCGGTAACTTTCTTGGCGCCATGAGTTCCATTACCGCTACAGAACTTGGAGCGAAGGTCATCGAAGAGGCGGTCAAACGCTCAGATATCCGGAAGGAGGATGTGGATGAGGTGATTATGGGCAATGTCCTTCCCTTCGGGCTCGGACAGAATCCTGCCCGCCAGGCCATGATCAAAGCAGGGATCCCGATGGCTGGAGGAGGTCTCACGATCAATAAGGTCTGCGGCTCCGGTCTGAAAGCGGTCATGTTGGCCGCCCAGGTCATTATGGCAGGAGACGCGGATGTGATCGTTGCGGGCGGAATGGAAAACATGAGCCGTGTCCCTTATTATCTCGATAATGCGAGAACAGGTTATCGGCTCTGGGATGGGAAACTCGTCGATGGAATGGTCCATGACGGACTCTGGGATGTGGTGAACGACTACCATATGGGATTTACTGCTGAGATTCAATCAATAAAGTTTAATATCAGCCGTGAGGAGCAGGACCGATTCGCTCACGAGTCGAATCAAAAGGCGATGAAGGCGATCCGGGAGGGAAGATTTAAAGAGGAGATCCTTCCCATTGCTCTGCCTTCTAAGAAAGGAGAACCAACCCTTTTTGATACGGATGAGGGACCCCGGGACACAGACCTTCAGGCTCTGACCCGCTTAAAATCTGTTTTTAAAGAGGGCGGTGTCGTCACCGCAGCGAATTCCTCCAAGATCAGCGACGGCGCAAGCGCTCTTGTGCTCATGTCCCACGAGAAGGCAAAGGCTCTGGGGGTCAAGCCCATGGCAAAGGTGGGTCCACAGGCCGCTGCCGGTGTGGAACTGGAGGATGTGCTGGTGGCTCCCATTCAATCGATTCCGAAAGCCCTTAAAAAGGCGGATCTCACACTCAAAGAAATCGACCTCTTTGAGATCAATGAAGCTTTTTCAGCCACAACTCTGGCCGTCATCAAAGCATTAGGAATTGATAGAGAGAGGGTCAATATAAAGGGCGGCGCTGTCGCCCTGGGACATCCCATTGGCGCCAGCGGGGCAAGAGTTCTGACGACAATGCTCTATGCGATGAAAGAAAGCGGCGCAAAGAGGGGAATGGCCTCCCTCTGTCTGGGAGGAGCGGAAGCCGTCAGTTTGATTGTAGAGAGAATTGAGTAATCCAGATTCCCCCTCACCCTAACCCTCTCCCGCCGGGGGAGAGGGAAATGTTCTTAGTTCTCTCCCCCTTGACGGGGGAGGGTTGGGGTGGGGGTGAGTAAGTATTTTAGGAGGGACTCATGGAAATCAAAACGATCGGCGTGGTGGGAGCCGGGCAGATGGGAAATGGAATTGCCCAGGTGGCTGCCCAATCCGGGCTTCAGGTGGTGATGAGCGATATTTCGGAACCATTTGTCCAGAAAGGGTTGACGGCCATCTTAAAGAATCTGGACCGGATAGTGGAGAAAGGAAAGATTTCTTCTCAGAAGAAGGATGAAATCATGGGAAGGATCAGGGGAACGGTTCAGGTGAAGGAGATGGCAGAGACCGATTTTGTGGTGGAAGCCGCCACGGAGAACGAAACCCTCAAATTAAACATCTTCAAAGAACTGGACCAGATCTGCCGGAATGAGGTCATCCTCTCGAGCAATACCTCTTCCATCTCCATCACCAAAATCGCTTCGGCGACCCGGAGACCTTCCCTGGTCATCGGAATGCATTTCATGAATCCTGTTCCTGTGATGCAACTGGTGGAGATTATCCGCGGTCTTCAGACCTCTCAGGACACGTTTGACGCGGTGAAAACCCTTTCCGAGTCAATGGGAAAAACCCCCGTAGAAGCCAGTGATTTCCCGGGCTTTATCTCAAACCGGATTTTAATGCCGATGATCAATGAAGCCATCTTCGCCCTCTTCGAGGGGGTGGGAACACCCGAGGCCATTGACACGGTGATGAAGTTGGGAATGAATCATCCGATGGGACCACTGGCCCTCGCTGACCTCATCGGTCTCGATACCTGTCTGGCCATTATGGAGGTGCTCTACAAAGGTTTTGGAGATTCAAAATATCGCCCCTGCCCTCTTCTTAAGAAATATGTAGATGCAGGCTACCTCGGAAGAAAAACAGGCAGAGGATTCTATAATTACAGTTCGTAGTTCGAAGTTCAGAGTTCGGAGTATTTGGTTTTCAACTCCGAACTCCGAACTAATCACTCCGAACTTTCTTTGAAGGCAGATGGATTTCAAACTCACACCGGAACAAGAGATGATACGGGATATGGTGAGGGACTTTACGGAGAAGAGCATCAAGCCCGTAGCCGCCCTACATGACGAGGAGAAACATTTCCCCTATCAGAACATCAAGAGAATGGCCGATTTGGGCCTGATGGGGATGAACATTCCCATCCAATATGGGGGATCAGAGGTCGGGGTGATCGCCTATAGCCTTGCCGTCACAGAGATTGCAAAAGGATGCGCCTCCCATGCTGTCACCGCTTCCGTCACCAATATGGTCGCAGAGGTTATTTGCGAATTCGGTCAGGATGAAATAAAAAGAAAACACCTCCCTAAATTATGTAATGGAGAATATCCAGCAGGTTCTTTTGCTCTTACCGAACCTCATGCCGGCTCCGATGCGGCCAATATCCGGACCTCTGCTGTGTGCCGCAACGACACTTACACCCTCAGCGGAACCAAGTCGTTGATTACCAGTGGAGAGGTTTCAGGCGTAACGGTTGTCTGGGCCGTGACCGAGCGCAATTCAAAAAAAGGAAAGGGGATCTCCGCCTTTGTGGTTGAAAAGGGAACGCCCGGCTTTAAAGTGGGAAAGGCTGAAGAAAAGATGGGCCACCGGGCTTCACTGCTCAATGAGCTGATTTTTGAAGACTGCGTTATCCCGGCCAACTGCCTCCTGGGAAAAGAAGGCGAAGGGTTCAAGATTGCCATGATGGAGCTCGATGGCGGGCGAATCGGCATTGGATCTCTATCGGTCGGCGTGGGGTTTGCCGCAATCGATTTCGCCACGCAATATGTTAAGGAGAGGGAGGCTTTCGGAAAACCTCTTTCAATCTTTGAGGCCATCCAATGGATGATTGCTGATTCCTATACCGGCCTGGAGGCGGCTCAGCTCCTTGTCCTCCGCGCGGCTTACCTGAAAGAAAATAGACTCCCTTTTACAAAAGAGGCTTCAATGGCAAAACTTTTCGCCACAGAAACCGCACGGAATGTAGCCATTCGCGCCATTCAGATGCTCGGCGGTTACGGATATACCAAAGATTACCCCGTTGAACGTTACCTCAGGGATATCATCGGAACAACCCTCTATGAAGGGACCTCCGAGATTCAGCGAATCGTCATCTCAAGGGAGATACTTCAAGGCTAACCAAAAATATTTAAAATTTCCCCAGTATCTCCCCTCCCCCTTCGACGGGGG
>Ga0207951_100276_pt1 | contig 29387 bp, 25 predicted proteins | sample Subbio12Aug_8Bad_FD_184830 | JGI IMG/M metagenome (GOLD analysis project Ga0207951, IMG submission 184830) | Serpentinite rock and fluid subsurface biosphere microbial communities from McLaughlin Reserve, California, USA - CR12Aug_8Bad (SPAdes) | ecosystem: Environmental > Terrestrial > Deep... | reverse complement strand
TGGAGTGAAAGGAAAAATCAGCCCTTCTTCTCTTCGAAGGGCAAGAGGTGGGTCAAAAACCTTGAGTATCTTGTCGGTGGGTCAATCCTTCTGAGCGGAGGTGGGTCACTTCAAATGAGCGTTAAAGGCTTATGCCAGTTACTCGGGACTGCATTATTCGATCTCTTACTGGCGAACAGCCTCCCAGTTGGAAGTCGATTTCATCCTGGGGGACCATGAAGTCGTCATCGAGGTTAAAGGGACGAGTTCCGCCCAGCCCCAGCATCTCAAGGGGCTGACCGCCTTCGGGGAGGAATACAGATCTCGCCGTCGCATATTGGTGTCCTGTGATCCGCAACCCCGCTCGGTTACGGCCAGGATAGAAATCCTCCCCTGGAGAGTCTTTTTGGAAGACCTCTGGTCCGGGAAAATCATCCGTTGAAAAATAGGATGCAGGATCAGATTTGGGCAACGGCCCGCAATGATTTGACCCCATAACACTCTCCAAAGGGCGGCAGTCTACCGCATTAAGGTTGACTCATTGATATTAATAACATCTTTCGGAAAAGGATAAGGTAAAAAATCATATGGTGAAAAAATTTTCTTCCGAGCGTGCCTCAAAGTTTACGGAATCGGTGATCCGGGAGATGACCCGGATCTGCCTCAAACATCAGGGCGTTAATTTGGCTCAGGGTTTCCCTGATTTTCCGGCCCCCCTTGAAGTCAAAGAGGCCGCTATAAAAGCCATCCGGGCAGACTTTAACCAGTATGCGATCACCTGGGGAACGATTAATCTTCGCCAGGCTATAGCCGAAAAGTTCGCCTGGTATAATGGCGTCACCATCGACCCGGAGGGGGAGATTACAGTCTGTTGTGGGTCAACTGAGGCAATGATCTCTTCGCTGATGGCCATCGTCAATCCTGGCGAAGAAGTCGTTGTATTTGAGCCGTTTTATGAGAACTATGGCCCGGACACAATCCTCTGTGGAGCCAGACCACGATTCATCACTCTCCATGAACCGGATTGGCATTTCGATGAAAAAGAACTGACCCGTGCTTTTAGTAACAAGACCAGAGCCATCATCCTCAATACTCCCAATAACCCCACGGGCAAGGTCTTTTCGCTGGAAGAACTTCAGTTTATTGCCGATCTCTGCCTGAAATGGGGTGTCGTCGCCGTGACCGACGAGATTTATGAACACATTCTTTATGATGGAACCAAGCATATCAGCATTGCCTCCCTACCTGGAATGCGAGATCAGACCATCACGATCAACTCCATCTCCAAGACCTACAGCCTCACTGGCTGGCGAGTGGGCTGGGCCATTGCTTCCGCTCCGTTTACATCTTCCATTCGAAAGGTCCACGATTTCTTAACGGTTGGAGCGCCTCACCCTCTTCAGGAAGCGGCTGCGATGGCTCTGAAGATGGACCGGAGTTACTATCAGATTCTGGCGAAGGAATATAAGGAGAGAAGAGATTTTCTTGCTCAGGTTTTAGAGGAGACCGGATTTAGAGTCTTTCTCCCTCACGGAGCTTATTACATTATGACCGATGTGGGCCATTTCGGTTTTTCTGATGATCTGACTTTTGCAAAGTATCTGGTTGAAAAGGCAGGTGTGGCCACTGTTCCAGGCAGCAGTTTTTACAGCCATCCCTCTCTGGGATCGACCAAGGTTCGTTTCTGTTTTCCGAAGAAGATGGAGACCCTTGCAGGGGCTGATGAGAAACTGCGGAAATTTAAAGCTGCCCCCCCTTCATTTAATTGACTGTGTCCTATATGTCTGGAGGCTGAACTCACCCCAACCCTCCCTGAGAGGGAGGGTAATCGATATGCGCTTCACGTGATTCCTCCCCCTTCAAGGGGGAGGTCAGGAGGGGGATGGGAGATTACTCTTACCACAACTTACTTCATTCGTCCTTCCACGGCCTCCCATTTAATATTCTTGAAGAAGGCAGTGATATAATCTGCCCGCTTCAAACCATAATCGATCATAAAAGCATGTTCAAAGACATCCATAATCAATAACGGATTGCATCCGGCGGGATGTCCGACATCGTGTTCATTGATCCACTGGTTGATTAATCTCCCGCTGACCGGGTCCTGATAGAGGATGGCCCAACCAATGCCCCTCATCGCGCCCACCCCTTTGAAGTCGGCTTCCCAGTTCTCATAACTTCCAAACTCTTCAGTTAGCTTCTTACCGAGTTTGCCGTCCTTATTCAATGCTGCTTTCCCGCCTAAATTTTCAAAATAGAGTTCATGGAGTCTCATTCCGTTAAACTCCCAGCCGAGCCTTCGTTTCAACTCAGCATATTCAGGGGTCCCGATCTTTCCACCTTTGGCCATTTCAGAAAGGGTATCCAGAACCTTGTTAGTATTGGTCACATATCCCTGATAGAGCGTGAAATGGTTTTTCAGAAGGACTTCGCTGAATCCCTCCATCCCGATGAGTCCATTGTAATCCTTTGCCGTATAAGCCATGTCGTGTATCCTCCTTTCTCAAATTGATAGTTTAATCATAACAGAAAAAAGCCCGGTTGCAAGTTAGTATCCGAGAAGATCCCTGCTCTCTACACCTGGAATGAAGTCTTAAAGGTGACTATTTTTTATCCAATTCTTCTTGCAGACTTTGCGGGAGCTTCGTCCCAACTTGCGGATACGTTTCAAGGATACGCAAAATATCAGCCAGATCTTTTTGCCGTTTGCTTCTACGGCGCGTTTGATCCATGTATGCCCACACTTTCCCCTGCAACACATCCTCGAGAATGGCCACGCTCATTCTGTAACCGAGAACCTCCCTGATCTCTGCGCGTGGGATGAAGTCCTGATACCGGGAGTCCGTTTGAAGTTGGATCCGTAGATCGGAACCAGGACTGCTCATGTTAACGCTATGTTCAAATTGCTCGACTTTCAGCCCTCTCCCTTTAGCGGCTGTGATGGCGGCCTCCACGTTATCAACCGTCACCACGATATCTATATCGAGACTCACAACAGGATCAACGTAGGCATTCACGGCAAGGCCCCCTACCACGCAGTACTTTGTACCCGTCTCGGCAAGAATATCAAGAAGAACCTGAACGATGTCAAGTTGACTGTTTGCCACGGAATTTAAGAATTCTTTCCCTGTCATCTCATTTCCTTAAACAGTAGTTCTTTGTTACAGGAGGCGCCAATTAATACAAACGCAATCAGCTGATTGTCATTGCCAAATTCGAGATTCCGAAACAAGTTCGGAATGACATGCTTTTCCTGTCATGCTGAACTTGGTTCAGCGTCTCATTTATTGCGTTTGTATTAATTTTTTACCAAAATCTGAGACAACTGTCAATTTAAAACTTAGTCAAAATGTAATCCCTCAATTATGGTTTGCTTAAGTTTACCACAACCTGTAACTCAGCCCTTTAGGGCTGCCGCCGGCCCATGAGGGCCTCTGGCCCGGAGGGATTTTCCAGGGCTCCTGCGGCAGGGCCCCGAGTTACATATTCGACAAAGCATTTATCCTTCATAACTGAGGGATTACAAGACAAATCATTAAGAACTTGACAAATGGAAAAGTGTGATTATTTTTTATGAAAATAGGATTAAAAAAGAAAGGAGGGATGATCTATGGCTAAAGAGCTCGAAATATGGAGACCCTTCAGGGAATTGTCGCCCCTCAGGGATTTTGAGAGTATGAGAAGGGACATGGACCGGTTCTGGGATTCCTTCTTCGAAGGAGGCCGCCGGAAGAGAAGTGAAGAGGCGGGCGAGTGGTTGCCTTCCCTCGATGTTTCCGAGACAAAGAACGACCTTGTCGTGAAAGCTGAACTGCCTGGAATTGACCCAAAAGACATCGACATTTCCCTGAATGAGGGGATTCTCACCATCAAGGGTGAGCGAAAACAAGAAAAAGAGGAAAAGGAAGAAAATTACCATCTTATCGAGAGAAGTTATGGGTCTTTCACCAGATCGTTTCGACTCCCCCGGGAGGTTAAGAGCGAAAAGATCAGCGCCTCTTATAAGGACGGAGTGCTGAAGGTAACCCTTCCGAAATCCGAAGAGGCCAAGAAGAAAGAGATCAAGATCAGGGTTGAATAAACATTAGATTACACTTTCCCAGACGAAAAAGGCGTCCGAAAGGACGCCTTTTTTTCAATTCAGCCAACCCTCTTTCCTATCCCCATCCCTTATGGTATCAAGAAAAAGATTAAAACCTTTCTTGTTTTATGAAATGTGTGATTGCAAGACCTGGCCCCTTTTTTTCTGGCCTTCGGGAAAACAATAAAGCGCATAGGAGAGAACCTGATCAAGGGAAGGAAAAGAAAATACCGAATTTCCGATGCCTGACCCCAAATTCAAATTATGAGGGCAGACACAACTGTGTTTGAGCCACAGCCCATCTAAAAACACGTAAGGATGTTCAGCCTCGATCGATGCCTTGATCTATTCGATAAAACTATCGATTTCAATTCCCAGTCTTTTTTCCAAATTTCTGACAGCTTCCATGTTTACTGACTGATGATAGAATTTTTGAATATACTCGTCTCTGTTTGCTTTACCAAATCTAACCAAATCGGAAAATGGTCCTATACGCGGATCATATCCCAGATTCAGTTTATCAAGATATCTCATACTCTGAAGCATGTGGCATTCAGTATTTAATGGATGAGCGTCAATTTCAGAGAGAACATCTTGACTGCTTAGTTTTTCAGTGATTATATTAACATTGTAATCCCAGACATGGAAAGGGAAATAAACTTTTAACTTCTTTTCTAAGTCACTATCTGGATTCCAGATATATTTTCTGTCATTTTGGGAGAATACTGAATCAACAAATGATCCCTTAATCCATGAACTTGCTACATGATCCGAAGGCATTTGATAGAAGTATCTGTTAGTTTGTTCGGGTGATAAGCCAATCAGAACATATGGTATTTCAAATTGAGCAGCAATCTTCATAACCATTCCCTCGATGATGTTGGAACATTCACCACATACTGTATCAAATATAGATGGTGAAACTTCTTTATAATGAAGGAACTTATATTTGAAGTACTTGACCATGAACTCAGGCTGAATAGAAAATCTAATTGTATCCAAATGAATAGTCCGTGTCACTTTATTGATATTTTTTTCGACTTGATCCGGAAAAAATGAATGATCAATAACAATACCAAGTACATTGAGATTGTATTTATTTTTCAACAATATGGCCAAATAGGTACTGTCCTTTCCTCCACTGTAACCAATCGCAACATCATAAAATTTCCCTTTTCCTCTAGATTGATATAATAACTGATCCAATTCTTCTGATAGTCTGATCCTGGTTTCCTCATCTACATAACGTCTAATACCGGTATAACTCATTTCATTACAGTATTTGCACTTTCCTCGCTCATCAATTTGGAAACCTTTATAATTATCCGGAATAATGCAGTTGCTGCAAATCTTCAGATTTTCTTTGTTCATACTAACCTCCTCATTTCTGATATATTTCAATAATATTATTGCTGAAATCTCTGACAAATAATAATTATATTTTGTTTACTCTTTACGAATATCATGCAGAAAACTTCCTCGGTATGGTTCAGCTAAGTTGTGCTAAAATTTTAGTTCGGTTTTTTTGAGATGGCTTCTGGACACATGCTGCTATTGTTGATCATGCATTATTTGAGCAGCTTCTTGCGTCGCACTAAAACCTGGGGCATCGAAGAAATCGCTTTCTCATCACCTTAAACTGGTAGATAGGCCCGATAATTTTGTATTTGCACGGACCTACCGGCCTTGGCGGGTTTTGATCTATTGCTTATGAATACCTCTGAATACCTCCTCGGTCCATATAAAAAATGTGGGGTCTGCATTTTTTCTACAATTGCAAGATTGTCCTTCCTTTTCCGATTGATAAAATTAAATAGTCTTGGGTCGAAGAGTTTACCCCAAGACCTCATCCTTAATTTTCCAGGTTGATCGTGATACGCTATAAGCTCATGCATCTGGATGGTAAGGCCCATTGCAGCAAATAGCCAACGGTTATCAACAACACCTGTCATCCAGCCTCGATCTAGGTCGAAAATCTCCTTTACTAGGTGATAACGTTCAGGACATCGTGGACAAATTTTACGTTCAGGACATCGTGGATTATCCCTTAATGAGTGTTGAGACTTCTGTCACTGGCAAAAAACCAAAAGACAATCTTTTCCTGGATAAAAACCAGGTAGGGAGATACGAATAGGGATTACGTTAGAGCGTCTAAAATCATCATGGCAGCTCAGTAGCGAACTTATGGAGTCCTGGAAGTCCACGATGTCGTGACCATTATTTCTGTCCACGATGTCCTGAACGTTGTCAACTAGGCCTTACATCGGCTCAACGCGATATGCTCGCTCTTTGTAGAGTTGTTTGAACTTTACCTGATTCATGATTCAGATCATTGTCTGTCGATTTGCCGATCTATCCATGTTTTGACGACAACTGGTTACCAATTTGATCTTGCGTTGTCTGTTTAGCTCTTTGAACAGATCGAAATCATCTGCTTTTGAGTTCATGGCTGATCCATCGGGTTAAGATCTTGTTCGATTCTTTGGCTATGAATAATCTCCCTTAGTATTGAAATCATAGAGAATATTCATATCAATTATTCATAATAATTACATGACCTTATGTCTATCTTACATTAAATATTAGAGGGTTACACGTCGAGCAAAACTTCCGAAAACTCCCCGCCCCTTAATTAGTTATGCGATGTATTTGTCATATGCCAGCCCTGATAGGATTGACTCATTATGAAGTCTGGCTTCAATATCTATGCCAAAGAAATCGGCTACAGGTTTGAGGATTTCAGGGTTATTGTTCCACATGGTGCGTGCTGCTTCCAATACAACTTCGATCCCCTTTTTGGTCATCTTACCAAGGGGCCTGCGACAAGGTCCCACTGGCATCCCAAGGACGGCCATCAGGGTCTTTGTAGCTAGTGGATTTCTTGCGCGACAGGTTACCGTCCCATATGGTGTGTCCTCGTGTGTAATTACAGTCAAAATTCCAAAAAGGGGCTTTAAGGCAACCATAAGCTTTTCTGCTTCAGCCAGCTTTCCTCTATTGATGAGTGTAGTCATATCCTGAATAGCCTTGGGGGCTATGTTAGAAGCCACCGAAATAACCCCACTCGCTTTAATGGCAGGATCTGTCATCATAGTAAAGGTCATATCATCATCTCCAGAGAGGATTTCAAATTCTTCTCCGCAGCACTTTCTGGTACGTCTTATATTTTCGGTGTTTCCTGTGGCTTCCTTAATCGCTTTTATATTGGGGAATTCCTCATGGAGTATGGCGATGTCTTCGGGGAGAAGCTGTGTGCCCGTGCGTCCCGGGATCACATACGGGATGATTTGAATCTGTGGGAATCTCTTTGCTACAGGAGATATGTATTCCCTGCGGATTTCTAGAGAACTGGGTCCGTTAAAGTAAGGATCTACTAATAGAACTGCCTCAGTACCGAGTTGAACCGCAAATTCAGTATTTTCCAAAGTCTCCTGTGTATTATTGCTCCCGGTTCCTGCGATGATCTGACATCTTCCCTTACATTTTTTTGCTACCATCCGAATTACCTCGTTGTGTTCATCCCAGTTCAATGTAGAACTCTCACCTGTGGTACCCATAGCAAGTATCCCACTGACACCGCTCGCGATTTGGAACTCAATAAGGTTTTCCAGGCCCTCGAAATCCACACGATTGTCCTTAAACGGTGTGACTATGGCCGTGTAACAGTTGCTAAACATAGTAGATCCTCCATTTCTTAAGTTAATCTTTTGATAGAATAGCTATCAGATCGCATTACAACTGCATCTTTTTCGATCTGATCCCTCCAGCGCCTCAATACCGCTCGGATCGATCCCTAAGTTGCGGTTTGTAAAAACCCCTGCGTTTCGCACTCATTTTTCACCTCTAAAAAGATGACCTTCATACCTCATGCTTTTCGGAGTGTCCACTTTGACTGTACCACTTCGAAGCCTAACATTTAGTTGACAACCTTCAGGACATCGTTCACTAAATTAACGTTCAAGACATCGTTCACAATCAAGCAGTTAAGGCTGTTAAGAACTATATGACTCTCTCTCAGAAGCCGCACAAATGCAGCCTTAGCACTAATCCAAGGAGTAATCGTTCAAACAGAAGGAAATTGCACCTGAACGATGTTGTGAGCATTTTTCTTACGAACGATGTCCTGAACGTAATCATTTAGTGTATAGACTTTTGAAGAAGTAATTTTGAACTTCTTATGCATGCTATAATAGCTAAAAGAATTAAAGTAACTGGGTATATAAACAGCCAATTAAATCCGGAAATTAAAAAGACAACAGGAATAAATGAGGTAATAGATATTATCCATCTATTAATACCTCGTTTAATTTTCCAGTAGGCAAATATTGTTATTCCAAAAAGAACAATAAAATTTTGGCTTACAAGCATAATTAAAATTGAAACGTCGATATTAAACAAGTAAATTGCGATAACAACAAACACATAGAACGAACAAAGTAAAATAATGCTTTTTGTTGGAACATCATTTTTAGAAAGTGTGCCTAAGAATTGTGGGAGTATTTTATCCTTTCCTGATGCATAGATAAGTCGACTGGCACCAAAAATCCATGCATTTCCATTTGCGATGATCAATATTACAACAACAGCCAATACTAATTCATAATAAGGAATATTTTTTATAAGGACAGTTAAACCAGAAGGTCCTGAGAGTTTTATATCATTAATGATTGCACCAGCGCTTACTATTGCTAAAGCAGTATATAACATAGAAATTAGCACAAAGCTTATCCAATAAATTAATGGAATAATTTGCTTAGGCCTTTTAAATTCTTCTAGTCCAAAAGACAAATTTTCCCAGCCTAAGTATGCCCAGAATAGAATGGCGCAAACTTGCCACAAATTACTTAAATAAATTAGCGAAACAACCGAATCGGAATTGCTACTAGCGAAAAATATTTTGAAACCCGCACCCAAATATTTAAAATTAAAAAGTATTAATAGAAATATTAATAGTAATAAAAGAATTAGTGAAAGTAGATTTATGATCGAAGAAAGTTTAATTCCGAATAGATTTATAATACTCATTAAAATTAGGATAATAATAGCAAAGACATATGGACTTAAGACACCAAATAATTCATTAATATATGAGCCTCCAATAATAGCTAACGCTGGAATGCCTATTGTAATGGTTCCACAGTACACAATTGTAACAACATATCTTCCATAGCCACCAACAGCGACTTCAACATATTTTGAAATGCCAGCAGACGATGGATACATCATACCAAGGTCTGAAAACAGTTTGATTAAAGGACATGCTATCAAAGGCATCAAAAGCCATCCAAGCAATGATTCATAAACATTTGCATGCCCAAAGGTTAATCCAGGTAGCCCCAATAAGCCGGATCCGATAACCATTGATACGGCAATTCCAAGGCCTTTCCAAAACCCAATAGTTTTATTTAACTCATTCATTTTCTATTATGATTTATATAAAAGATCACTACCATTGTTGGTTTGTAACTATTTTTGAAAATAAGCATTTATGCAATGTGCCGTACGACAGCACAAATACATTTAATAGAATTTAGGAAATCGCACCCTTGTTTCTTCCCATTTGAGCAGTACAAGAAATTTACTCAGCGGCTATTGCTCACCTTGTCCAAAGGCTGCTTTTGAGGGTGTTGCTGTAATATTTTACGATAACCGGAGTGTGGAGTGAGATTACACTATCAACACCTAAAGCAGCGTAAGAACGTGCGCCTGGCACAACCAAAGCGCCACTAGGTATGACTAATTGTTCTTGCTCCGAGCGGATGTACACGCTTTGACGAACCAAATCATAAACTGGCGTATGATCGGTTATTATGGTTCCCGCTGCAATCACCACGGAGGATTGGATGACTACGCTACCGAATATCCCGCAATTGCCACCGATTCTGACCGAATCTTCGACTACTACCGGCATTGTTCCCACCGGATCGATAATCCCGCCTATATGTGAGCCAGTACCAATGTGAACTCCATCGCCGATTTGAGCGCAAGAACCGACTAGTACATGCGAGTCGATCATGCATTTTTCACCGATATAAACCCCGATGTTTATGAACACCGGAGGCATAAGCACTGTGCCTTTGCCGATATGACAGCCGTCGCGTATACTGCTGCCTCCAGGGACCACGCGTATCAAATCGTCCCAACTAAGCTTTTTCAATGGCAGGGTGTCCAGATCAAAGAAAGAAGTGTAATTATTATTGTAGTGATACCGAGTCCCTAATTTAAAGAATAGCTGTAGCGCCTCTACGACCCAAAGTACAGGCTGCCACTGGCCATTTACCTGATTAGCAGCTCGTAGTTGGCCCTTGTTCAATAAGATACGCAATTTCTCAAGAAATACCTTGGCTTCTTGGGGATCAATGTCCTGTTCCTTCAACAGTTCACCTAATTCCAATTTAAGGTTTGTTATTTCTTGGTCTAAGTTTTCTTGTGCATGCATTAATAGTGTCTTTCATCGATACTCTGCTGCCAGCAATTGCATAGATTTTCAGCAAAACTATACCCCAAGGCCAAAGCTTTTTGCCCGATCTTAAAATCCGTTGAATGCAAAGGACCTACATCTGATTCACCACAGCCAACAAATACATAAGCTCCTGGCAATTTATCCAAGTAGTAGGCGAAATCATCGACCAACAAGGTGCTGAAATCAGATACTATCTCAGAAGCTTTGACAATTCTACAGGCCGCATTATAGGCTAATTTTGTTGCCTTAGTAGAGTTTTTAAGCACAGGTGGGCCTTCATGCAGAATAACTTCAACCGTAATCCCAAAACCAGCCGCAATTGATTCAGTCAGTCGGCGCAGCAATTGCTGCAGCTTGTGTCTAGTGATCTCGTTTAGAGCTCGGATGGTGCCTAGAACCGTCACCTGATCTGGTAAGACATTAGGGCTATCGCCTGCCTGAAATGCGGCGATGGAAATTACGGCACTTTCGAATGGAGATGTGCATCTACTGGCTTGACTGTATAGATTCTGAACAAAATTGGTTCCAGCCATTATCAAATCGTCACTCTTGTGTGGTGAAGAAGCATGTCCACCTCGCCCCTTGAAAATCACATGGAACTGATCTCCGCTGGCCATAACTGGACCTTCTTTGATCCCCAAACTACCTATTGGCAAATCGCTGACCATGTGCAGGCCAAAAATCATATCAACACTTGAGAGCTCCTGCGCCCAATCAGATATAACTGTTTTGGCGCCGTCCAAAGTTTCCTCTCCAGTTTGAAAAAGTATCAATATCGTGCCTTTGGATTTTTCTCTATGGCGGTTCAAGCGGTGAATTAAACTAAGCATAATCGCCATGTGACTGTCATGACCGCAAAGATGGGCCGCAACCGGATTACCATTTTGTCCTGTCGAGATCCGAACAGCATCCATCTCACAACGCAACAAGAGGCTATTTACCTCTGGCCGCTGGCCCTGAATTTTAGCAATAATACTGCAACCAGATAGGCCAACCTTATGATCAATCTTCCAACGCCTTAGATGCTTGATGATATAGGCCGTAGTATGATGTTCTTTAAAACTCAGCTCTGGGTGATGCTTAAAGAAGAGAAAATGTTTTTGTACTTCAGGGGGTAGATCTGAATTCTTAACATCCATTATCACTACTCAAGCCTGGTTTGGCTTAGGCACGGCTGTTCATAGTCCAAATGTTTTTCAATTGCCCGGTATTCTCGAAATTCATCCGAGTGATAAATTTCATAAAGATCTTTCTCTCGAATATTTTGGTTTTTGCTACGCACAGGGCCACAAGGTGATACCCAACCATAAACATCCACATAAAAGCTGTGAAGGTGTTGCAGACATTTCGTATCTTTCAATTCGGGCCAATCTTCGGGTCTATTTCCGAATTCTTCGTCCACAGTGCGCAATCTATTCATTAGCTCCACGGATTCCTTGCCTGAAAGAGCGAACTCGTTCAGGCGTGTTTTGGCCCTTCCTTTAGGATTTAGTAACTCTAGGCAGGGGTAGATATGATTTTTTCGCGCAAAACGCCAAACTTCTGGAATTTCTGACATGTTAACTTTAGAACATACCATGGCAACGCCCAGGCTCGTCCAGTCTGGGTCTTTGGAATCGTTTAAGCCTGCTGCCATTAGATTTTGTAGCGCTTTGTCCATGCGCTCCGCTGTGCCAGGCAGTGCGCATAACTTATCCTGTAAGTCGAAAGACATGGCATCTCTTTTCATAATGATCGAACAGCGTTGCCCGGAAAAGAAGTTAGCCCAGTCTTCATCTATTACGAGTCCATTGGTAATGACCACCGGACGCATACCTGAAGCGCGCATGTGTATTAATAAATTGCGGAAGTTAGGGTAGATGGTTGGTTCGCCACCGCCGACGACTACCACTGAAGTAGCTCCCAGGTCGGCGGCCTGGGAAATCACCCTTTCTAAGTCAGAATAGCTGTTCTCAACGCCTTGCTTTTCCCCAGTGGCCCAACAGCAGTAAATACAATTCATGTTGCATCTTAAGCTGGTCTCTAAGCGGATGTTAAGCAGTTTTTGGCTATCGCGAGCTTGCCGTCCTTGTTCTAAACTGACGCTGTAACCTCGCAATCTAGGGTTTTTGCGTGCCATAATAAAATCCTTTCAATAATTAGTTTTAACCAATAGTGAGCTCAAACCAACTTCACAGCTCTCTAGTGATAGTGAGTGAAGTGATAGCGATAAAGTGAACCAATCGCCGTAGCAGGCCAGAACTGGTGCAACAGAGGCCACCACTGTAGCTGCAATGATGAGCAGCTCGATAGCAATCTTTTTCATGATATCACCTCATCTCGAAACTCTCCCATTTTCTTTAGAAACCCTTTAGATTTAGGAGTCCAGAGTGTAGGGTACTGCCAACCATCATTGTGCACTGTAACGGCATTTTTCTGAATTCATATTCCAAAACATAGGTTGTAATTTGTTAGGAGCTTATATCGTCTTGTTTTTTTTGTCAATGCACAAACGAGACATTTGATTGACTAAACGTGACATTCGACATACAAAACGTGACATAAAATTGACCAAACGTGAACTATCCCTTGGAAGTGAGTGGAGCCAGTACTGTCCAATTACCTCAAAACTTGATGTTACCTATTGATATTGTTAGCTTTTTAAACACAATCTGATTGCTTTTCAAAATTAGGGACCAGAGCGGTTGATTTCATTAAATGCCTTGACAAAGCAAGCCGTTGTGATATAAAGACTTCGTCTAAAATGTTGTACAAGTAAAGCAACCGTCCTTGAAATATCCATATCTTTCGAATGGTTGAAGCTGCTTTTGATGGCGCCCCAAAGAAAAATGATGGATTCAGAGACAACAGCATTTGATAGGCTGAGCATGAGTTTAGGCAGCAGTAACAGAATTCAGAGAAAGAACATCTTGATTATTGATGATGAGCTGGGGATATTGGAATCCATCGAAGAACTTTTTAATGACACCTTCAATGTATTTAAGGCCAAGGATGGCAAAGAGGGCTTAGACCTTTTCAAAAGTCGCTCCATAGACCTTGTCATGTTGGATTTAAAATTGCCCGGCATGGAAGGACTCGATGTATTAAAAGGCATCAGAGAGTTTTCAAAAACGGTCCCGGTGATCGTGCTTACCGGTCACAGCACAATTGAAAGGGCTGAGAGATGTGCTGATTTAATGGTTCATGGCTATATAAGAAAACCTTTCGACTCCTTTGATCTACTCGAAAGGGTAAGGGAGATACTTAACGAAAATACGAATATAGGAAATATAGAGATAAATCATTCAACATATGCCTCTGTGAATGGGCTAAGCAGCCCAATTAGGCAATCGGTCAACTTTATTAATAATCATTACACAAAACCAATAATGCCTAAGGATGTTGCGGCCCGGGTTTTGGTCTCAAGGGAGTATCTCGGGAGAAAGTTTAAGAAAGAATTAGGTCACAGTATCAATGAATATATCAATGGGTTGAGAATTGAGAAATCCAAACAGCTTCTGCTTAAGAACAAGGATAAAAAATTGTTTCAGGTATCACACCAATTAGGGTTCAAAAGTGAATCCCATTTTTTGAGGATTTTTAAAAAATATACGGGGATGACACCGAATGTTTTTAAGAAATCTTCTGTTGAATGAAAAATTTTTCGAATAACCAAAAACGAATTTAACAAGGAGTCCATAATTGATCCCGATTTAATCGGGATGAAAATCTCCCCCTGCCTGTCCGGCAGGCAGGCCAATCCCTCTTTGCCCTCCGGGCCAGCCACCGGCTCAGAGAGCCTCATGGCTCGGAGAGAGGCCCTATGGGCCGGCGGCCAAAAAGGGGAATTCCGTCCGGCGCCAGAGTCCCAATACCGGTCTTGGAGCAAGTAATGCGGCTCTGGACGGCGGCGCCTCCCTTTTTTAAAGGGAGGAGAATTAGGGTAAATATCAATTCTCAGTTCTAAGCTTCTTTATCTCAAGGCGTCCCGAGTGGACGCCTTTTTATTTTTTAATGCCGGGGATGGTGATCCCTTCATCAACCTGAATGGGAATAGCAGGATAGTCTCTCTTGAAAAGAGACTATCTTGCGTGTTATTTTTAATCCACGATGAAACTGCGGGTGGGAACGAACTGGGACTTCTCTCTTCTTGATGCCCTTCAGGGGACATCGGTGGACACCCTCTTTGGCAAACTTCCTTTTGATGTAGTGGGAGGCGCAAGACCTGGATTTGTGCTCCCTCAGGTCAACAGGGAATATATCAATCGCTACATCCACGCCTGCCACGAAAAGGGAATTGAGTTCAGCTACCTCCTCAATGCGCCCTGCCTCGGAAACCTTCAGTATTCAAGGAAAGGGTATGGACAGATCATTGATCTTCTCGAATGGGTGGATGATTCGGGCGCGGATTCGGTCGTGGTCGGCGTTCCTTATCTCATCGATCTCATCAGAAAACGATTCCCCCGTTTGAAGATAAAAGCCTCCACCACCGCAAGAGTCAACACCGTGAGAAAAGCCCTTCAATATGAAGACATGGGCGTGGAAGAAATCATCATTGACGAACATATCAACCGCGAATTCAAAACCCTTGAGGCCATCCGGAAAACCGTAAAATGCAATCTGGAGATTCTCGTCAATAACATCTGCCTCTGGCAGTGCCCTTATAACTACGAGCATGTCAATCATGATGGCCATGCCTCAAGAGAAGGAGAGGAGGAGGACAATTGCTATCTTCAGTATCCGGGATACCTCTGCCTCTATAGGAAATTGATGGAACCTGTGGAGCTTCTGAAATCGCCATGGATCCGCCCCGAAGACGTCACTCATTATGAAGCCCTTGGCTACGACCGTTTTAAAATCACGGAGCGATTCAAACGGACGCCCCTTCTCGTCTCGCATGTGAAGGCTTACGAAAACCGGCGTTATGACGGAAACCTTTTGGACCTCTTCACCCTTCCGAGAAAAGAGGCCTTCACGCCTCTCCACCTCGAATACTTCATCAAACCCGAACATGTGAACATCATGAAGGTCTCGGAGTTGGAGAAGGTCTTTGACCTTGAGGTCCGGCAGCTCATCCAGATGGATAATCGAAAGCTCGACGGGTTCATCGAACAGTTTAAGATGATGGACTGCAATCAGACCTCCTGTTCGCAGTGCCTCTACTGTGAAAAGGTATTTGAAAAGGTGGCGGTTGTGGACAGGGAGGGAGTGAAAAAAGCCTCTAAGAAAGTAAAAGATTTTTCCGAAAAACTTCTATCCGGAGAGATCTTCGAAGCCCCACGTTCTCATCTTCTCTTCCAAATTCCCCTTGTTAAGCCTCTTTTAAAACGCCTCATCCGGTGGCGTTTAAAAAGAGGACAGTCAATCCGTCCATAAGGAACCGAAAACCATGCGGTTTCTTCTGATAGACCCCCCTCATAAAATCTGGACCATTCTTCGAGCCTGGGTGCCCTCCCCGGGTTGCCTCCAGTTGCTGGCTTATCTGGAGAGGGAAAGTTTAGACATCGATTACATGGATTGCACCCTGAATGAAAATCCCTGGAGCGATCTCGAAGAGAAGATTCGAAGAGAGAAACCCGATGTGGTAGGCATATCTGTCATCTGCACTGCTTTCATTTATGATGGGATGAATGCCGCCGACCTCATTAAGGCCATCCGTCCCAAAACAATCATTATCATGGGCGGAGAACATCCCTCCTTCATGGCTGAGGAGACGCTCAGGGACTGCCCTGCCATCGATTACATCTGCGTTGGAGAGGGAGAGGCGACCCTGGCCGAATTTCTCAGGACGGTCGAGAAGAAAGATGATCTCTCAAAGGTTCTGGGCCTTGCTTACCTCGACCAGAAAGGAAATTTCATCTATACGGGCGACCGCCCTTTTATAGAGGACCTCGATACCCTGCCCCTTCCCGCCTACCATCTCGCCAGGATGGAACACCCCTATGTGGGCCTCCCATCGGAAGGGAAGAGAGGGCTCGTGGTCAATTTCTCAAGGGGCTGCACGTTTGACTGCTCTTTCTGTTCGGAATCGGCCTTCTATAAAAGGAAGTGGAGGAGAAAGAGCCCAAAACTGATCGCCGATGAGCTCCAGCTCCTCAAGGAAAAATATAATCGTGACATCTTCTATGTGGGTGACAACACCTTCAATGTCACCCGTGATCAGGGAATCGGATTCATCGAGGAGATGCTCAAAAGAAAGACGAACCAGCGCTTCTGGCTTCAGTCGAGGGCTGACCTTGTCATTCGGGACCAGGACCTTTTGGACGGTTTTCGGGAGGCAGGGGTCTACCAGTTCATGTTAGGCCTGGAATATCATAAAGATGATGTTCTTCGGGATATCCGAAAGCGCCATTCCGTGGATGAGGCTTTGAAGGCAATGAAGCTCTTAAAGAAACATCAACTGATGGTGATGGCCACTCTGCTCATTGGCCACTGGGAGGAAACCGAGGAAGATCGCGACGCCTTCTTAAAATTCTTCGGAAAGTATGTGGACCATTTCGGTCTCAACATCATCACCCCTCTTCCCGGGACGCCTTTTTTTAATAAGATGAAGGAGGCAGGACGGATCAAGGATTGGGAATATCGAAATTTCGACTATCTCCATGCCGTGATGCCGACACGGGAGGTGGATGATCTTGAACAGCTCAACTTCATCTATAAAAACCTGATGAGACGCTACTACTGGCGTCCACGCGAACTCATCAAGCTCTTCTCACGAAACCCGATTCTGAGGCGCCATCACCGGTTCTATATCACCCAGGTGGCCTTCAATATCATGACCCACGAAATTTTCGGAAACCCTTTGTGGGTCCAGCCCAACTATCAGGAGTACAGGGATTATCTGGTGGAAAGGGACGAGGCATTGCCCCCTGAACTGATGAGACTGGCTAAATAGCTCTTCCCTTAACGTTTCAATAAAACAGTTAAGCAGACCCGTGGGGACACTGTAAGAGCCTTGTAGCGGAACCTTTTGAAGGTCAAGCACTACGGTCCGCCAACTTTGCTGGAGTTCACTTTTGGTGAAGTCCTCTATGACCCATTCCAATAAAACCCGCATTACAAGGGTCTGGAAGTGTTCCCGGCGGGTCTGCTTAACACAACTGTGAGGTAACCAAACCATTCCTTCTGAAGAGCGATCCTCCTTCGTGGAATGAGGGTAACCGGCGCAAACCGTAGGGTGAAGGATTTTCCGTCTTCATCTCGAAAGGTCAGATTGAAAAGCGTCGTATCGGTTCCATAATAATTGTCCCGGGCAAGAAAGATCTTCTCCATCTTACTAAAAGGGATTTTCAAATCGATCTTTTCCCCCCCCCTCCCTTCCGGCACATTGAAGCGAAGCGTTTCTCCTTCCAACCATAGCCGGCCCTTCCTTCTCGTCCCTTTGAGGGGGAGCCCTCCATAATAATAGGCTTTGCAGGACCTGGGAATCATGTTTTTATATATATCATTGATCCTCGTCTCTATCAACCACTTCTTCGCGTCAGGTAATGCGTCACTCTTCCGTGGAAAATTAACGTCCTTCGGGCAGGCATGTTGGAGAAAATCTTATAGCGGAAACATCAGCTTGTCCGTAAACTAAAAGGATAATTCCGTATGACAAGGACTGTTCTACAATGGGCAATGTTGCCCTTGCCCAAAAAAATATAAACCATCCGCTTGATAAGATTTTCGTAGACATGACTGCTCGATGGACGGATTTCCCCCCCGCTTCAGTGATGCATTACCGTCAGATAATATCTTCTTGATAATAATTTTTAGTAGGGTATAATTTACCCCTCAATTCCCAATCAACCGCTTCTCAAATCCCAAAATGAAAAGGAGGGACCCTGATGAACCGTAAGACTGCATTTCTCATTTCTCTAACTTTAGTTTTCGGTCTCTTACTGAGCGCTGAGGTTTTATCTCAAACCCGGTTGGTCGTGAAGTCGGCGAGGGCGGGAACTTCTTACTACTCTCTGGCCATGGGCATGGCAAAGGCCATGATGACCATTCCCGGAATGGAGGTTTCAGTTGAGGAGAGCCTTGGCTCGGTTGCCAATGTGAAAGAGGCGAGGACGCGAAGCCATTTTATTTTCACCTCCACTTCGGACCAGATCGCACTCGCCCTTAAGAAATCCAAACCCTTTGAAGAAGGAGGGTACGATAGGATTCGGACCCTGTGGCCGATTCCCGGCGTGACCGTCCATTGGGTCGTCAGAGAGGACAGCGGCGTCAAAACCATCCGGGATCTCGAGGGTAAACGATTCATTCCCGGTGGAATCGGAACATCCACCGAACGACTGACCAAGTTGATTCTCAATCTCTATGGCCTCGAAGGAAAGATAGACCTTCCTCCCGTTGACCTGAAGGAAGGTGTGGATGCAGTGGTCAACCGCAGGGCGGTTGGCTTCACCACCGGCAGCCCTTTTCCAACGCCCATGGTGATGGAGATCACCGCAACCACTCCTGTCCGGCTTCTTGAGATGGGGGAATCAGAATTTAAGAAGCTTGCCGAAGTCGATCCGACCTATTCATTAACCATGATCCCGTCAGGAACCTACAAGGGAATCGATTACGATGTGAGAACCGTCGCCTCCCCTGTTCTAACCTATGCCACGGATGATCTTCCGGAAGAGATTGCTTACAAAATAACAAAGGCTTTCTGGGAGAACAGAAAGATTCTTGCTGATGCCCACCCCATCGGCAAAGTCCTCGACATCAAGGGGGTGAGATATGGCGTGGCAAAGGTTCATCCGGGCGCGATAAAATATTATAGAGAAGCCGGAGTCGACATTCCGGCCTCTATGAAATAATGAAATGGCTGAAGGGCAGGGGAAGTCTCAACCTTCCCTGCCCTTCTGTTTCGTCAGATCATGGGACTTATTGACAAGATCATTTCCTCCATCATTCTCATCTTCTCCTGCCTCCTGGCCATCTTCTCCCTTCTTCTGCCTGTTTATGCCTTCATCCCCAATCTGATCGAGAGGTCGATCCATCTGGGCCTTGCCATTCCGCTCATCTTTCTTGCCGGAAAACAAACCCAGGGAAGATGGAGGCTCTGCCTTGACCTGCTTTTTACGCTCTCAGGGCTCTTTCTCTGCATCTATATCATTGCCGACTTTGAAGGGGTGCTCAATCAGTTTGGAATTGTCAAAAATCCTTTACAGACATTGATGGGCCTGGTCATGGTTCTGATCGTCTTGGAATCTGCGCGAAGGATGATCAAACCCGTGCTTCCTGCAATCACCCTTCTCTTTCTGATCTATGCCCTCTACGGACATCATCTTCCGGGTTATTTCGGCCATGTGAAGTATGACCTTTCCCAGATTATGGGAATGCTCTATCTCACAACCGGAGGTCTCTGGGGCCAACTGACCGGAATTTCCGCCGGCATCATCGCCATCTTTGTCTTCCTGGGCGCTTTCATCGGCGCGACAGGCGGAGGGACAGGGTTTACAAAAATCTCTCTCAGAGTTGCCGGAAGATTGAGGGGCGGGCCTGGCAAAATGGCTACGGTTTCAAGCGCCCTGTTTGGAACCATCTCGGGAAGCGCATCCGCCAATGTGGTCGTGGATGGACCGTTCACGATCCCCCTGATGAAGAAATTGGGCTTCAGGGCCCCCTTTGCCGCAGCTGTGGAGGCGGTCGCCTCAACCGGAGGTCAGATCATGCCTCCCATCATGGGAGCAGGGGCTTTTATCATGGCTGAATTGACCCAGACCCCCTATCTGAAAATTGCAATGGCCGCCGCTCTGCCGGCCGTCATCTACTTCTTCACGGTCTGGATGGGAATCCACTTCTTTGCCATGAGGGACGGCCTTCGCGGTCTGGAGGCAAGCGAGATTCCTTCGTGGCCGGATACGCTCAGGGCAAGCAGTTTCTTCATCCTCCCTCTGGCCATTTTGATGTATCTCCTCCTCCGTCACTACACCCCGCAGTATTCAGCCTTCTGGGCCGCCCTAAGCGCCCTTTCCCTCTCTTTCTTCACACTCGACTGGAAATTTGACCGAACCTTCCTAACTAAAATAAAAGGAGCCGTGCTGGAAGGCGCATCCCAGGTTGCCATGATCGCAAGCATCTGCGTCTGCGCCCAGATCATCATCGCCATACTTTCCTTAACAGGCTTGGGGGTGAAGATCTCCACCTTTATCATCGATTTCGGCGGAGGAGCCCTCCTTCTCACTCTAATTCTCACCATGGTGACCTGCGTCATTCTTGGGATGGAGGTCCCGACAACCGCCGCTTATATCATGGCCGCCGTGGTAGCCGGTCCGGTGCTCATCAAACTTGGCATCCATCCGGTTGCGGCCCATCTCTTCATCTTCTATTTCGCCATCCTCTCAGCCATCACCCCTCCTGTCTGTGGCGCTGTCTTTATTGCTTCAGGAATAGCCCAGACCGATTGGATGCAAACCGCCCGTTACAGCCTGAGGTTGAGTTATGCCGCCTTCCTGTTGCCTTTTGTCTTTATCTATGACCACTCCCTTCTCCTCATCCAGGGCAGCCTCTTCGACACGCTTCTATGCCTCATCCGAACGATCATGGCCATGACCCTTTTGAGCGCTGGTTTTATTGGACAGTTTCGAAGGGAGTTGAATCTTCCGGGAAGGCTTATCTTGCTGGCTCTGGGTATTCTATGGATTGTCAATCACTGGCTCTGGGATCTCGCGGGCCTTTTGGGAACGATCCTCATCGTCAGAGACCGGAAATGGATCTATAAAAATTGACGCCGTGGGGGTATGAGATTAACCTGAGAGATGTTCAATGAATCGAGGTCGCCTGAAGGAAGAGGATCTGAAGAAGTTATTCTAAAATCCAACCCCGCTGCAACCGCCAACCCAGAGGGAGCAGCAGGGCATTATTGTCTCAAAGGAAATATTCGATCCTATTTCTTCTCCTCTTTCTTTTCCTCCCACTTTTTTAATTCTTTCTTGAGCCCTTCCACCTTGTCTCTAAATTCATCGGTGACTGTTTTTGACTGAATGTGGTCGGTGATGATATGAGGAGTCATCAGAAGGACCAACTCTCTTTTCTTATCCGCGAAGTCTTGGGTGCCAAAAAGCGCCCCTAAGATAGGAATTTTGCTCAGGAACGGAATACCCCCTTTATTTCTTTTTCTTTGATCATCAATCAGTCCTCCGATGACAATCGTCTGCCCTTCCAACACCGAAAGAACTGTTTTGGCTGTCGTTTTATTGAAGAATGGAACATTTGTGCGATCAAAAACATTTTTCACATCGGCAGTGCTTTTCTCGACCTGGATATCCAGTGTGATTAAACCCCCATCGCTAATCCGGGGCGTAACGGTGAGAATAATACCGACATCTTTGTATTCAATCGTGCCTTCCACCACGCCAATTGTGGAGGTTGCGGTCGTCGTGAAAGTATTGGTCAGGATGGGTTCTGAAGTCCCAATTTGAATCTTGGCTTCCTTATTATTGGAGGCAAGAATGTGAGGCGAGGAGATCACGTTCAACCGGTTATCAGCTGCCGCTGCGCTAATTGCGGCGGAGATCCTCCCTCCGAGTTCCACAATAGAATACGTAATGCCGGCCTTGGGAACACTTGCGCGAGCCAGAGCAAACGGGTCGGTAGGAGGTCTTGCCTGCACGACTACTTCCTGAGCATTAGGAGGGTGGCTTGAGAGGAACCTCGCCCATTCAATCCCGAATTTGACCGAATCATCGAGGGTGATATCCGCGAGGAAAGTTTCGATCAACACCTGTTTGGGATAGATATCAAGCTTTTTGATGGTCTCGACGATGCTTTTATAATCTCTTGCAAAAGCCCTGATGACGAGGGCGTTGTTTGTTTCATCAACTACGATATTGATCTCCCCTTCGGGCACGGCCGTTGCCTCTTCCTTCGGATCGGGAGCGGCCGTCGGAGGCGGCTTGACGCCTCTGGGCAGGGCAGGCTCAATCACCTTCTCCTTGAAATCGGCCTTCTTATCCTTTGGGGCTACATAGATCTGTTTTAAAACTTCTCCCAGATCCTTGGCCTTCATGTTCTGAACATGGTAAACAAAAACACTCAATTTTGTTCCTTCGGCAGGAGTCCTATCGAGTTCCTTGAGCCATCCTTCCACTTTCTCGAAGACGCCTGGAATCGAGCTCACAACGAGCAGAGAATTGATCCGTGAGATGGGTGTAAAGGTGATGCCTACTCCTCTTCCTGACTTGACCGAAACCTCAAAAGATGAAAAGATTCGCTCCATCTCCTTGGCAATCTCGGCGACATCGGCATTGAGGACAGAATAGATCCTGACCAACAGATCGGTAAAGATGTCGAGGTCGAAAAGTCTGATGATATCGAGGGTTTTTTTCACGTTGGAAGCGACATCGCCGACTATCAGGATATTATGGGGGGAATGCTCTATGATATCGGCTCCATCCGAAAGGAAGGGCTTGATGATCTTTGAAACCTCTGTCACTGGAATGTATTTCAGCGGAATGATTTGAATCGTGTATCTCTCTTCGGAGGGCAATTTGCCGGGATCTTTTACGGCCGAGGGCGGAATGTATAGTTTCTTTGCGTCAATGAAAGGGACGATTTCATAAAAATTCTCTTTTTTTACGGCGGCGGCTCCGTTCAATTTTAGAATTGATTGAAAAATGGGGAAGATATCTTCAGCCGTAACATGTCCGGAGGTTTGGATATTGACCACCCCCCTGACCCTTGGGTCAATGATATAGTTTATCTTCATGAGCTCCGCCATGACCCGAATGACTTCATAGAGATCCGCATTATCGAAGTTAAAGACAACTCCAGGGCCTTGCGGCGCCGCGGGAATCTTTCCCGGCGAGGGCGCGGTTGGAGGAATTGGACCAGGAGCGACTGGTTTGGGTGGAGAGGGAGGAGCTGCGATTGCCGGCGTTGCCTCCGGAGAAGGTGGAGAAGGCGGAGTTGAGGACTGAGCCATGATCGAAGTTTGAACTTGACGCTGGGATGGAGTTTGAGTGAGTTCCGCCGGTTTATCCCCGGTTGAATGAGGCGATCCCGTCTGGCTTTTGAGAGGATCCTTTTCGGCATCCTTCATCATTTGGGAAGACATCCCGGAACATCCCATCATCCCTGTCATCAATAATAGAACCGTTATCTTTATCCAAAAATTTCTCAACCTTCTCATTGTCTCATAACCCCTTTCTTTACTGACCTCCGGATCCTGGAGCGCCGGGCGCTGGCGGCGTCAATGGTATGGGTGTCGGCGGAGCCATTGGTATAGGTATGCGTGTTGGTGGAGCCATTGGTATGGGAGCGGGCGGCGTCATCGGCGTTGGCGCGGAAGGCATGGGCCCGGATGGCGTCGTAGATGGTGTCATGGGCGTCGGCGAATCCGGAGATGGAGAAAGCGGCGTTCTCCCCCTTCTGGCAGGCGGCAACGGAGAGATTGGCGCCGCGGGCGCGGAGGGCGGAGATGGAGCAACCCTCTCGGGACCAGAGGGAGCCGGAGCAGGGGCAGCGGGCGCCGGAGAAGGCGTGGCGCTCGCCACTGTTGCCGGCTTGATTTCTGTTTTGACATGAGTCCTCTTCTTCGGACTCTTCGTATCATAAAGAAGGACTTCAAAGGAATCCTCGCCTGATTCCATCATCACCCGGTCCGATAAGATCTTCGCCACCTTGTATTCCCCGACAGCCCCTCCCACTTTAAGGGTCATCGTCTCCTTTTCGCCTTTTCGAAGGGGCCTGCCAGGATTGGAAACGGTGGCGGATTGATAATCCCCAACAAGGGTCACGCCGTATAAAACAATTTGCGGGCGGACGAGGGGTTTTTTGGTTTCCCCCGCCATACCCGGGGAGATCATAACCGGAAACTCCTTTCTTTCAGGGGAGAAGACATTCTTTTCGGCAACCGAAATGTAGGTTTTGATGGGGGTTGTCTCTTTCTGTTCTTTTGGGGAGGGCTGGGTTTCTGATTTTTTATCCTGTTTCTTCACCTCCTCCTTCCCTGAAAGCGGTTCTATGGGTTGATTCCATGTTTCATAATTTTTAAAAATAAGGAGGATGAAGACAACACCCAGGAATAGGCCGAGTATTCCGTATCTCAATGACATTTATCCTTCCCTCCCTTTCTCTTTTATTTTAGAGCTTTCATCCACCCGGAGATCACGATGCTTCCCTGCATATTATTGGGCATTCGGATATTGGGGACGATGAGGTCCATCTCTGAAATCAACAGGTCCTTTTCGTAACTCTCAATATCGTGAATAAACTGCCCGAGACTGAGCAGGCTGTTGGTGGGGTTGAAGTCAATCTGGAGCGAGACCTTTCGATAAATGTCCATTTCTTTAGGCTCCAGAATTCTGAAGCTCCGGATTCCAATTCCATTCTTCTCCGAAAGACGTTTGATGATCTCCTGAAGATTTGCCGCCCCGAGCTGGGGGGTCTCTCCGGGTAGGAGCTTCTGTCGGATGCCTTCGACCTGTTTGAGGGTTTGGTCGAGCTCCTCCTCGATCGTTTTTCTGTTCCGGATATGCTCTTCATATCTCGATAAAACCTTCCTCTTCAGGGCGATCTCCTCATCCGCCTTTTCTTTCGCATCGATCAGAGGAAGAATCCCATAAGCATAGAGCAGGATAAGAACCGCCGTCCCTATAAACCCCCAGAAAATATTTTTCTGTAAGGAGCCCGATTTCTTCAGCAAAGCCCACTTTTTCAAGGCTTCTCCTTCCTTCCCTCCAACCTCAATTTGATCTTAAATCGCTCCCTCTCCTTCTCAACCCCTTCTCGCCTTTCCCTCTCCTTTGTAACCGGAGCTGAGAATTCCACTTTCTCAAAAAGGGGAGACTTATCCAGAAGGGAGATCAGATCGGAGGCGGAATCCGCAAACCCGCTGATTTCAATCTCCTTGCCGGTATACTTAACATTCCAGACCCAGACGGCAGGGGGCAAAAGCTGGGACATTTCTTCCAAAATCACCAACTTACTGATCTCCCCCGATTTGATCTTATCGAATTCAGAAACCTCTTTAATCAATTCCTCCTTCTGTTTCTGTATTTTTTCGATCGTCTCCACCTCCGGCTTTCTCTTTTTCATCTCGCCGTCGACCTCTTTTAACCCTTTCTCAAGGCGGATGAAAATCCCTAAGGCCCACGTGAAACAGAGAATCAGAGTAAGGAAGGCGAGAGCGATGAAAAGGGGTTTTCCAATTTGCCTCTTTTTTCTTCTCATTTCTAAAGGCAGGAGGTTAAAGTCAAGGAAAGTTCGAGTTAACCCTTTCAAAGGAAGGCCGATGGAGGAATAAATTTTATGGGGGATGGGGCCTCCGTTCTTCAATTTGAGGCGGCTCACAGGGGGAGGTTGAACCCCTTTGACCTGACCTGTTTCCGGGAGAGTTGGAAACATCTTCTCGGCGGCATCCAACCCATAGATGAAGAAAGTGGGTTTTGGAAGAGAATCCCCCTTGAATGGCAGCCGTTTAAACGTTTCAATCATTTTTGACTCTCTTCCCTCATTGGGCAGAGGGAGATGGAAACTCTCTTTCCAATCTTTTCCCCGGATGAAATTCATTTCGAAGAAGGGTTCAGTCACCTCCAGCAACACCGAGTTTTCGCCCCCCACCTTTTCCCCATGATAAAGGAAAAGGTTGATGGCTGCGGCGGAGGGGATTTGAACGGAGACCGGCTGGATCCCTATCTTTTTTAACAGTGACAGATAAAAATCTAAATCCGATTTTTTTATAAAGGCCGTAAAAACGCGGACCTCCTCTTTTTCCTCTTTCAGCAAACAATAGTCGAAGTAGGCCTCCTCCCTTTCAAAGGGAACATATTTGGGCGCCTCATATTCGATGACTTTCCGGAGGTTCTCTCTGGCGGCGATGGGCAAGTTGATGAACCGCACGACCGTTTTTTCCCTGGGCACGGAGATGGAGACCCTCTCCCGGCTCAACTGATTTTTAGAGAAAAAGGCGTCGATCAGGCTGATGACCCGGCTTTCCCATTCCTGCACCTGTCCCTCCATGGGAACAGGGTGAATGCCGTAATCAACCAGCTCGATCCTCCCGAACGATTTTTTCAAGGAGGTCAGAATGAGATGGCGCTGTCTGAACTCAATTCCGGCGCTGATTTCAAACATCGTGGTCGGTTTCTTCCTTCCGTCCTGCCCCTCCCTTTCAAGGCGGGAAGAAAAGGTGAAAATCGGGTCAAACTATTTTATCCACCCATTGAATCACTTTGTATCCATTCTTATTTTTCGGGTCAATCTTGACAATGGCCTTTACCCCCCGGAAGGAACTCCCATCCTGGGTCTTCGCCCTTGCTTCAATAGTATAATATCTTGCCGGAGATTGAAAGACAATAAGCCTTCCCGCGTCTCCCATGAACGGAGCAATCTCGGGAATCCTCTGGAAAAGATCCTGTATATGCTGGAATTCTTTTTCCTCACGGGCTTTTACAATCCGCCGGGAGATTTCGCCCGGAACGCCAAGGACGCCGCGGATCACCGGGGATGAGGCGCTGTTGATGTCAATCTGTTCCCCGATGGCGTAGATGGAGAAAATATCTTTCAATCCCGGCCCGCCGTTTTTCCCATAAAAGAGATCAGGCGCGATCCCCCGGACAAGGAGGAGTTCTTCGATTGTGTCGAGGTCTCCATTCTTGCAATGGTAGGGTTCTTTCAGAGATTGATAATAGTCATTCTCCGCTCCGTTCAGGCGGTAAAAATCGTCCGTGTCCCTCCAGTCCAGGATGGAGGAAACGACGATGTCCCTTTCCTCGCCTTCCAAACCCAAATTTCCGATGACCCTTCGAAGCATGGATTCCGAGGCCATGTTGATATTGATCTTGCCTCCCTCGCTCATGACGCGGACCTCGCATGTCTCCTGACCGAACGGCAGAAGGTACGGCCTTCCGTCAGCAACCCACTCCTTTTTCTCCGGCGGGACCTCCTCTTGGCTCGGGGTCTTTCTCAGTTGCCGGACTTTCGGATCAAGCTTGTAGATCAGCTCCGCGACCCCCCGTTGAACCCCTCCCTGGGCCAACGCATAGAGATGGAATTCCTCTCTGTAATGCCTTGTAATATTGACCTCCGTCCTCATGGCGAAGCAGAATTCCATGGCGACCACCGAGAGAATCGCCATCACCCAGAGGACCATGACCAGGGCAATCCCCCTCTCTTTTGGAAATTCGGAACTGAGAATACGGAATCCGGAATTGATCATTTTGGCATTTAACCTGCTCCTTCAGGGCATTCGCGGAATGGACCTTGGCCTTTGCCCCGGCGAAACGACCCTCACTTCTTCAAACTGGTAAGCCGGCAGAGAGAGCGCCATGAGAAAGGCAGTCTCATTTTCTTTTTCCTTCCTGCCTTCCTGCCGGTAGGCAGGATATTGGAAGGTCATTCTAATCGCTTTTGGAAGGGCTTTCTCCTCTTTTGCATTCCACTCTTCGATCCATTCCTCCGGTCGATTATTCTGAGGATCTTCTTCGCGTAGATATTCAAAACGGATGTTAGAGATTCCTTCCATGAGAGAGACCCCCTGATCCTCCTTCAACTCTTCTTCAAAAAAATCCTTCATAAGGACTCTCTGTTCGTAAAGGACCAGGCGGCCCGCTCCCTTTCCTCCTTCTTTAAATTCATAGAAGACATAGACGAGCCCCTCGTTCTTATTCGCTTTGAGGGGGAGGGCGGAGACAAATTTCAGGGATGCGGCCTTCCCCTCAAAAGCGAGATAATCTCCCCCGGCTTTCTGGGACTTGATCTTATAAGGGAAGACCGACTTGATCTGCTGTGAGATCAACTGGGAGAGAACCCGTGTCTTCTGGTATTCCTCCTGGATGGCTTCTCCCCTTTCCCAGGCGGAGAGACCAAGGCGGAAAACTCCGAAGATGATGAGGATGATCAAGCCCAGGATGACGAGGGTGACCGTCACCTCGATCAGGGTAAACCCCTTTTTTGCAAATGGGGGGGAGACTTTAACTCTTCTTTTCTTCATCTTTTATTTTTAATGTTTTGTAAGATTCGAATCCGATCGTTCTCTCTTTTGCCCCCGAGCTCCAGAGGACATTGACGCTGAAATGAAAGAGGTCAACCGGCGGCTTGAAATCCACGTCCTTTCCCGGGGGAAGAATGTCCATTCTCTTTATCTCCGCCCGCCAATGGAACATCCCGTCCCATTTCCCTTCTGTGATTCCCTCTTCAAAAGAAGGTTGGATCAATAACTCTTCCATTTTCATGCGGGCAAAATCTACGGCCTTTGTATATTCCACAGAGGTTCTTCCAAGGCGGAGCCCCCCGGAAAAGAGTTCCATCATGATCGTCAGTCCGATTCCGAGTATGGCAATGGCAACGACCACCTCGATCAGCGTAAACCCTTGTCCCCTTTTTTTCCGAACGTTCCAATCCTTATTCTTCCGGGAACCTCTAATAATTCCCAATTTGTCACTCCCGCCCCGTATCGAAGTACGGGGTAAACTCCAGCGGGAGTCCAGTAATGTCAAAAACTTATGGATTCCGCTGGAGTTTATCCCGATGGAAATCGGGGCAGGAATGACATTTTTAAAGGTATTTTTCATTCTCAAGCAGACCTTAACCCCAGTCTTGGGCGCTTAGCGAAATCACATCGACAAAAGATTGTCGATATGCCCGATACAGTTATCGTGTCAGATTGTAGCGCCCTCGTTTATCGGGGGCGCAGCTTTCGTCCCGACTAAATCGGGACGCTACAAAAGACAAAAGATTGTCGATGTGCCCGATACAGTTATCGTGTCAGATTGTAGCGCCCTCGCCTGCCGCAGGATCGGGGGCGCAGCTTTCGTCCCGACTAAATCGGGACGCTACAAAAGATAAAACGTTCATTCACAACTGCCCCGAAGTCCCGCAAGAGGCATAGATTCTTACACATTAAAGTCTAACCAAACATATTTGAAATTTTCCCCATTTAATCTCCTCCCCCTTCGATGGGGGAGG
>Ga0207951_100275_pt1 | contig 29581 bp, 25 predicted proteins | sample Subbio12Aug_8Bad_FD_184830 | JGI IMG/M metagenome (GOLD analysis project Ga0207951, IMG submission 184830) | Serpentinite rock and fluid subsurface biosphere microbial communities from McLaughlin Reserve, California, USA - CR12Aug_8Bad (SPAdes) | ecosystem: Environmental > Terrestrial > Deep... | reverse complement strand
CCACGGCGGCGCAGGCCGCGGCGCCCGAGGCCGCCTTCCTGTTCGTCTGGACCGGTCTGCTGGCCGCGGTCGCCGCCGCCACCGCCGCCGTCCTTGACCCCGGCCTGAGCCGCGCCCGGTCGCTGACCCCGATCGCCGGGGCCGTGGTGCTCGGCGCCGGCTGGATCCTGGGTCTGGCCCACACCGTCTTCCTCGGCATCGGCATGGACCTGCCCGGCGTGCTGGTCGTCCTGGGCCTGCTGATCATGGTGCTGATCCGGCCGTTCAGCCCGGGACCGGCGCTGTCGCGGCCCCTGCTGATCGCCGCGGCCGCGGCCCTGCTGATCGCCGGCGGCCTGTCGGTCGCGGCCCGGATCGCAGAGCCGATGGTGGCCGCGAAGACGGCCTGATCCGCCGCCCCGCGGTGCCGGAGGTTCATCACAACGGGCACAACGGAAGGCACAACGAGCACGACGGGACCGGAGCCGTGTCGACGTCAGTGTCCCCCGGCGTCTTGTGATCGCGGCGTACGCCGCAATTCCTGATGACCTCGAAGGCCACCCCGCCACCATCCGCCGCTCAGGTGCCGTCGTGACCGCGTTGTGCGCGTTGTGATGAACCAGCCATCGCCGGAACAGGGCCCCAAAGCCCTCAGCCCCCGTCGGTCCAGACCGTCTTGTACAGGTCGAAGCGCCGGTCCCTCAGATTGCGCACCGTCCCCTGCGACTTGGCCCAGGCCAGGTCCGACAGGTCCAGGTCCGCCACCGTCACCGTCTCGACGTTCTCGCTCGCCTCGGCCGCCACCCCGTCCCGCGCGAACGGGAAGTCGCACGGCGTCAGGATGCAGGACTGGGCATACTGCACATCCATGTTCTCGACATTGGGCAGATTGCCGACATTGCCCGACAGGATGACGTAGCACTGGTTCTCGATCGCCCGCGCCTGCGAGCAGTAGCGCACCCGCAGATAGCCCTGCCGGTTGTCGGTGCAGAAGGGCACGAACAGCAGCCGCGCCCCCTCGTCGACCAGCCGTCGCGCCAGCTCCGGGAACTCGGAATCATAGCAGATCAGCACCCCGATCGGCCCGCAGTCGGTCGGAATGGCGTGCACCCGGTCGCCGCCCTTGATGTTCCACCAGTGCCGTTCGTTCGGCGTCGGGTGGATCTTCTCCTGCTCGTGCACCGAGCCGTCGCGCAGGAAGACATAGGCGACGTTCTGGATGTCCCCGTCCTCGGTCTGGGTCGGGTGGGAGCCGCCTATGATGTTGATATTGTACTCGACCGCCATCTTGCGCAGCGCCTCGACGAAGCGCGGCGTATAGCGGGTCAGGGCCTCGATCGACTCGGCCGGGGTCAGCTTCTTGGACTCCAGCGACAGCAGCTGCAGGGTGAACAGCTCCGGAAACACCACGAAGTCCGAGCGATAGTCCGAGGTCACATCGACGAAATATTCGATATTGTGGATGAACTCCTCGAAGCTGGCGACCTTGCGGGCCTGCAGCTGCACCGTCGCCACCCGCACCGTCTCCTTGACCGCAAAGGCCGCGCCCCGGCCGTGCGTCTCGGCAAAATAGGGATTGCGCCAGACCATATGCGCCGCATGACCCATCGAGGCCGTGTCCGAGGTCAGATAGTTCTCCAGCACCCCGATCGGCTCGAACCCGCCGCGCATGTGGAAGCCGATCACCGGATCGTTCAGCTTGCGCGCCGTCACCGCGTCCAGATATTCGCGCGCGTCCGGATAGGCCGCCTTGCGCCGCGCCAGCCCCGGCATCCGCCCGCCGAAGACGATGCCCTTCAGGTTCTCCGCCTCGCACAGGTCGCGCCGCGCATCATACAGCCGCTGGCCGATGCGCAGCCGGCGCCGGTCGGGATCGACGCACACCTCCATGCCGTAGAACCAGTCCCCGACCGGATCGTGCCGCGCCGCATATCCGCCGCCGGTGATCTGGGTCCAGGTGTGCGGCGCCATCGCCGTCTTCTCGTCGATGCGGAAACCGGCGGCATAGCCGACGATCTCATCGGCGTATTCGACCACGAACTGGCCGTCCGGAAAGGCCGCGATCTGGCCGCGCAGCATGCCCGGCGTATAGGCCGGCATGTCCTTGTAGACCTTGGCCACCAGGGCGGAGATGGCGTTCACATCCGCCAGCTTGGCGTTGCGGATCGAGAGGACGGCGGGCTTGGAGTTTTTTGTCATGCGGTGTGAACGCATGGCGACGCTTGAGGATCAACCCCCGCCGCGAACCGGGTGCTTTGTTCGCCTGAAGGGCGCGGCTGCGTCATGGCGGCTCTGCCCCCGCGGCAGCGGTCGCCTCCGGCAAGCGCCGTCGGCGAACCGGCCGCTGTATCGGAACCATGCCGGCTGGGGCGGCTTATGGACACGACTCCGATGACAGGGCATGAAAAGTCCATCTTGCGGGCGCCGAGGATTGCCGAGCGCGGAATGCGGACGAGCGAGGCGGCAAAAAAAGCGCATGAGGGTGACCTCCAGACCCGTTGTTATCGTCGCAGTAGCGGTCGTCGCCGTCGCGGCGGCGGTCGGGATCGGAGTGTCGTGGCGGCCGGCCGAGGCGGTAGTGCTGGAGATCAGGCCGCGGACGGTCGAGCAGGCGCTGTCCATCGTCGGTCGCGCCCGGCCCACACAGCTCGTACAGGTCGCCTCGCCCAATCCCGGCCAGGTAATTCGCCTGTTTCATGACGACGGCGACTCCGTCAGGGCCGGCGATCCGCTGGCTGTGATCCTGGCGACCGTCGAGCAGGCCCAGACTGAGGTCGACGTCGCCCGCGCCCGCGCCGCGCGCGCCGCGGCCGACGAGGCCCGGCTCAGCTACCAGAGAACACGAACCCTGCATGAACGCGGGTTCGCCGCCAAGGCGGCGCTGGACGCCGCTCGGGCAACCCTTGAGACGGCTGAGGCCAATGTGGCGGCGGCCTCTGCCTCCGTGCGGGCCTCGGCGGAGCGGGCGCGGGAGTTCACCATTCGCGCGCCGATGGCCGGGGTCGTTCTGGTTCGGCCCATCGACAATGGGCAGGTCGTCGGAGCCGGCGAGACCCTGTTCGAGCTGGGCTCGGCGACGGGCATCGAGATCCGCGCCGAGGTCGAGGAAGCCTATGCGGACAGCCTTAGGCCCGGTCAGACGGCGCGCGCCGCCCTGTCCGGGTCGTCCGAGATCTTCCCGGCCCGGGTGACCGAGGTCTCGCCCCGGGTCAATTCCAGCACCGGCGGGCGGATGGTTCGACTGGCGGCGGAGGGGGCGCAGGGCCTGGCGCCCGGTCGCTCCGTCGACGTGACCATCGTCATCGCGCAGCGCCGGGGCGCCATTGTCGTGCCGCGCAGCGCCGTGCAGGACGCGACCGCCGCACCCAATGTCTATGTGGTGGACGCCGACGACGTCGTGCGGGTGCGGCCGATCACCTTGGCGCGCTGGCCCTCGGTCAACGCCATCGTGGAAAGCGGCCTGCAGGCCGGGGACCGGGTCGTGCTCGATCCGGGGGCAACCCGGCCCGACGCTCGGGTTCGCCCGGTGATGTCCGGCCCGGGCGGGTGACGCGGTGTTCGCCTTCAAGGTCGCGCGCCGGTATTTGCTGTCCAACCCCTCGCAGACCCTGCTGCTGATCGCGGGCGTCGCCCTGGGGGTGACGGTGTTCGTGTTCATCACGGCCCTGATCGCCGGACTCGCCGTTCGCCTGACCGAACAGGTGACCGGCAACAGCGCCCACATCACCCTCGAACCGCCGATACGCATCGCGCGGGTGTTGAGAGGACCCGATCTGCCGGTGGAGTCGGTCGCCCTGGTCTCCACCTTTCAGCGCCAGCAAATCCGCGACTGGCCGATGGTCGTCGACCTGCTGCGCTCCAATCCCGCCGTATCCGCCATCAGCCCACAGATTTCCGGCAGCGCCTTTCTGGTTAAGGGCGAGGCCGTGGCCTCCGTCTCGATCATCGGCGTGGAGCCGCAGGGGATCGACGCAATCTCCCGGATCACGCCCGACATCATCGACGGCGACGGCGAACTGGGAGCCGACGGCCTGTTGATCGGCGTGCGCATGGCTGAGAACCTGGGGCTCGGCGCCGGCCAGTCCATCCTGCTGCGGACCGAACGCGGCGTGGAGCGCCAACTGACCGTTCGGGGCGTTTTTCGCACCGGCATCCAGAGTCTGGACGAGCGCGTTGCCTTCCTGTCATTGCAGACGGCGCGGCCTCTGTTCGTCCTGCCGGAAGGCGTGACCAACATCGAGGTCAAGCTGAAGGAGCCCGACAACGCCCGCGCCACGGCCCGCTTCCTTGCCGAGGCGACGGGTCTGCGGGCGACGCCTTGGCAAGAAAAGAACCTCAACCTCGAAGACGCCCTGGAGGCCCAGGGGCGGACCGGTACGATGATTCAGGTCTTCTCCCTGATCTCCATCGTCATCGGCGTGTCCAGCGCGCTTGTTCTTTCGGCCTACCGGCGCCGGCCCGAGATCGGGATCATGCGGGCCTTTGGCGTGCCGGGCGGCTTTATCCTGTGGGCCTTCCTGTTGCAGGGACTGTTGATCGGCCTCACCGGAGCCTTGATCGGCTGCGCCACCGGATACGGCCTTTGCCTCTGGCTGGAGCGCGTGACCGGGGCCGACGGCCTTGCGGTCCTGCCGATCGCAAAGGAACAGGGCGGATATGTTGCCGCGCTCGTGCTTACCACCCTGGGGGCGGTGATCGCCTCACTCCTGCCCGCCCGCTCGGCGTCGAAAGTCGATCCGCTGGAGGCGATCCAGCAATGACGACGGTTCTGGAAACCCACGGAATCGAAATGGTCTTCCGCAACGGCGACGAGGAAACGCGGGTGCTCACGGGCATCGACCTGACGCTCGATAAGGGGGAACTGGCGGCGCTGCAGGGCGCCTCGGGATCGGGCAAGTCGACGCTGCTGTCGATCATCGGCCTGTTGCTGCGCCCGACGGCAGGCAGCCTGACAATCAGCGGCGAACGGGTCGACGATCTTTCGGAGAAGGCGCGCGCCCGGTTCCGCAATCGCCGGCTCGGCTTTGTCCTCCAGTTCCACCATCTGCTTCCCGACTTCACGGCGATGGAGAATGTCGCCTTTCCCGCCGCCGCCCCCGCCGGAGGAATCTCGCGCGAGATGCGGGATCGCGCGCGCGATCTACTGACCCGGGTGGGGCTGGAGGATCGAATCGACTTCCCCGCCACCCGGTTGTCCGGGGGGCAGAAGCAGCGCGTCGCCATCGCCCGCGCCCTGATGAACCGGCCCGACCTCATCGTCGCCGACGAACCGACCGGCAACCTGGACCGCGAGTCCGCCGATCGTGTGCTGGATCTGATGCGGGAGGTGAACCGCCAGGACGGCGCGACCTTTCTGATCTGCACCCACGATGAAGACGTGGCCGCGAGGTGCAGCCGGCGCCTGACTCTGCGAGACGGGCGGCTGGCGTCGAATGTCAACGGCAGCGACCGCCGCCCGGACCGGGAGTAACGGCCCTCTCATACGTCAAAATCGGACGTGCCCCTCCACCGTTCCGAAAAGAACAAATTGCCAACCGGAACAAACCGTGCACATAGTGCCGCTCACAAAGGGAGTGGGTCACGGTCATCGGACCGAAGGCGGGCCTCTCCTCCAGAGTACCTGACGGGAATCATGGCAAGGGAGAGCGGCAAGGTGGCGGCACAGGCGAATCTGAAATTGGTGACCCGGGACGACGGCGACAAACAACGCGCGCTTGAGGCGGCGATCGCCCAGATCGATCGCGCCTTCGGCAAGGGCTCGGTGATGAAGCTCGGCAAGGGCGGGGTGACCCAGGCGATTCCGTCGGTCTCGACCGGCTCGCTGGGCCTCGACATGGCGCTGGGCATCGGCGGCCTGCCGCGCGGCCGGGTGATCGAGATCTTCGGTCCGGAAAGCTCGGGCAAGACGACCCTGGCCCTGCACACCGTGGCCGAGATCCAGAAGGCCGGCGGCACCGCCGCCTTCGTCGACGCCGAACACGCGCTCGACCCCGGCTATGCCCAGAAGCTGGGCGTCAATCTCGACGACCTGCTGGTGTCCCAGCCCGACACGGGCGAACAGGCGCTCGAGATCGTCGACACCCTGGTGCGTTCCGGCGCCGTGGACATTGTGGTGGTCGACTCCGTCGCCGCCCTGACGCCGCGGGCCGAGATCGAGGGCGAGATGGGCGACAGCCTGCCGGGCCTGCAAGCCCGTCTGATGAGCCAGGCCCTGCGCAAACTGACCGCCTCGATCAACAAGTCGCAGTGCATCGTCCTGTTCATCAACCAGATCCGTCACAAGATCGGCGTCATGTACGGCTCGCCCGAGACGACGACGGGCGGCAATGCGCTGAAATTCTACGCCTCGGTCCGCCTCGACATCCGCCGCACCGGCGCGATCAAGGACCGCGACGAGGTGGTCGGCAACACCACCCGGGTCAAGGTGGTCAAGAACAAGGTCGCCCCGCCGTTCCGCGAGGTCATCTTCGACATCATGTATGGCGAGGGCATCTCCAAACTGGGCGAGATCATCGACCTCGGCGTCAAGGCCGGGATCGTCGAGAAATCGGGCAGCTGGTTCTCCTATGACAGCCAGCGCATCGGCCAGGGCCGCGAGAACGTCCGCGCCTTCCTCAAGGCCAATCCCGACATGGCCGATTCGATCGAGAAGGCCGTGCGCGCCTCGACCACCAAGATCGCCGAGGAGCTGCTGGGCATACCCGAACCCGACGAGGGCCAGGACCTCGAGGGCTGATCCCCCGCATTTCAACGCCTTGCGGCGGAAGTGTCCGAAAGTGTCCCACGAATTTCCGCGGACACCGGACACTTCTCAACCGCTGATTGAACTTCTCCGGCCGGGTTCCGCGACCCGCCTCCGACCCCCGCGGGGCCGGGCCGGACGGAGCGGGCCGTTCGATCCCCACCCGGGTCGGACGGCCCTTTTTCTTCAGACCGGCAGCCCCAGCGGCCGCAGGGCCGCCCCCGACCGCTCACGGAACGGGAAGAAGCCCCGGTCGGCCAGGGGCCACAGCGTCGTATCCCACGACCGGCGGACCATGACCCAGTCCAGCCCGGCCGCCTCGACCGCCGGCCGCAGCCCCGCCAGCGCCGCGGCGGTCGGTCCGACCGGGACCCAGGGGGTCACGATCCCGCGGGCCCCGGCGGCGCGGGCCGCCTCGACCAGGGCCTGCGCCGACAGCGGCTCCAACCGCCGGACCGGCTGCCCGTAACGCGCCTCCAGCCGCCGCTCCGTATCGCCCATGGCCCCGTCCAGGAACCGCCGGGCCGGCGCGCCGCAACGGTCCGCCCCCGGCTCCGACATCGACACCATCCCGCAGATCCCCGCCGGCCCGACGATGTCCTCGGGCGTCAGGTCCTCGGCCGTGACCAGCAGCAGATGCGGCCCGTCCGGCGCCCTCGCCACCGCCGCCGGCAGAGGCCGCAACCCGGGCGCGGGCGCCTCATCCACCGGGGTCGCCGCCGTCGCCAGACCCGTGGGGCGAAAGCGCCCCTCCGTGAACCGGGCGATGTTCTCGCCGGTCGCCAGATAGGTCTTGCCGGGCGTCTGCAGGCCCGCGACCCAGCGCCACGACAGGGTGTTGGAGGCCGGATCCCCGTCCAGCAGATGCCGCAGGAAGAAGTCGGCCCCGAGCACCCATGGCAGGCCCAGGGTGAAGACCCAGATCGAGGCGAACCACATCCGGGCGTGGTTGTGCAGCCAGCCGGTCTCGACCAGCTCCCGCGCCCAGTCGTCGAACCCCTCGATGCCCGTCCGGCCCTGCTCCGCCGCCCGCACCGCCTCCGCCCCGGCCTCGCCGGTCCCGGCCAGCCGGTCCCGCTCGACCTCGAACCGCGTCCAGACCTCGGGCCGCATCTCCAGCCAGCCCTTCCAATAGGTCCGCCAGATCACCTCCTGAATGAATTTGTCGGCCCCGCGCGGGCCGTGCGCCTCCAGCGCGGCCCGGACCACCTCTTCCTCGGTCAGCAGCCGGCGCCGGATCCACGGCGACAGCCCCGACACCTGATCGTTGCGACCGGGCCCCCGGTCCGTATTGCGGTTCGCCGTATAGGCCTGACCCATCCGGGGAGTGAAGGCCGTCAACCGCTCAAGACCCGCGCTCCGGCCCGGCTCCCACCCCGTCATCGGCCCCTCATCGGTTTGCCGACTCCCGCCGCTGGACCGCCCGCTGCAACCGCGGCCGGACCTTGAGGAAGGCCAGATACAAACGCTCAAGCAGGCCCAGCACCGCCCGGTTCCGCGCCGCCAGACCCAGCGGCCGCAACAGGGGAATGGCCCGCCACATGGCGGCGAAGGCGGCCGCGCCCGACAGCATCACCCCGCCCTCGCGCGCATGGAACCGGGCCAGCAGTTCGGCGCGATCGATGGGACAGGCGCCGGACCCGTCCGCCACATCGGTGAAGGTGATGGCCCCGCGCCGGTCCAGCCGCCGCATCAGGGCGATCTCGCGCCGACACAGGGGGCATCCGCCGTCAAACCAGACCTCGAGCTTGGACATGCGCCTCTATACCCTTGTCGGGACGGCCCGCGGCGCCGTGCGGCGATCTGTCCGGCCGCCCCCCGGCGATCACGGCCGGGTGATGCATTGGGCCCCAAACCCCTATATGACGCCCGTTCCCCGTTTCTCCGACCGAACGCGCACCGTCATGTCCAGCCTGAACCAGATCCGCTCGCACTTCCTCGACTATTTCGCCGCCGACGGCCACGAGAAGGTCCAGTCGGCGCCGCTGGTGCCGCAGAACGACCCGACCCTGCTGTTCGTCAACGCCGGCATGGTGCCGTTCAAGAACGTCTTCACCGGCCAGGAAACCCGCGCCTACAAGCGCGCCGCCAGCGCCCAGAAATGCGTCCGCGCCGGCGGCAAGCACAACGACCTCGACAACGTCGGCTACACCGCCCGCCACCACACCTTCTTCGAGATGATGGGGAATTTCTCCTTCGGCGACTATTTCAAGGAACACGCCATCGAGCGGGCCTGGAACCTGGTCACGAAAGAGTTCGGCATCCCCGCCGACCGGCTGATGGCCACCGTCTACATCGACGACGACGAGGCCTTCGACCTGTGGAAGAAGATCGCCGGCCTGCCCGAGAGCCGCATCACCCGCATCGCCGGCTCCGACAATTTCTGGTCGATGGGCGACACCGGCCCCTGCGGCCCCTGCACCGAGATCTTCTACGACCACGGCGACCACATCTGGGGCGGTCCGCCGGGAACCCCGGAAGAGGACGGCGACCGCTGGGTCGAGATCTGGAACCTGGTCTTCATGCAGTACGAGCAGCAGGCCGACGGCTCGCGCTCGCTCCTGCCCAAGCCGTCGATCGACACCGGCATGGGGCTGGAGCGCGTCGCCGCCGTACTGCAGGGCGTCCATTCCAACTATGAGACCGACCTGTTCCGCGCCCTGATCTCGGCCTCGGAACATGAGACCAACACGGCCGCCGAGGGCGACCGCGCGCCCAGCCACCGGGTCATCGCCGACCACCTGCGCAGTTCGTCCTTCCTGATCGCCGACGGCGTCACGCCCTCGAACGAGGGGCGCGGCTATGTGCTGCGCCGGATCATGCGCCGGGCCATGCGCCACGCCCATCTGCTGGGCGCCGCCGATCCGCTGATGCATCGGCTTGTGCCGACCCTGGTCGCGGAAATGGGCGAGGCCTATCCCGAACTCCGCCGCGCCGAGGCCTTCATCACTGACACCCTGAAACAGGAAGAGATCCGCTTCCGCACCACCCTGGGCCGCGGCATGGGCCTGCTGGAGGACGCCGCGCGCGACCTCGGCGAGGGCGGCGTGCTCTCGGGCCAGACCGCCTTCACCCTCTATGACACCTTCGGCTTCCCGCTCGATCTGACCCAGGACGAGGCGCGCCGCCGCGGCTTCACCGTCGACACCGACGCCTTCGACGCCGCCATGAACGAGCAGAAGGCTCGCAGCCGCGAACACTGGACCGGCTCGGGTCAGACCGCCTCGACCGGCGAATGGCTGGCCCTGCGCGAACGCCTCGGCCCGACCGTGTTCACCGGCTATGACGCCGTCGAGGGCTCGGGCGAGGTGCTGGCCATTGTCCGCGACGGCGCCCCGGTCGACCAGCTGGAACCCGGCGAGACCGCTGAGGTCCTGTTCGACCAGACCCCCTTCTATGGCGAGGGCGGCGGCCAGGCCGGCGACCGCGGCGAGATCGAATGGACCGACGCCCACGGCCAGCAGGGCTCGGCCACGGTGCTGGACGTGCAGAAACACGCCGGCGACCTGTTCGCCCACCGCATCGAGGTGACCTCGGGGACGCTGGCCATCGGCGCCCGGGCCCAGTTGCGCGCCGCGCCGGACGCCCGCCTCACCACCCGCGCCAACCACTCGGCCGCCCACCTGCTGCACAAGGCCCTGGCCAATGTGCTGGGCGGCCACGTGGCCCAGAAGGGCCAACTGGTCGACGCCGACCGCCTGCGCTTCGACTTCAGCCACAACGCCCCGGTCACCGAGGACGAACTGGCGCGGATGGAGGATGAGGTGAACGCCGTCATCCGCCAGAACCTGCCCGCCGAGACCAAGCTGATGGCCCCCGAGGCGGCCATCGAGGCCGGCGCCGTGGCCCTGTTCGGCGAGAAATACGGCGACGAGGTCCGGGTGCTGACGCTCGGCCGCTCACTGACCGAGGACAAGCCCTATTCTGTCGAACTGTGCGGCGGCACCCATGTCGCCCGCACCGGCGACATCGCCCTGTTCAAGATCGTCTCGGAGACGGGCATCGCCGCCGGCGTCCGCCGCATCGAGGCCCTGACCGGCGAGGCGGCCCGCCAGTATCTGCTGGCCCAGGCCGGGGTGGCGAAGCGGCTGGCCCAGGGCTTCAAGGTCCAGCCCGCCGATGTCCCCGCGCGGGTCGAGGCCCTGTCGGGGTCCGTGCGCACGCTGGAGAAACAGGTCGCCGAGCTGAAGAAGCAACTGGCCCTCGGCGGCGGCGGTTCCGCCAACGCCGCGCCGGAAGAGATCAACAGCGTCAAACTGATCGCCCGCGTTCTCGACGGCGTCGACGGCAAGGGCCTGCGCGGCGTGGCCGAGGATTTCCGCAAACAGGTCGGCTCCGGTGTTGTCGCCTTGATCGGCGTGACGGAGGGCAAGGCCGCGATCACCGTGGCGGTGACCTCGGATATGACCGGCCGGGTCAACGCCGCCGAGCTCGCGCGCGTGGCGGTCATCGCCATGGGCGGCCAGGGCGCCGGCGGCAAGCCGGACTTCGCCCAAGGCGGCGCCCCCGACGGCTCGAAGGCGGAAGACGGCCTCGCGGCGGTGCGGGCGGCGCTGGCCGTCTAGGTCGGCCGCCCGGTCTGGATATCGACCGCGGCCAGCTTCCACTCGAACAGGCCGCGCCGCTCAAGGATCAGGGCCAGCCGGTCGTCGGGCCGGTCGCGGTCGGTCAGGGTCACGGCGAATTCGTCGAGGCTGCGATAGCCCCAGGACTGATGGATGTCGTCGGCGTCGGCCCTGTCGGTCGGGTCGGGATCGGCGGGCCGGGTCGGATCGGGCGCCTCGGCGGTGCGTACCATGTCGGCCACCACCTCGGGCGTCACCAGCACGTCCACGGCGCCGGACACCAGCATCGGCGCCAGCATGATGCCGAGACCGCCCAGACCGCTCTCCGCCACCCGCGGATCGCGACGCATCCGGCTGACCAGTTCGGCCTGAAGCTCTTCCTTCATGCTCTCGCGCAGGACAGGAAAGTCCACCAGCTGCTCGAGCTTGCGCTCGTCCCCGGCCTTGGCCGCGCTGATCAGGGCCTTGGCGGTAAACACGGGCGCGGCGGCCCAGGCCAGGGCGAACAGGGCCAGAGCCCCGGCGGCGACGCCGACGATCAGTTTCTTGTTCATTCAACCCTCTGGCGACGTAACGCCTCCCCGACGCCACGGTTGCCCGAGTCGCGCGTGGACGCCAAGGTGTCAGCCTGCCTTGCGGCCGCTCTGTCCCACCACAACCGGGGCGACGCCGTCGGGCAGGCCGATATGGACCAGCTTCCATTCGAACGGTCCCCGGCGCTCGAAGGTGAAAACGGTCTCGGACCCGCCCTCGTCGGTCACCGCCATCCGCGCGCGGTTGACGCCCCAGAACACCGGCGCCGGCATGGGGTCGCCGGCCGAGCTCTCCGGCGCGACCGCGCGCTGTGAGGCGTAGCGTCCTTCGGCGCGCGTCAGGGCGGCGAGTGCCGCCGGAGTCAGATAGGCGTCGACGTCGGGTTGGGCCGCCGGAGCAGCCTGTTCAAGCTGACGCCGGACGGCGCCGATCGGATCCTCCATGAAGGTTGGAGCCGGAGCCATCGCCGCCGGATTCCCTGACAGTTGTGGCCTCAACGACTGACGGACGGCTCCGAAGTCGATCAGCCGCGCCAGACCCGCCACATCATTGGCGTCGGCCGCCGAGCGGATGGCGAAAAAACCGACGGCAGGCGCGGCAAAGAAGCTGATCACGGCCCCGATGACGCCGAGCAGGATCAGATTGCCGAACAGCTTCTTCATGGGGATCTCCGGGTTCAGGGCATCAATGCACGAACGCCGGTTCCGCTCAAACGAAAGCCCCGCCAGACGCGAATCCGGCGGGGCTCTCCGCTTTTGTTGGCCGCGGCCACACGCTTCGCGCTCAAGCAGCGAGCCGCCGCGCGGCGAGCGTTAGCGCCCCACTAGGAGGCGTTCATCGCCGCCGTCAGGTTCTCGGCCACCTTGTCGATGAAGCCCTCGGTGGTCAGCCAGCCCTGCTCGTCGCCGACGAGCAACGCCAGATCCTTGGTCATGTGGCCGGCCTCGACGGTCTCGACGACCACCCGCTCCAGCGTCTCGGCGAAGGCCGCCAGTTCGGCATTGTCGTCCAGCTTGGCGCGATGCGCGAAGCCGCGCGTCCAGGCGTAGATTGAGGCGATCGAATTGGTCGACGTCGCCTCGCCCTTCTGGTGCTGGCGGTAGTGACGGGTGACGGTGCCGTGCGCGGCCTCGGATTCCAGCACCTTGCCGTCCGGGGTCATCAGCACCGAGGTCATCAGCCCCAGCGAGCCGAAGCCCTGGGCCACCACGTCGGACTGGACGTCGCCGTCGTAGTTCTTGCAGGCCCAGACGAAGCCGCCCGACCATTTGATCGCCGCAGCCACCATGTCGTCGATCAGCCGGTGCTCATAGGTCAGGCCGGCGGCCTTGAAGTCCGCAGCGAACTCCTCGTCGAACACCTTCTGGAAGATGTCCTTGAAGCGGCCGTCATAGGCCTTGAGGATGGTGTTCTTGGTCGACAGATAGACCGGGAAATTGCGCGCCAGGCCGAAGGCGAGGCTGGCGCGGGCGAACTCGGTGATCGAGTCGTCAAGGTTGTACATACCCATGGCGATGCCGGCCGAGGGGAACTGGAACACCTCATGCTCGATCACCTTCCCGTCGTCGCCGGTGAAGGTCATCATCAGCTTGCCGGGGCCGGGGACGAGGAAGTCGGTGGCCTTGTACTGGTCGCCGAAGGCATGGCGGCCGACCACGATCGGCTGGGTCCAGCCCGGCACCAGCCGCGGCACGTTCGAGCAGATGATCGGTTCGCGGAAGACCACGCCGCCGAGGATGTTGCGGATCGTGCCGTTCGGCGACTTCCACATCTTCTTCAGGCCGAACTCCTTCACCCGGGCTTCATCGGGGGTGATGGTGGCGCATTTGACCCCGACGCCATGCTTCTGGATGGCGTGGGCCGCGTCGATCGTCACCTGGTCGTCGGTGGCGTCGCGGTGCTCCATCGACAGGTCGTAGTAGTCCAGCTCGAGGTCGAGGAAGGGGAAGACCAGCTTGTCCTTGATCATCTGCCAGATGATGCGGGTCATCTCGTCGCCGTCGATGTCCACGATGGGATTGGCGACCTTGATCCTGGTCATGCGGGTTCGCGCCTCTGATGGGAATGGGGAATGAGGCGGGCGGTATAGCCGCCGCGGGCCGGTGCGCAAACCCCGGGCCGCCCTTCAGGGGTCGCCGGAAATCACATGCGGGATGAAACCGGCGCGCGTCAGCGTCGTTGGGAGGGGCTGTAGCGTACGGACGGGGTCAAAAAATTGGATAATGAAACACGGGCGCTGGTTGAGCGCTGGATACTCAGATTCTGCGAGACCCCCGTTCTGATCGACGCCCGGTTGATGCGCCGCGTGCTTGACGAAGCTGAAGCGGCGAACGAGGGCAAGAAGCCCTGAACATTGCCAGCCTGTTGCAGCGGCGCGGTTGAGCCGCGATCATTGCCCGGGCCCGCAGACAACACGACCCGACCACGAGAACGGGGAGCCCGATGAGCGACAGCGATCCCGAAATCCTCATCATCGGAGCCGGACCCGCGGGCCTGACAGCCGGGACCTATCTGGCGCGCTTCCGGCGCCGGGTTCTGGTTGCTGACGGCGGTGGGTCGCGCGCCTGCTGGATCCCCGTCAGCCACAATATGCCGGGTTTTCCGGAGGGGATCACCGGCGACGCCATCCTGAAGCGAATGACCGACCAGGCCGTGGAGTACGGGGCAGTGATCGAACCCGGACGCATCGAGTCGCTGACCCGGGACGAGAAGGGATTCGTCGCCCGGCTCAACGGACGCGAGGTCCGCGCCAGGGCCGTGCTGCTGGCGACCGGCGTCATCGACCACCATCCCGACCTTCCCGGCGTCGAGCGCGCCATCGAGCGGTCTCTGGTGCGCATCTGTCCGATCTGCGACGGCTATGAGGCCATCGACAAGGCGGTGGCCGTGATCGGTCAGGACTCGACGGGCGCGCGCGAAGCCGCCTTCCTGCGCACCTATTCGGACCGGGTGACACTGATCCACATCGGACCCGCCGAGGCTCTCGGGGACCGTGCGGAGCTCAAGCGGCTGGGGATCGAGCTGATCCAGGCCTCGATCGACGATGTGCGCCTTGAGGGCGACCGGGTCACGGCCCTCGGCTGGGGCGACACCATCCGCGCTTTCGACCTGGTCTATTCGGCGTTGGGGACCTCGCCGAACGCAGCGCTGGCGCGAGCGCTCGGCGCACAGTTGGGCGAGGACGGCCGGCTGATTGTCGACGCCCATCAGGCCACCAGCGTGAAGGGCGTCTATGCCGCCGGGGACGTCGTGCGCGGCCTGAACCAGATTGCCGTCGCTGGCGCGGAGGCCGCCGTGGCGGCGACGGCGATCCACAATGAACTGCGCGAGGCCGACGGCTTGACGGTCAGTTGAGGACCAGCCGCAGGAAATCGCCATCGGACCAGTCGGAACCGCCGCCCCGCAGGCGCGCCAGGATGCCGTCCGCCTGACGAACCACGACCATGTCGCGATCGGGGATCAGGTACAGCCGCTGATCGCCGGCGCCGGCGGCCATATGGACCTGCGGCAGACCCGCGAGCGCCGTCGCGCTGGTGTCGATGATGGAGCGGGGACCGGGCGGGATCAAACCCGGGCGCAACAGCCACCAGGACAGGCCATAGCCCGGATTGGCCGCCGTCGGCCGGAAACAGTCGGCCAGAGCGACCGGGTCCACAATGGCTCGACCGTCGACGCGGCACCCGTCGAGGACGAAGGTCCCGAACCGGGCCCAGTTTCGTGCATCCAGATGGGCGCCGGACGGCAGGTTGGCCTGCCCCGCCTGCCGCCGCCACCATCCGTGCGTCACCCCCGCGGGCCCCAACAACCGCTCGTCCATGAACCCCAGAACGTCGTCGGACCGCCCGGCCGCCGCCAGTTTGCGTCGCACGATCTCGCCGAACACCTGAAAGGGCGTGGGTCCATAGCGGAAAACGCCCGGGGCGCCGGCGAACGGCTGCGTCACCGCCGCCGCATAGGTCGAGGGCCTCCCCATGGCGCCGCCGCCGACGCCGGACGACAGGCTCAGAAGCGATCGGATGGTGGCCGTCCGCCGCACCGGGTCGGCGCGCCATTCGCTGAGGGTGTCCGAGCAGGGCTCGTCCAGCGCCAGCAGGCCGTCCTGGACCATGGCGGCGGCCAGCACGCCACTGAAGCTCTTGGTCCCGCTGGCCAGTTCATACGCGGCCCCGGCGCCGGATCGGGGATAGTCCTCGAACAGGGTCCGGCCGCCCTGCATGACCAGAAAGGACACGCCCCGCCGCCGGGCGGAATAGTCGGCCGCGGCAGCGTAGTCGCTGGACCGGGTCCAACCTGCCGTCGGCGCGGCGGCGAGAGCGGCGGCTCCGGCGATCAGGCAGCGTCTGTCGATCCGCATGGTCCGCTCCGGCGGTGGCTTTCCGAGTCGAACGAGGGATCCCGACGATTCCGTCGTCGGCCTCAGCCCCGGATCAGTTCTTCCAGCACCGCCAGCGGCACGGAGCCGTTGACCAGCACCTTGTCGTGGAAGGCGCGCAGGTCAAAGCCCGGCGTCGCCTGCTGCTCGGCGCGCAGGCGGGCGATGACGGTGTGGCCGATCTTGTAGGAACAGGCCTGGCCCGGCATCACCGTATAACGGTTGATCTCGCTGTTGGCGGCCCCGACCGGCTTGGCCCCCGAGGCGACCATATAGTCGACCGCCCGCTCCCGGCTCCAGCCCTGGGCGTGGATGCCGGTGTCGACCACCAGACGGACAGCCCGGAACAGATAGGACATCAGGAAGCCGACCCGACCCAGCGGATCGTCGGCGTATACGTCCAGATCGTCGGCGGCGACCGCCTCGGCATAGAGCGCCCAGCCCTCGTTATAGGCCGAGAAGCCGTTGGCGCGCCGGTACGGCGGCAGGCTTTCCGTCTCGCGCTGCAGGGCGACCTGCAGGTGATGCCCCGGAGAGGCCTCGTGATAGGTCAGGGTCGGCAGGGAGAATTTCGGCCAGTTCGCGGTCGAGCGGAGGTTGATGTAGTAGGCGCCCGGCCGCGAGCCGTCGAGCGGCGGGCCCTGGTAGTAGCCGCCCGGCGCGCCGGCCTCGATCGCCGGCGGCACGCGGCGCACCTCGACCCCGGTGCGCGGCAGACGGCCGAACAGACGGGGCAGCAGCGGGTCGAGCGCGGCCACCTGCCGGTTAAGGGACTCGAGCAGGGCCGCCTTGCCCGCCTCGGTGTCGGGCCAGAGCTGGGCGGGGTCCTTGTTGAGCGCATCGATCCGCTCACCCACCGACCCCCGGGTCATGCCCTGGGCCTTCAGGATGGTATCGATCTCGGCGCTGATCTCGGCGACCTGCTCCACCCCGATGGCGTGGATCTCCGCAGCCGACAGGTTGGTGGTGGTCCAGTGTTTCAGGGCGTGGGCATAGAAGGCCTCGCCCCCGGGCAGCCGGCGCAGGCTCGCCTCATGGACGGCGCCGGTCCGCAGCGTCTCGAACAGGGCGATCTGGCGGGCGAGGGCCGGCTGGACCTCGGTTTCGACGATCCGCTCGGCCCGGCCGCCGTAGCCGGACAGTCCAAGGGCGGACGCCTTGCGCTCGAGCGTCCGGATCATGGCCATGTCGGCCGACGCCTGGCCGGCCAGGGCGCCGAGCTGGCGGGTAGTCAGGTCGATGACAAAGTCGGGCGGAACCACGCCCTTGCCGGCGTCGGCCCGAATTCGCGCGGTCTCCGCGTCGAGATTGGTCCCCAGGGCCGAAAGCCGCGCAAGAAACGCCTCGGCCCCGTCGCGGTCTTCGACGCGATGCTGGCTGTCGAGGAAATCCGGCACGGTGAAATAGGCGCCGGTCATCTGGTTGACGAGATAGGGGCCCATCCGCCCGCCGCCGACAGCCGAGCCATAGTCGAAGCCCGCCCCGGTCGCGGCGGTCCCGGCGCGGAAGGCGGCGATGGCGTGGTTGATCCGGCCGGCCTCGGTCAGACTGCGGGTGTCGAAATCGCGCAGGATCCGGTCCCGCTGGATCGCCTGCGCCCGGTTCTGGCGCCAGGCGGTGTCGCTGGCGTCGGTCAGTCGGGACGAAAGTCCCGCCCGGGCGCCGCGATCAAGGCCGAGGTTGGTGGCGGCCTCGGGCAAGGCGTCGATATCCTCGTCGAACCAGCGGGTCAGGATCAGATCGAGGGCGGCGTCCCCTCCTCCCGCGGCCATAGAGGTGGCGCAGCCCGTGGCGGCCAGGCCCACGCCGGCAGCGGCGGTGAACATCAGGCGGCGGCGATCGATCATGGCGGGCGGCTCCGTAATGTGACGCGCCAGAGGACAGGGCCCCGGCAAGATTGGCAAGTCGCCGTCCTGCGCGCCCGGTCAGCCCGCGTGCAGCTCCTGTTTGACCCGCTCGGCCAGGGTCTTGATGTCCAGCGGCTTGGGCAGGAAGGAGACGCCGACCTCGTCCTGCAGCAGGTCCGAAAAGTCGCTCTCGGCATAGCCCGAGATGAACAGCACCGGCACGTCGCCGAGGTAGGGCCGCGCCTTCTTCAACAGAGCGGGTCCGTCGAGGCCGGGCATGATGACGTCCGAGATCATCATGTCGATGGTCCCGGCGTGCAGTTCGGCCAGTTCCAGGGCCTGTTCCCCGTCCTCGGCCTCGATCACCTCATAGCCGCGCTGGCGCAGCAGGCGGGCGGCGATGCCGCGCACCGCGGCCTCGTCCTCGACGAACAGGATGCGGCCTGCGCCCGACAGGTCGCGCGGCGCCTTGGCGATCTTCTCCACCACCGGCGTCTGGGCCAGCTCGGCCTCGGCGGCTTCGGGCAGGAAGATGCGGAAGGCCGCGCCCGCGCCGGCGAGGTTGGAGACATTGATGTGGCCGCCGGCCTGTTCGACGATGCCGTAGACCGTGGCCAGACCCATGCCCGTGCCCTCGTTCACCGCCTTGGTGGTGAAGAAGGGCTCGAAGATCTTGTCGAGAATCTCGGGCGGCACGCCGGGGCCGGTGTCGGAGACCTCGATCAGGGCCACGGTCGCGGTCGGGGCGGCGGTCCAGCCCAGCAAGCGGGCCTCGTCGGCGGTCAGCCGGGCGGTGCGGATGGTGACCACCCCCGCCCCCGGCTCGACCACGCCGCGCATGGCGTCGCGGGCGTTGACGGCCAGGTTCATGACCGCCGTCTCGAGCTGGCTCTTGTCGGCCAGCACCACCGGCAGATCGCGTCCATAGTCTGTCTCAAGCCGCACGTCCTCGCGCAGCAGGCGGCGCAGCAGGACGGCGAATTCGCCGACCAGTTCACCCAGGTCCAGACGTTCGCGCCGAACGGTCGATTTGCGCGAGAAGGCCAGCAGCTTGCGCACCAGATCGGCAGCGCGGATGGCGGTCTGGCGGATCTCGTTCAGCCCCTCATAGGAGGGATCGCCGACCGGATGGCGCTCCAGCAGGCCCGAGAGCTGCAGCTGGATGGCGGTCAGCAGGTTGTTGAAGTCGTGGGCCACGCCGCCGGCCAGCTGGCCTACGGCCTGCATCTTCTGGGCCTGGGAGAGCTGCAGCTCCATCGACTTCTGGGCCGAGACGTCAAACAGCCAGATGCGCCGCCGGTCGCCCTCGGGGGCCACATAGAGGTGCAGCATCTTGTCGGGGAAGGCGCGGGCGATCAGTTCGATCGGTCCGGAGGAGCCGTCGGCCAGCTTGGCCCGGGCCTCAATTACTCCGGCCGGGTCGAACAGGTGGCCGAAGGCGGCGTCGCGGGCGGCGGCGGGACCCGTCAGCACCGACAGGGCTGCGTTGGCGTCCTCGACCTTGCCCGCGAACAGATCGTCGGCGGCGATCACGGCCGAGCCGAACGGCGCGCCGGCGGCCATGGCGCGGCTCTCGCCGGCGTTGGACGCAGCGGCATGGCGCGGGGCGACGGCCGTCCCGACCGGCAAGACCGCCTCCGGCGCGGCGCGGACCAGGAAGCGACCGTCCCCGGCCTGGCCGATCAACACCTCCTGTTCGCGGTCGCCGATCAGGACGATGGCGCGACCCTGCTCTCCGGCGCGGGCCTGGGCGAAGGCCATATAGAGGGCGGCGGCGGACTTGCCCTTCGGCAGGGCGACAGTGGCGCCGTTGGCCTCGGCCCAGGCCGCATTGAAGGCCAGCACCTGGCCGGTAGCCCAGACCAGCGCCGCCGGTTCGGCCATGGCGTCCAGCAGGTCGACCGTGGCGTCGCCGATCGGCTTGCGCGTCTCGCTGCGGGCGAAGGCGAACAGGCCGATCAGGGCCACGGCGCCGACGGTGAAAATCAGCACCAGGCTGGGGGCGCTGGTCGGATCCGTGCGGAAGGCCGGATAGGCCAGGGCCGCCACGGCGACCACGAAGCCGACCGCCATCACGATCAGCAAAGGATCGAAAGAACGGCCCCTGGTCGAGGTCACGGCGGTTGTGGTCATGGCGCCTCAGCCCGAATCAGCACGGGAAGCATGCGCCATAGTGTTCCGTATGCGCCCGCTGCGCGAATCCGGCGGTCGGGGCGCGAAAAACACCGTCCAAAGAGTCTGAACAGTCCAACGAGTCTACTCCGTCCGCTCCCCGACAGACCTGCGGCGGGGAATCATAACGCAGCTTGGGGGACCGCTACGTCAAAGGCGGACGGAGCCCTGCGCGAAACCTAGGCGGCCTTGCGCTGTTCGGCCTTGGCGTCTCGGGCGGCGTTGATGCGGGCCTCGGCGATGGCGTCGGCGATTTCGTGCGTCGGCCGCTTCTCGGCCCCGGCGCGTTCCAGCACCTCTTCCAGAGTGTCCATCAGGCGCGAAAGCTTGGTCTCGACCCACGCCGGATCATAGGCGCCGCCGGTCTGGCGGGCCTTGAGCTCGGACGCGACATTGATGATGCCGCCGCCGTTGACGACATAGTCCGGCGCATAGAGCACGCCGCGCTCGAACAGGGTCTGGCCGATGTCGGGCGTGGCCAGCTGATTGTTGGCGGCGCCGACCACGGCCTTGACCGTCAGCCGGTCCAGCGTTTGCGGGTTCAGCGTCGCGCCCAGGGCGCAGGGCGCATAGATGTCAGCCTTGACGTCATAGATGGCGTCCGGCGCCACGATCTCGGCGTTTGTGCGGGCCGCGACCTCGGCCAGCAGGGCGGTGTTGACGTCGGTCATGATCAGTCGGGCGCCGGCGGCATACAGCTTGTCGGCCAGATAGCCGCCGACATGGCCGATGCCCTGCAGCGAGACGGTCAGGCCGGTCAGGTCGTCCTGTTTCCACAGCCGGCGGGCCACGGCCAGGGTCGAGCGGAACACGCCCTCGGCGGTGACCGGGCTGGGATCGCCCGAGGCCTCGGGGCCGTCGTTCAGGCCCAGCACAAAGGGGGTGACCTTGCGGGCCTCGGCGATGTCGGCGACCGAAACGCCGACATCCTCGGCCGCGTAATAGATGCCGCCCAGGGTGTCGACGGCGCGGCCGAAGGCGCGGAACAGCTCGGGGGTTTTCTGGGTGCGGCTGTCGCCGATGATGACTGACTTGCCGCCGCCCATTTCCAGGTCCGCGACGGCGTTCTTGTAGCTCATCCCCTTCGACAGGCGCAGCACGTCCTCGAGCGCCTCGGCGCTGGAGGTGTAGTTCCACATCCGGGTGCCGCCGACGGCGGGACCGCGCGCGGTTGAGTGAACAGCGATAATGGCGCGCAGGCCGGTCTTTTCGTCAAAAACCGCGTGAACGCCCTCATGGTTCGCAAAGGAGGGGGAATCGAACAGCGTCTTGCTCATTTGAGCGTCTCCCGGGGTATTTTTTATTTTGGCGGCTGATACGCCGGGACGCTTAACAGGGCAAGCATGGCCGTTTCGCGACGGAGCGCGAGGCGCTAGTCACCGGCGCGGAGCACCGGCAGCACCGGTCCCGCCCCCGACGGCAGGGGCGCGTCGGCGTCGCGCAGCCAGACCGCCACATCGCGATAGACCGCCTCGGCCTGCAGGTCGCGGTTCAGGATGTGCCAGCCGTCCGGATAGAATCCGGTGCGCAGGCCCGGCCGCTCGCCGGCGCGTTCCAGCGTCTGACGCATGGGGGCCTTCTGGATGACCGCGTCCTTCGCCCCGTAGAGCAGCAGGGTCGGGACCCGAACCTCGCCCAGCCGCATCGAGGCGGTCTCCATAAGGTCGACCAGGCCGTACAGGGCGTCGAATCGGGTCGAGAGAATGCTGTTGGGATCGCGCCCGTTGCGGAACAATTCCACGCGGTTGTCCGAGGCGATCCGGTCGCGCACCGCCCATTCGGGCACATCGACGGCGCGATCGCCCATCAGGCGGGCGGTGATCCAAAGGCCGGCCCCGTTAACCGGGCCCTGCGCCGTCCAGCCCCAGACCGCCGGCGCCAGCAGGACCATCCGGTCCGCCTGAAGCGGCTGATCCGAGGCGAAGGCGGCGATGGCGACCGCCCCGCCCATGCTCTCCCCGACCACGGCGACGATCGCTCCGGGGTGGTGCGCGCGGGCGAGGGCGACGGCGGTGCGCAGATCCCCGGCCATCCGGGTCTCGCCGGCCCAGATCCCGCGTCCCGGTCCCTCGCCGAAGCCGCGCTGGTCGATCGCCCAGGTTTCTATCCCCTGCTCCGCCCACCAGGGTCCGGCCAGGCGGAAGGCGGCGCGACTGTCGTTCATGCCGTGCAGGGCGACGACGACGGCCCAGGGCTCTCCCCCGTCGGGCGCCCAGCGCGCCAGCGGCAGCCGGGCCCCGTCGTCCATAACCAGCGCCTGCGCTTCCAGCGCCGGACCGGCGAAACCGGGCGGCGGTGTCAGCGGCGGCTGGATGGCAGGCGTGGCGCAGGCCCCCAGGGCCAGAATCGAGATCAGCGCTGCAAGGGACCGCACCATGACTGCAGGACCGCCCGTCCCGGGACGTGGGCTCCCGAGCCGCAGCGGGCTTGCCCGGCCAGCCTGATCAGGCGAAGTCGTCATCGTCCTCGACGACGGGCGGCAGGGCCGCCAGGGCCGCAGCGGTCTCGGCCTCGGTCGGCAGACGCAGGCGGATCACCCCCTTGAAGGCGTTCGGATCGACCGGCTTGCCCTTCTTGGTGATGGTCAGCTTGCCCTGCCGCATCAGGCCAAGGGCGCAGTGCCGCACCTTGGGCAGCATCCGCTGCCACTGCTCGGGCTGCAGTTCCTTGGCCACATCGGCCGGTTCGATGCTCTTGCCGCCGACGCCCTTGGGGTCGGCCTTCGCCAGTTTTTCGAAGATGGCGGTTTCGATGGGGTCGCTCATCGCGCCTATATGCTGCATTGCGAGAGCGATAGTAAGGCGGAGCGACAGCGATGGTTCAGAAGGTCACCGTAACCGAGGGCGAATTCGCCGGCTGGCAGACCTATGACCTGCAGGGCACCTTCGACCAGGTCGTGGGCCCGTTCTATTTCCGGCCCGACCCCGACGGCCGGATGCGGTGCGCCTTTCGCGCCGAGCAGAAGCATATGAACGCAGGCGACCGGATGCACGGCGGTTGCCTGATGACCTTCGCCGACATCGCCCTGTTCCAGACCGCCTATCAGGAGATGGAGGGGGCGTCCGGCGTGACGGTCCAGCTCGATTCGACCTTCATCGACGGCGCCTATGTCGGCGATCTGGTCGAGGCCACCGGCGAGGTCATCCGCGCCGGCAAGAGCCTGATCTTCGTGCGCGGCCAGATCAATGCCGGCGAGCGGGTGCTGATGACCTTTTCGGGCGTGATCCGGAAATTCCAGCCGCGTGGGTGAGGAGTGGATAGTGATTAGTGGCGAGTGGCGAGTGGCGAGTGGCGAGTGGTTGGGATCAGCGAGGGGCGGGCTATCGGGCCAGAGCGGATCTCCAATCACGGGTCACTAATCACTCGCCACTCGAGATCTCAGCCGTCGATGATCGACTGCAGGATGGCCGCCATCCGGTCGCGCATCAGGTCGCATTCGGCGGGGGTCAGGCCGTAGCCGCCGGTGATCTCGCGGCTGACCGCCATGCCCATGATGAAGCCGGTCGCGAGGCGGGCGCGCACAGCGGCGTTCTCTCCGCCGACCCATTCCGCGAACGGCTTGAAGAAGCGCTCATTGCCGGTGCGCTGCACCAGATCCATGGCCTTGGCCGAGCCGATCGAGCGCAGCAGGATCAGCAGGCCGCGCAGCTTGCTCTCGCTCTTGGCCTCGAAGATGGCCTCATGGGCGACGCGCCGTCCGAAGTCATGACGGTCGCCCGCCATCAGGTCCGCCCCGTTCTCGCAGCTGTCCAGCACGGAGACGAACAGCTCTTCCTTGGAGCCGAAATAGCGGGACACGAGGGCCGCATCGACGCCGACGTCGCCCGCGATGTTGCGCATGCCGACGTCGTCATAGCTCTCGCGCGCAAAACGTTCCCGGGCGGCCGCCAGGATCGCGGCGCGGGTCGCCTCGGCATTCCTCGGCCGCGGCGCGACGTGACAAAACAATTGGTGGTCTCCGCACAAGCCCCGGCTCACCTATGTCCTTGTCATCCCCCGGCGACAAGCGAAAGTCCCATCAGAGGGCGACGACCTGGCCCGGAGCGCCTGGGCGGCGCTGGAGCGTAAACGACATCACTGGCCGTGCGTCGCGCGCCTTTGAGTTGTCACCGCGATTCCGCCCCCCCCTGCTTGAGGCCCTCATCCATGACAGATCATCAGGTGCGGCGCCGGCGCCGCGACTATCGCCAAAGTCGAACACGGTCCGCCGCAGATCGTGGCAATTTGCGCCGCGTTATGCAACCAGAACGCTTGAGTACCGTTGCATATCCACAATCCCCGGAGACTGACCGATGAAAAAAACTGTTGCAGCCATCGCAGCTGGCCTCCTGCTCGTCGCAGGCCAGGCCGCCGCCCAGAATGACAACGCCTCGGCCCGCGTCGGCGACCGCGTCGGTGCGCAGGCCGGTGAGTCCAGCGAGTTCGCTGGCCTGCCGATGATCCCGCTTCTCGCCATCGTCGCCATCGTGGTCGCCGGCATCGCCGTCGCCAGCGACGACAGCCCCGCGAGCGACTGAACCTGGTCGCCATCGTGCGAACAAGTTGGCCCCCGTCGCGCAAGCGGCGGGGGTTTTGCTTTGTCCGGTTGTATCTCTGGACGGTCTGGACGGTCTGGACGGTCACCCGCATGATCGGCAGTCAAATCCGACGAACCCGGAGGACCTCGAGTTTCATGCCGGAGATAGAGCCTGAGGTAGAGCATGCCTGAGATCGGGGTCATGCCTGTGTGGGTTGCCCCGGGCTCCGCGGCAGCCCAGCTGTTGCTGCCGCTGTTCCTGCATTTCGGCCTTGTCGTGGCCCTCTATGCAGCCCTGACATGGGCGCGTCTCATCGCGGTCCGGCGCGGCGCGGCGACCAGGGCCGACTTCGCCCGCGCCGACGGCGATCCGCCGGTCCCGGCCCGTATCCAGCGCAATCTCGCCAACCAGTTCGAAGCGCCGGCCTACGCCTGGATCGCGGCCATTCTTCTGGTGTTCGCCAACCAGGTCACAGTCTGGGATGTCGCCGCCGGCTGGGTATTCCTCGTCGGGCGGCTGTTCCACACCCTGGTCCAGTGCACCGGGGACAATGTCGCCCTGCGCGGCCAGGTGTTCATGATCAACTTCCTGGCCCTGCTCTGGCTCATGGCCCACGCCCTTATGGTCGTCATGGGCGCTGTCTGAGACCCCGGACCCAAGGCCCCGGCCCCAGAACCCGCGCCATCGGGCGCGGCGACGATCCGGCAAGCGGCTAGTTCAGCAACGCCGCGTCGCTGCGCTTCGCGTCTCGCCGCGCGTCCGCCTCGTTCTGGGCCTCATCCATATTGCCGATGGCCGCCGCCGTCTGCGCGTCCTCAGCCGGACTGCGCCCGGGCCGCAGCGCATAGGTGGCCAGCAGGCCGACAACCAGCGCCAGCAGCACGCCGATCACAATCCATGCGATCGCCGGATTGACGTGCCGGGTCTTTTTGCGGGGGTCTCGCGCCATGGGCTGGCTCCATTACGCCAAGAAACTGGCCGGCGGGTTTTTCTAGCAGAGCGATCCGGCAAAGGCGATTACTGTGAGCGGTTATCCGCGTGGGCGGATGCGGGCGTGGGCTTCGGCCGCGGTCTTGCGGCGCGGTCTTGAGCTCGGGTTCAGGTTCGAGCGCAGGCACAGGCGCAGGCCACGGCTCAGGCGCGGGCTCAAACCAGCGGCAGCCTCCCTGCGTCACATGCACCAGAGGACCCACTAATTCTGTCAGGTGACTCAGCTTCACAACAAGCCATATCCGCCGACGGCTCATGCGGACTTGCTGGACACTTTTGGCGTTCGCCCGACATCACCTTTGCCTGTTCGTAACTGTGCGGGTGATCGTGCAAAAAAGTCTGGCCCGAGCCACACTCCCGGAATATTCCAGCGTTAGCTGGCGAGCTCCGCTGGCCGACGGGACAGTATTTTCGAATGCCTCGCTTCCTACTTATCGCCCCGCGGCCTCACTGGGATGCGGATTTCGCCGGCATCGCCGGCGAAGGTGAATCGCTGACACGCGTCGCGCCAGTCGCCATCGCCACGGTCGCTGCCATGGCGCCGCCCGGCGTGGAAGTCGTGCTGCACGACGAAGCTCTCGATCCGATCGATTTCGGCGCGCCGGCCGATTTCATCGGCATCACCGCCAACGTCTCCCAGGCCCGCCGCGCCATAGAGATCGCCGCCGGCTTTCGCGCGCTCGGCAAACCGGTGATCATCGGCGGTCCCCACATCACGCTCGACCCAAAAGCTTTCGACGGTGCCTGCGACGTCGCCGTAACGGGTGAGTTCGAGGAGATCGCGGAGGGCTTCTACGCAGACATGCTGGCGGGCGCCCTCAAGTCCCGCTACGCGGGCGGGCGGCCCGACCTGACGCGCTCACCTGTTCCTGCCTGGGAGTTGTTCGACAACGACCGGGCCATGGTCGGCGTGGTCCAGACCAGCCGCGGCTGCCCCTTCGAGTGCAACTACTGCGACGTGATCCAGTACCTGGGGCGGAACCAGCGCCACAAGTCCAACGACCAGGTCATCGCCGAGGTGCAGCGCCTCTACGACCTCGGCTACAATCGCATCGCTCTTGCCGACGACAACTTCACCGTTTTCCGAAAGCGGACGACCAGCCTGCTGGAGGCTCTGATCGCCTGGAACGGGACCGAGGGTCGCGACTTCGTCACCTTCGCCACCCAGGTCTCCATCGACGTGGCGCGTGACGAAGACGTGCTGCGACTCTGCGCTGAGGCGGGGGTCAACAACCTCTTCATCGGCGTGGAATCGATCAACGAAGAGAGCCTCAAGGCCAGCAAGAAGCGCCAAAACCTCAATACCGACATGGTCGCCCAGGTGCGCAAGGTGGTGAGCCACGGCCTCAAGGTCGAGGCGGCGCTGATGGTCGGTTTCGACGCTGACACCTTGCGCATCTTCGAGCAGCAGCAGGCCTTCGGGATGGAACTGCCGGTCGGGACCTTCAAGATCTCATCGCTGGTCGCCCCCATGGCGACGCCGCTCTATGCGGAAATGTTGGCGGCGGGCCGGCTCGACCTCGGGGGGGAACAGGCTCACTTCCCGGGCGCCGACATGATCACCAACATCATCCCCGCGCAGATGTCGAAGCAGGAGCTTTACACCGGCACGAAATGGCTGATCAGCCGCCTCTATAGCCCCGACGCCTTCTGGACCCGCTTCCAGCAAATCGCCTGCGTCCTCGCCCCAAATCCACTGCTGTCCCGCGGGACTGGACGGCTTCACAACCCGCCGTCGCGGGAAAAGGCCAATCGCCACTTCGGTCGGATGATCCGGACGGTCAGCCGACAGGACCGAGAGGTGGGTCGGGTCGTCGCGCAGGCCGGGCGGCTGATGCGGGCTCATCCGGAGATCCGCGACGGTCTTGGCGACGTGCTGACGACCTGGCTGCTGTCGCTCCATGTGCATCGCGAGAAGGGTGTCTATGACGCCGAATGGGGGCGACTGCCCGCGCCGCCATTCGAGCATCGCCGGAGCGCTGCCTGATCGTCAGGCGGCGACGGTCATCTGCTCTTCGGCCGGACGCTCGATCAGGAAGATGCGGCCCAGGGCCGTGATCATCTCCAGCCAGCCGGTCAGGGCCGCCACGTCGCGCACATCCTCGTCGCGCGGCTCGAATTTCGACGACCAGCCGCCGCTGTACATCCGGCACTCGGAACAGTCAGCGTCCGATGTCCCGCACTTCTCCGCTCCCGGCTGCAGGTCGGTCTTGAAGTAGCGCATCTGGCCGATCATGCGGGAGTGGCAGTCGCGCGCGACGCCAGTCTCGGGATCGATGTCGTACAGCGGCCCCGGCTGCGTCGCCCAAGCGTTGTAGGCTCGCGAATAGACGATGGTTTCTGGGAAGTCGTCCATCAGTCGCGGCATCAGGTCGCGAACTTCAGCCAGGCTGCCTTCATCCCAGCGCAGGTTAGATTCAGCGCTCGAGATGCGGAAGAAGGCCCGGTCGTTGCCCTCCCCTTCCTCCAGTTTGCGCAGATAGCTCTGCGTCGGCGAATACATGTTGAAGGTCAGCGGCAGATCGTTGTCGCGGCAAATTTCCGCCAGCCGGCGGGCGTCGTCGAGATTGGACCGGGTCAGGGTGTAGAGGATGATCGCGCGTCGATCGCCTGCGTAGTTACGGATCGCCTTATGAAACGACCGCCCTCCTCGCAGGCTGGCATCGGTCTCTTCCTCAACGCCCCAGACGGAGACGCCGATCCGGTACGGGATGGCGGGATCGATCCGGATCGTGCCGTTGGTGCCGATGTTGCCGTATGGAAAGTGCCGGCTGGCGGCGAACAGCCGCTCCTGTTCAAGGGCCGGCTCGGCCCCGACGAAATAGGCCATGGTCACCCCGCGGGCGCCCTCGGCCTCGAAGAACCTCTCCCACGCCGTTACGCTCGTCTCCTCCGGGGGCGGCGTGAAGCCGTCGCGGAAGTAGTAGCAACCTTCGCAGAACAAATTGCAGCGCGTGGCCACCTCGTAAAAGGCTGGCTTGCGGAAGGCCCGCACCACGCGCTTGGCCTCCTCATAAGGCGCGGCCAGATGCGGCGCGGCCTGCAGTATCGCACCAAGACGAACCAGTCGGTCCCGCCGGCTACTCATTGAACTTCCCCAGCGGCAAACGTACGCGAACGTCGTTCACTATCTCATCTCCGGGGGTTGCTGGAAAGCTTGGCTTTCCAGCCCCTTGCGCCGCGCCGCACGTCGTCGCGGGCAGAACGCCCTGGCTTCGCAACTGACTGGCGAGGGAACCGGAGAAGGCCTCCGCGCCGGCCCCGTTCAAATGTATGATGTCGGCGAAGAGGTCGTACCTTTGGCCGAAAGCCGGATCGCGCCAGTGATCGGACACAACCACGCCCTGCGCCGCAAGCCGCCTGGTCATCGCCTCGAATTCCCGCACCTGTCGGCGCAGCAAGCGCTCGGTCGGTGCCCGCACCGCCTCGGTCATCGGCGGCACAACAAGGATCATGGTCCCACCTCTCGCCCGGATGCGACGGTGCATCGACAGCAGCGCCGCCTCCGAGCGACGGGATATGGACGCGTCATAATAAGCCATCCGGTCAAAGTGAGCCGACCGTGCTTCCGTGAAGACCTCCGCCTCTCTCGTGGCGACCGCGGGATCAAGCGTGATCAGGTCCTGCGCCGTCCAGTCAATCGCACGCGGCGGCGCGGCCGTCGTCAATATGCGGTGCAGCAATAGATGGAACCGGCCGCCCCACGCGTCATATCCGAGCGCCGGGGTCATTGCGGTCACCAAAACCTGGCGCCAGTCGCCGCCCACCATGTCGAAGCGCCCCTGTCGAAACATCAGCCGGTGAACCTGCCGACGGGCGCCCCCGTGTTCGCTGGCCGAGGCGCCGTTATCATAGGCTTTTTT
>Ga0207951_100273_pt1 | contig 29932 bp, 45 predicted proteins | sample Subbio12Aug_8Bad_FD_184830 | JGI IMG/M metagenome (GOLD analysis project Ga0207951, IMG submission 184830) | Serpentinite rock and fluid subsurface biosphere microbial communities from McLaughlin Reserve, California, USA - CR12Aug_8Bad (SPAdes) | ecosystem: Environmental > Terrestrial > Deep... | reverse complement strand
ATCACCATGACTATTGAGTTGATTACAACCATTGCGATGGAGCCTGGCGTACGTTTTGCTATCCGCGAAGGCGGCCGCACCGTTGGCGCTGGCGTTGTAACGGAGATAATTGAGTAGAAACGACGAAGTCGAGGAAAGCGCTATCCGCTCTCAGCTATCAGCTCTTAGAAGCGGTAAGCGTTCAGGCCTCGAGACTCGTGACAGAAAGTACGGTACTGCGGCCTTGCGGCCGCAGTACCCACCCCCGTTTTGTGGGGGAAGGCAATGAAGCCAGAGGTTGCTTCACTCAGCCATGCGTGGGGGGAATTCTGGTGGAGCATGTCTATTTTTAAAATGGGCGAAATAGGAGGGACAAGTCGTGGCACAGCAGAAGATCCGTATCCGTCTCAAGGCGTTTGACCATAAAATTTTAGATCAGTCTGCAGAGAAGATCGTAGAAACCGCTCGTAGGACCGGTGCAACCGTTTCTGGTCCGATTCCGCTGCCGACTGAGAGAAATCTGTTTACTATTCTCCGTGCACCACACGTCGAGAAAGACATCCGTGAACAGTTTGAAATGCTCACTCATAAGCGTCTAATTGATATTCTGGAGCCAAATCCAAAGACAGTCGATGCACTTATGCGCCTCGATCTGCCAGCGGGTGTGGATATAGAGATTAAGCTCTAGTTAGTTCCCAGTGCTTAGTGCCCAGTAGGTTTTGTTATTCGTTTTAGCGTCGACAATGTACAGAGTGCTACTAAGTACACAGCAGGTGTAAACGAAGGCTTAGAACTAGGAACTGGGAACTGAGAACTGCGGGCCTTCGGCCCGCGCAAGAAATACAAGTTCCCCGCGGGGAACCAATGTATGGAGGTGTAAAGACACATGAAAAAAGCAATTTTAGGTAAAAAGATCGGTATGTCTCAGTGGTTTACTCCAAGTGGTGAACTTTTGCCGGTCACTGTAATCGAAGCTGGTCCCTGTATTGTTACCCAGATTAAGACCAAGGACACTGACGGCTACGAAGCGGTTCAGGTAGCTTTCCAGCCCGTAAAAGAGGTGCAGGTAAACAAGCCTACTAGGGGGCACTTTGCTAAGGCGAACGTAAAGCCGCATCGCTTCTTGCGCGAGTTCCGCTTAGTCAACATCGCGGGCTACAAAATAGGCCAAGAGGTAAGGGTAGACCTATTTAGCGAAGGCGAATTTGTTGATGTTACTGGTACCTCTAAGGGTAGGGGTTTCACGGGCGTAATTCAGCGTTGGGGCTTCGGCCGTGGTCCAATGACTCATGGGTCTAAGTACCATCGCGGCGTAGGTAGCTTGTCTTCTCGCGCTGGCGCACGTACATTCCCTGGCCGCAAGATGCCAGGACAACATGGTCGTTTCCGTCGTACAGTACAGAACCTCAAGGTCGTGCGGATTGACACCGAACGCAATCTTATACTTGTTAAGGGTGCGGTACCAGGACCTAAGGGCTCTCTAGTTACTATTAAGAACAGCGTCAAGGCCTAGCCGAGTAAATCACTTTGGCAGGTGAAAGGAGGATTAACGCTATGCCTACTGTTGATGTATACAATATGAAGGGCGAAGTCGTAGGACAGATGGAGCTCGATGAGGCGGTGTTTGGCACCACCATCAACACTCACGTCCTTCATTTAGCCGTTATGAAACAGTTAGCTGGACAGCGCCTAGGTACTCATGATACCAAGAACCGTGCCGAGGTTCGCGGTGGCGGGCGGAAGCCTTGGAAACAGAAGGGTACTGGTCGTGCGCGCGCAGGCAGTCGCCGTTCCCCCATTTGGGTTGGTGGTGGCATCGCTTTCGGTCCCACCCCTCGTAAGTATAGCTTCGACCTTCCACGCAAGGTTCGTCGCCTAGCTCTTAGGTGCGCACTCAGTGCCAAGGCTCAGAGCGGGGAGATCCTAGTATTGGAAGCGCTCGAGTTTGCTGAACCCAAGACAAGGCTTATGGTAGATACTCTCCATAACCTTAAGGTTAGCGGTAAAGCCCTAGTGGTATTGTCGGAGTATAACGAGAATATCGAGAAGTCTGCCCGCAACATTCCCGGAGTCAAAATTGAGGAAGCTCGCGGCATTAGTGTTTATGATATTCTCAATTGCCAGAAGCTTGTTATCACCAAGGCTGCGGTAGAAAAGGTACAGGAGGTGCTCGTCTGATGCGAGACCCCAGAGACATCATCAAGCGGCCCATTATTAGTGAGCGCAGCACCGCTTTACAGGAAGAGCGCAAATACGTTTTTGCGGTCGACCTTAAGGCCAACAAGACAGAGATTCGCCAAGCTATAGAGTCTATCTTTAAAGTAGACGTAGAGTCTGTACACACTATGCGCATGGTAGGTAAGTTCAAACGCCATGGTGTACACAGCGGCTACCGCTCCGACTGGAAGAAGGCAATCGTAAAGCTTAGTGCGAGTTCGAAGGCTATTCCGATTTTTGATTCAGTCTAGTCCTAGCGTGCTTGGTGCCTAGTGCTTCGCGTTTTGTTCTCAGTTCTCAGTTCCCAGTTCCCAGTAGGGACGTACTTCGTCTCAGACTGGCAGCTGGCGGCCGGCGGCTGGCGGCAAATGACTATCGACTAGGGACTAGCGACTAGCGACCAGTAACGTTTCCTGACAAAGGAGGGACAAACAAATGGCTATGAAGACTTTCAAACCTACTTCACCTGGTCGCCGTTTTATGACGGTGGAGAGCTTTGAAGAAATCACTACTACAGAGCCAGAGCGTTCATTGTTAGCCCCGCTTAAGAACCACGCTGGGCGCAACAACCAGGGCCGCATTACTGTCCGTCATCAGGGCGGTGGCCATAAGCGTAAATACCGCATTATCGACTTCAAACGCGATAAAGATGGTATTCCCGCCACGGTTGCTACCATTGAATACGATCCTAATCGCTCTGCTTATATCGCATTGTTACACTACGCTGATGGCGAAAAGCGCTATATCTTAGCCCCCCATGGTTTAAAGACTGGTGCCAAGGTAATTTCTGGTGATAAAGCTGATATCGTTGTTGGCAATGCTTTAGCGCTTCGCAGCATTCCTGTCGGTACAGTTCTCCACAATATCGAACTAAAACCTGGTAAGGGCGCACAAATGGTTCGTAGTGCCGGTGCTTTTGCTCAGCTCATGGCTAAAGAGGGCACCTACGCACAAGTCAGGCTTCCATCCAATGAAACTCGTCTCATTCATGTAAACTGCAAGGCCACTATTGGTCAGGTGGGTAACATTGAATTTGAGAATGTCTCGATAGGTAAGGCTGGCCGTTCCCGTTGGCTTCGCAAACGTCCATCAGTTCGTGGCGTAGTAATGAACCCAGTGGACCATCCACATGGTGGTGGCGAAGGCCGTGCTCCTATCGGACGTAAGAGCCCGCTCACACCTTGGGGTGTTCCGACGCTTGGGCACAAGACTAGGAAGAAGAAACACAGCGACAAGTATATTGTTCGCCGTCGTAAATCATAGGGAAGGGAGGCAAAACCATGTCTCGTTCTGTAAAGAAGGGTCCCTTTGTTGAAGAGAGGTTGCTCGCGAGGATCAAGGTTATGAATGATAAAGGCGAGAAGAAGGTTTTAAAGACTTGGTCTCGCGCTTCGACCATCTTCCCTGATATGATTGGTCATACAATCGCCGTTTATGATGGACGCAAGCACGTACCGGTATATGTCAGTGAGGAAATGGTGGGCCATAAGCTTGGAGAGTTCGCTCCCACTCGCACATTCCGTGGTCATGGCTCTCACACTGAGCGTTCTACCACACTGAAATAGGAGGGAAGACATGCAAGCTACAGCGGTTGCTCGCAACATTCGTATCGCACCGCGTAAAGCGCGAATTGTCATTGACCTCATCCGCGGGAAAAACATTGGAGAGGCAGCAAACATTCTGCGTTTTACACCTAAAGCTGCATCCGAGGTCATTATAAAAGTGATGAGGTCTGCGGCGGCTAACGCTGAACACAACTACAACCTAGATCCTAATAAGCTCTACGTAGCGGAAGCTTCAGTAGATCAAGGACCAACACTTAAGCGTTGGCATCCTCGCGCCCAGGGTCGCATCTACCCGATTCTCAAACGATCTTGCCACATTACAGTTGTGGTTAAGGAAAGGTAGGAGGGACAGAAGCGTGGGTCAAAAAGTACATCCTAAGGGATTTCGTATTGGCGTTATTAGGGACTGGGATTCTAAATGGTACGCAGAAAAGAACTACGCAGACCTGCTCCTTGAGGACTTTAAGATTCGCCGCTATATTAAAGAAAAGCTTTTCACAGCAGGCGTTGGCCAAGTGGTTATTGAGCGGACTGGTAATATCGTTCGTGTGTTTATCCACACCGCCAAGCCTGGTATGGTTATCGGTCGCGGTGGAGCAGGCGTAGAGGAAATTCGCAAGGCGCTTGAAGTGCTTACCAAGAAGCAAGTTTACGTTAACATTATGGAGATCAAAACCCCAGAGCTAAACGCGCAGCTTGTGGCTGAAAATGTGGCTGCCCAGATTGAGAAGCGCATTGCTTTTAGGCGTGCGATGCGACAGTCAATGGGACGCACTATGCGCTCTGGCGCAAAGGGGATTAGGATCGCTGTTGGTGGACGTCTGAACGGTGCGGAAATTGCGCGTCGTGAATGGGCACGTGAAGGGACCATCCCGCTTCACACACTGCGTGCTGACATTGACTACGGCGTAGCTACCGCTCACACCGCCTATGGCCAGATCGGCGTAAAGGTCTGGATTTACAAAGGTGAAGTTCTACCTAAGCCCACTAAGGCGGCGGCAGAAGGAGGCGAGTAAGCCATGTTGATGCCCAAAAGGGTCAAGTACCGCAAGGTACACAGAGGAAGAATGAAGGGTCGCACTAAGGGTGGTGCTACCATAGCTCACGGCGAGTTTGGTCTTCAGGCACTCGAGGCTGCGTGGATCACCAGCCGTCAGATTGAGGCTGCTCGTATAGCTATGACTAGATACATCAAGCGCGGTGGTCAGGTCTGGATTAAAATCTTCCCCCATAAGCCTGTAACTAAGAAGCCTGCTGAAACTCGTATGGGTTCTGGTAAGGGCTCACCGGAGTACTGGGTAGCAGTCGTAAAACCCGGCCGCATTATGTTTGAAATAGCTGGTGTGGACGAAATGACAGCACGTGAAGCACTACGCTTGGCATCTCATAAACTGCCGATCGCGACCAAGTTTGTTGTCCGTGCAGATGTGGGTGGTGAAGTAAATGAAGGTTAAGGACATTCGGGATATGAATGGCGCAGAACTAAACCAGAAGATTGACGACCTCAAGACTGAACTCTTTAATCTGCGTTTCCGTCTCGTAACCGGCCAACTTGAAAATCCCATGCGTATTAAAGAAGTTCGTAAGACCATTGCCCGCGTTAAGACCATCCTCCGGGAACGCGAACTTAACATCGGGTAGGAAGGGAGGTCTCACTGTGGAAAGAAATCTACGTAAGATCCGTCAAGGCGTTGTAGTCAGTGACAAGATGGAGAAAACTGTTGTCGTCGCCATCGAGGACAGAGTACAGCATCCCTTGTACGGCCGTATCGTTAAGCAGACCAATAAATTCAAGGCTCACAACGAGGACAACGAAGCTCGTGTTGGCGATACCGTTAAGATTATGGAGACTCGCCCGCTAAGCAAGGAAAAGTGCTGGCGTGTGGTTGAGATCGTCAAGAAGGCAGAATAACTAAACCCTGAGAGGTAAGAAAGGGGGGCATCATCGTGATTCAAACAGAGACGAGACTACGGGTTGCAGATAACTCTGGAGCCAAGGAGATCCTCTGCATCAGGGTTATGGGTGGCTCCAAGGTTCGTTATGCACGCGTGGGCGATATCATTATTGCCGCTGTTAAAGAAGCAACGCCCGGTGGAGTTGTCAAGAAAGGCGAAGTAGTCAAAGCTGTGGTCGTTCGTACCACTAAGGACTCACGTCGCGCGGATGGCTCTTATATCAAGTTTGATGAGAATGCAGCTGTAGTCATTGACAACAACAATAACCCTCGCGGGACCCGTATCTTTGGCCCGGTCGCCCGCGAACTCCGTGAGAAGAACTTTATGAAAATAGTTTCTCTCGCACCAGAAGTACTCTAATCGGAGCAAGGAGGTGCCAAGTTCCGTGAAACTTCATGTCCGCAAAGATGACCAAGTAATCGTCCTTTCTGGTAAAGATCAGGGTAAAAAAGGAAGAATCCTTAGGGCCCTGCCTACGGTTGGACGTGTTGTAGTTGAAGGTGTTAATATCGTAAGTCGTCATCGCAAGGCCACTCCTACGATGCCGCAGGGAGGCATTATAAAACAGGAAGCTCCTATCGCCAGTTCTAAGGTCATGATTGTGTGCCCTAACTGCAAGAAGCCGACTCGTAGCTCCCACAAGCAACTAGCTGATGGCAAGTTCGTTCGTTCGTGCAAACAGTGCGGCGAAAATATTGACAAGTAGAGAGGAGGGCTAGCTGTGGCAAGGTTAAAGGAAAAGTACCTTAAAGAAGTGAGGCCAGCCTTAGAAGCCAAATTTGGCTATGGGAACGTTATGCAAATCCCACGTGTCGAGAAGGTTGTTCTCAACATGGGCGTTGGTAAGGCGATTGGTAATAGCAAGATGCTTGATGCTGCGGCCAAAGATTTAGCGACTATCGCTGGTCAGAAGCCAGTTATTACTCGCGCGCGGGTGGCTATTTCTAACTTTAAGTTGCGCGAGGGTATGGCAATTGGTGCCAAGGTTACCCTGCGTGGGACGCGCATGTACGAATTCTTGGATAAGTTCCTGAACATCAACTTACCCCGTGTAAGAGATTTTCGTGGCGTATCCCCAAAGTCATTTGATGGCCGTGGCAACTATACGCTCGGAGTTAAGGACCAATTGATCTTCCCCGAAATCGACTATGAAAAAGTTGATCAAGTTCAGGGTATGGACGTCACTATTGTTACTACTGCTAAAACCGATGAGGAAGCAAAGGAATTGCTGGCCCAGCTCGGTATGCCGTTCCGTGCGTAAGGTAAAGGAGGAGAGATAGTGGCCAAAAAGTCGATGATTATAAAACAGTTACGAGAGCAAAAATTCCCAGTCCGCGCTTATAGTCGTTGCCGTATTTGTGGCCGTCCACACGCCTTCATGCGCAAGTTTGGGGTCTGCAGAATTTGCTTCCGCGAGCTTGCTCACGAAGGTCAGATTCCCGGTGTTAAGAAGGCCAGTTGGTAAAGGCCCTTCACTTAGGAAGGAGGTTTGACACGTAATGGTTATGACAGATCCTATTGCTGATATGCTCACGAGGGTCCGCAATGCTAATAAAGCTCTCCACGAGGTAGTGGAAGTTCCAGGTTCAGCAATGAAGAAGAGTCTGGCTGAGATATTAAAGCTAGAGGGCTTCATTCGTGACTTCGAATGGGTCGATGATGATAAACAGGGTATGTTGCGTATGATGCTAAAGTATGGTGCTGGCAAGCAGCGTGTAATCTCTGGGGTAAAGCGCATCAGCAAGCCAGGTCTCCGTGTATATGCCGGTAAGGATGAGCTTCCTCGTGTCCTTGGTGGCTTAGGTATCGCTATTGTTTCAACTTCACAGGGGCTTATGACTGATAAGAAAGCTAGGTCCCAAGGACTTGGCGGCGAAGTCATCTGCTACGTCTGGTAGGGAGGTAACAACATGTCAAGAATCGGCAAAAAGCCAATTGTGGTCCCGCCGACGGTGCAGGTTGCTCTCGATGGCCAGACCATCACCGTGCAGGGTCCCAAGGGTTCTCTCACACGCAAACTGCATCCTGAGGTAGTTATAAGTCACGAGAGCGGCGAGATTTTGGTTGAGCGGCCGTCTAACAACCCGCGTCATAGGGCCTTGCATGGCGTAACCCGCACTGTCATTTTCAACATGGTTGAAGGTGTGACTAAGGGCTATGAGAAGAAGCTTGAAGCCGCTGGTGTAGGCTGGCGTGCCAATGTCCAAGGCAACAAATTAGTACTCAATGTCGGCTATTCTCACCCGGTCGAAATCGACCCCCCCGCAGGTATTGAGTTTAAGGCTGAGACCGTTGCAAAGCCGCCCTTTGGCAATGTACCTCTGATCACTGTGTCGGGTATCGACAAGGAAGTGGTAGGGCAAATGGCTGCTACAATTAGAAGCATCCGCGAGCCTGAGCCATACCTAGGTAAGGGTATTGCCTACGTCGGTGAGAAGATCAGACGTAAAGCCGGTAAGACTTCCAAGTAGTCTTACAGTAAGGAAAGGAGTGAGCATACGGTGTTTGTGAAGAGTGACAAGAATGTAATCCGCAAGAAGCGTCATTTGCGCGTGCGGAAGGCTGTCTTCGGCGCCCCTGAGCGCCCGAGATTAAACGTTTACCGCAGCGCTCGCCATATCTATACTCAGATAATTGATGATGTCAACGGCCGTACGCTAGTGAGCGCTTCCACCCTTGCGCCAGACTTTACTCTGGAGCAGGGCGGCAATTTAGAGGCTGCCAAGATGATTGGTCAGTTGATTGCCCAAAAGGCACTAGCCGCTGGTATCAACCAGGTTGTGTTTGACCGCGGCGGTTACCTCTATCATGGACGCGTCGCTGCGCTTGCTGCAGCCGCCCGCGAAGCTGGACTAGAGTTCTAGCAGCAGAAGGAGGGAAAGCAATTTGGAACGCATCGATCCTAACACATTGGATCTGACAGAAAAAGTAATAGCTGTGAAGCGTGTTAGTAAGACACGTAAGGGTGGTCGTGACTCGAGCTTTAGCGCTCTAGTAGCCATTGGCGACGGCAAGGGGCACGTCGGAGTAGGCCTAGGTAAGGCTAAGGAAGTTGTCGACGCTATCCGCAAAGGTATCGAAGACGGCAAGAAGAACTTAATCACCGTGCCTCTCGTTAACACAAGTATCCCGCATCAAGTATTAGGTTCTTCCGGCGCAGGTAAGGTTCTTATGAAGCCGGCTTCTCCTGGTACAGGCGTTATTGCTGGCGGTGCAGTTCGTTCAATTCTCGAACTCGCTGGCGTACGCGATATTCTTACCAAGTCCTTGGGTTCGTCAAATGCCATGAATATGGCACAGGCTACCTTATCTGGACTTAAGTCTTTGAGGACAGCAGAAGATTTCGCTAAGCTCCGCGGTATATCCGTAGAGCAACTCCTCGGTTAAGGAGGCTGATAAGAATGGCAAAGTTAGAAGTTACTTTAGTTCGCAGCCTCATCGGCCGTCCCCAGGACCAACGCGCCACGGTGCAGGCCTTGGGGCTCACCAAGACCCACACCACGGTACAGCACGATGATACCCCGGCTATCCGTGGTATGATCAACAAAGTAATTCATTTGGTTAAGGTAGTTGAGAGCTAATCTAGGCCGAGGAGGTGCAAGAATGAAACTCCACAATCTACAACCGGCAGAGGGTTCTCGCCAGACGCGTAAGCGCGTAGGACGTGGCGCTGGCTCTGGACTAGGCAAGACAGCTGGCCGCGGTACGAAGGGCCAGTGGTCCCGTACTGGTGGCGGTGTCCGTCGTGGTTTCGAGGGCGGCCAGATGCCCCTCTATAGGCGTTTGCCTAAGCGTGGTTTTCACAACAAGTTTAAGACATATTTCGCTCTCGTTCAGGTTCAAGATCTAGAAGTCTTTTCTGTAGGCAGCATCGTGGACCTCAGTTCCTTACAACAAGTAGGGCTGGTCAACAACCCATTGGATGGCCTTAAGATTCTGGGTCTAGGTGAACTTACCAAGGCGCTCACAGTACGTGCTACCGCCTTTAGTAAGTCTGCAGCTGAGAAAATCACCGCGGCTGGCGGAAAGGCTGAGGTGATATAAGTGTTAAAGAGCCTGCGTAATATTTGGCGTATTGAGGAGCTTCGGAAACGTATCCTCTTTACACTAGCCATTTTCCTCGTTATTCGACTCGGAAACTTTATACCTTTGCCAGGTGCTAATCGTGCGGCTATGACAGATTTTCTCGCAGGCCAAGGAGGTCTGTTTGGGTTGCTAGATGTAATCTCTGGTGGTGCTCTAGCAAACCTCTCGATTTTCACATTGACTATTGGTCCCTACATTACGGCCAGCATCATTGTTAGTCTGCTCACGGTTATCATCCCTAGCTGGGAAGCTCTCTCTAAAGAGGGTGGAGAGGGCCGTAAAAAAATTAATGAATACACCCGTTACGCTACCGTTGTCTTAGCCTTTATCCAAGGCTACGCTACTTCCGCTGGTCTCGCTAGTCAGGGCGCCTTGGCGAGTGGTCAAGTAAACTACTTGTTGTCAGCGTTGACCCTTACTGCCGGTACCATCATGATCATGTGGCTAGGCGAACTCATTACTGAAAAAGGTATTGGCAATGGTATATCTTTAGTTATCTTCGCTAACATCGTCTCTACGCTCCCAGCAACCATGTTAGGCCTTGGGGCGTATGTGACTGAAGGCACTGTCAACATCTTTACGGTGATTCTTATTGGAGGGCTCGTGTTAACTACTGTTGCTGGCGTAGTCTGGGTACAGGAGGGGCAACGCCGCATTCCTGTGCAGTATGCTAAGCGCGTGGTGGGTCGCAAGATGTATGGTGGGCAGACCACTCATATACCACTTCGTGTGAACCAAGCTGGTGTAATTCCCGTAATCTTTGCGTCTTCCCTGCTCTTGTTTCCCCAAGTTATTGCACAGTTTACTAATCGGGCGTGGGCACAAAGCTTAGCTGCAGCGTTCAAATTTGGCAGCCCCTTACACGTAACTCTCTACATTGGGCTCATAATCGTCTTTGGTTACTTCTACACATTCATGCAGTTTAACCCCAAAGAACTGGCTGAGAACATGCAGAAGTATGGTGGCGCCATACCTGGCGTTCGTCCTGGACGTCAAACCGCAGATTTCCTCATGAGGGTTGTCAATAGGCTGATTCTAGCTGGTTCTGGCTTCTTAATTCTGATAGTGTTATTGCCTTTGCTGTTATCTCGCTTTATCGCAATTGATATTAGTATTGGTGGTACAGCATTGCTAATCGTAGTGGGTGTGGCTCTAGAGACTATGAAGCAAGTTGAAGGACATCTAGTCATGCGTCATTACAGCGGCTTCATGAAGTAGGCTGGGACCTAAGATGAATATTATTCTACTTGGTCCACCTGGTGCAGGGAAGGGAACCCAAGCCGCCTATCTGTGCAAGGAGTATGCTATACCCCATATTTCTACTGGGGATATGTTTCGTGCAGCAGTAAAGGCCGGGACTAGACTCGGCCTTACAGCCAAATCCTACATGGATCGTGGGGACTTGGTTCCTGATGATGTAACCATAGGGATAGTCGGAGAAAGGCTCTCTGAGCCGGACACCCAAAATGGTTTTTTGCTGGACGGGTTCCCGAGGACAATACCGCAGGCGGAAGCATTGCAGGCTGTCTTACTGAGGATAGGCAAGGACCTGACAGCAGTTGTTAATATTGAAGTACCCGAGGAAGAGCTGGTTACACGACTAACCGGACGTCTTGTTTGCATGGCCTGTGGTGCAACTTATCATAGGGTGCTCAATCCATCTCCGCTAAGAGATTTTTGCGGAGTGTGCAATGGGCCTTTGATTACGCGGGCCGATGACGCTGAAGCGACAGTACGTAGTAGATTAGAAGTCTACCGCAAGCAAACAGAGCCTCTCATATCCTACTACCAGTCGATCGGTAAGCTTGAAAACATTAATGGGTTGCTTCCCATTGACGAAGTCACAGCTCTACTTCGGTCGGTCCTTACGGAGTAAATGATGATTAACCTTAAGTCAGACCGAGAACTTACCCTGATGCGTGATGCGGGAAGAGTAGTGGCAGAGGCTCTTGAAGAAGTAGCCAAGGCCGTTCGCCCTGGTATCACAACAGGTGAACTCAATAGTCTGGTAGAGGACTTACTACAGCAAAGAGGAGCTCGAGCGGCCTTCAAAGGTTACTATGGCTATCCAGAGAGCATTTGTGCTTCGGTCAACCATGAAATCGTTCATGGCATACCGGGTTTGAAAACCTTAATGGATGGCGATATTATTAGTATTGATATTGGGGTGGAGATCAATGGTTATTACGGCGATGCCGCAGTAACCCTTCCGGTTGGAAACATCGATGAGGTTTCCCAGAAGTTAATTGATGTAACCGCTCGTTGCCTTGAGGCTGGAATCGAACAATGTCAAAAGGGGAAGAGGCTTACCGATATCTCTTTTGCCATCCAAGATAACGCAGAGTCCGCTGGTTTTTCAGTGGTCAAAGAGTACGTAGGGCACGGGATAGGCAGAGCAATGCACGAAGATCCTCAAGTGCCGAACTTTGGTCGACCCGGGCGGGGATTGCGTCTCTCTCCGGGATTGGTTCTGGCCATAGAGCCGATGATAAACGTCGGAGGCTCATGGACAGAAGTGCTCGCTGATAACTGGACTGTAGTGACTAAAGACCGTACTAGGTCCGCTCATTTTGAGCATACAGTAGCAGTTACTGAATGCGGCCCTGAAGTGCTTACTAGGCGCTGAAATGTGCAGTGAGGGAGGTTTTGTTTTTTGACCAAACGCGAAGACGTAATTGAGGTAAAAGGAAGGGTTAAAGAAGCACTTCCTAATGCTATGTTTAAGATTGAGCTAGACAATGGCCATAAAATTTTAGCACATGTCTCTGGCAAAATTCGTATTCATTTTATTCGTATCTTGCCGGGAGATTCAGTCACTGTGGAGTTATCCCCATATGACTTAAGCCGGGGACGCATAGTTTATAGGCACAAATAGCTAGCGTCCCGACCAAGGAGGTACGCACAATGAAAGTTAGGCCTTCCATCAAGCCCATCTGCGAGAAGTGTAAACTTATTCGTCGCAAAGGGCGTGTAATGGTTATTTGCGAGAATCCCAAGCACAAACAAGCTCAGGGATAGACTTAGGTTCCCTTGGCGCGGCTGCCCAAATATTTGGGGCCTAAGGGGACAACAATATCAGGAGGTGGAATTAGACAGATGGCTCGTATTGCAGGTGTTGACCTGCCGAGAGAAAAGCGTGTTGAGATCGCTCTGACTTACATCTTCGGCATAGGCCGCAGTCGTTCAACCGATATTCTGGCCAAGACCGGAGTTAGCCCAGATACCCGCATTCGCGACCTCACAGAAGAGGAAGTTGCTCGTCTGCGCGAAACTATCGACAAGGGTTATGCTGTAGAAGGCGACTTGCGGCGCGAAGTCACTGCAAGTATTAAGAGACTTATTGAGATTGGTTCGTACCGGGGCTTACGCCACCGCCGCGGTCTGCCTGTAAGAGGGCAACGTACAAAGACTAACGCTCGCACCCGTAAAGGCCCACGCCGTACGGTTGGCGCGAAGCGTAAGTAGTCGAAGGAGGACTTAACCGCATGGCAAAACGTAAAGCTGCTGCCTCCAAGGTGAAGCGCCGCGAGCGGAAGAACGTTGAATTTGGGGTAGCTCATATCAAATCAACGTTTAATAACACTATCGTTACAATTACTGATAAAGCTGGCAACTCAATTGCTTGGTCTTCTGCTGGTAATGCGGGGTATAAAGGCTCTCGTAAGAGTACTCCTTTTGCCGCCCAAATTGCCGCCGAGAGCTGCGCTAAAGTAGCTATGGATCAAGGTATGAGAGAAGTAGAAGCACACGTCAAAGGTCCCGGTGCGGGTCGTGAAGCTGCAATTCGCAGTCTACAGGCTGCAGGGCTGGAGGTAAGCTCCATTAAGGATGTTACCCCAGTTCCACATAACGGTTGCCGCCCACCTAAGCGCCGCCGAGTTTAATGAACAGGGAGGTGTAATGCAATATGGCTAGATATACAGGTCCGGTTTGCCGGCTCTGCCGACGCGAGGGCACTAAATTGTTCTTAAAGGGTTCGCGTTGTTACTCAGATAAGTGTGGTGTTGTTCGCCGTGCTTACGCTCCTGGTCAACACGGCCAAGGTCGTAAGAAGGTCACGGAGTACGGAGTACAGCTACGCGAAAAGCAGAAAGCCCGCCGTATCTACGGTGTTCTTGAAGCTCAGTTCCGTCTTTACTTTGCTAAAGCTGCCCGCGAAAAGGGTATTACCGGCGAAAGGTTGCTGCAGCTACTCGAGCTTAGGCTCGACAACGTCATTTTCCGCGCCAACTTTGGTGAGTCACGCCCTCAATCTAGGCAGCTAGTCCGTCATGGACATTTTACTGTCAACGGCTCACGCGTTAACATTCCTTCCTACCTCGTAAAGGAAGGCGATGTAATTGAGATTGCACAGAAGAGCCGCTCCATGTCCGTCTTTGCGGACGTAGCGGAGACTCTTAGAGCACGCAGAGCAGCCCCATGGATTTCCGTGGAGCCAGATGCCTTACGTGTAACAATCATAGGGTTGCCCAAGAGAGAAGATATCGACATTCCTGTTCGCGAGCATCTCATCGTAGAGAGATATTCGAGATAAGGCACCCTCATTTAGACCGGAGTGCATATTGGGGGAAGTAAGGAGGGTAATCGCCTAATGTTAGAATTAGCAATGGAAACACCAAGGGTGACGCGCGAAGAAGTGACACCAACCTATGGTAAGTTTGTTGTGGAGCCTTTGCAACGTGGCTACGGCACCACCTTGGGAAACGCTTTGCGCCGGATATTACTTTCTTCCCTGCCAGGAGCCGCTGTCACATCGGTTAAGATCGAAGGCGTGCTGCATGAGTTTTCAACCATACCGGGCGTAGTTGAGGATACTACAGATATTGTGCTCAATATTAAGGAACTGCGACTGCGCCTAAATAGCCAGGGAGATAAAATACTACGCATAGAAAAATCTGGCGAGGGTGTTGTAACGGCTGCAGACATTATTGCTGATGCCGATGTAGAAATTCTTAACCCTTCACTGAGGATAGCATCTTTAGATAAAGACGCACGGTTTTTTGTCGAATTGACGGCTGCATCAGGCCGGGGATATGTTCCAGCTGAGCGCAACAAAAAGCAGCATCAGCCTATCGGAGTTATCCCTGTAGATTCCATTTTCACGCCGATTACTCGGGTGAACTACACTGTGGAGAATACGCGCGTAGGACAGATCACTGACTACGATAAGCTGACCTTGGAAGTCTGGACTGATGGTAGTCTCACACCTGAGGAGGCCATCAGCATCGGGGCCAAGATCATGAGCGATCATCTCCATCTGTTTGTATCACTTACAGAGAAGGCTGAAGCCACGAAGACCCTCGTAGACCGTGGAGATAACACAAAAGATAGAGTTCTAGAAATGACAATTGAAGAGTTAGACCTTTCGGTGCGCTCTTTTAATTGCCTGAAACGTGCTGGCATTAACACTGTTCAGGAACTCACTGAGAAGACTGAAGAAGACATGATGAAGGTACGCAACTTAGGCAAGAAGTCGCTAGAAGAAGTCCAGCATAAATTAGCAGATCTCGGGCTTTATCTTAAGAAGAGCGAAGAGTAGGGAGGGACACACATGTCTTACCGCAAACTCGGGCGTCGGACTAACCACCGTCGTGCCATGCTTCGTAACTTGGCGACTTCTTTCTTACGTTATGGTCGCATGGAGACTACTGAAATGCGTGCGAAGGAAGTTCAACGCATAAGTGAGAAGCTTATAACCCTTGGTAAGCGCGGTGATCTGCATGCGCGTCGTCAGGCACTTTCATACCTGTTCGATGAAAATGTAGTGACTAAGTTGTTTACTGAAATTGCACCTAAGTACAAGAACCGTGATGGCGGATATACACGTATAATGAAGACGGATGTGCGTCGTGGCGACGCTGCACCGCAAGCAATACTAGAGCTGGTGGAATAAGCCACCGGCTCTCTTCTTAGGCGAGCGCGGAGCTAAACATGAAACATGAATCGTGACCTAAAAACGTTAGCGTTGCAGCGGTTCGGCATTCTGCCAATCGCTGTTGGTCATGTTTCATAGCTCACGAGTCATGATTAACTCCGCGTCTTCGCTATATTTTGTAGCCTACTGGGGTGAGGAGAATTGTCAATCGTAGACGTTAGAGAGCTTAGACATGTCTACCAAAGTAATGACGGAGAGACCATAGCTCTAGATGGAATAGACCTCACAGTGGCATCTGGTGAATTTGTGGCTATTATAGGTAGAAACGGTTCGGGTAAGTCTACCTTAGCTAAGCATTTTAACGCTATTCTTATGCCGCATAGAGGGCGTGTTCTAGTGTCCGGATTAGATACGCGAGAGGAAGCTCTACTATGGCAGATAAGGCAGTCGGTTGGGATGGTATTTCAAAATCCAGACAATCAGATTGTGGCAACCGTAGTGGAAGAGGACGTAGCGTTTGGTCCGGAAAACTTGGGAGTACCTACTTCTGAAATTGTGGAGCGCGTCAATGATGCCCTTAAACAGGTAGACATGGAGGCATCTCGCACTCACGCCCCACATCTCTTATCAGGGGGGCAGAAACAGCGAGTCGCGATAGCCGGCGTGTTGGCCATGCACCCTCAAATTATCGTTCTCGACGAGGCCACAGCAATGCTAGACCCCATGGGCAGACGAGAAGTCATAGAGACTGTTATGCGCCTCAATCGTACCGAAAAGATGACAGCCGTGTTAATCACCCACCATATGGACGAGGCCGTCCGGGCCGACCGGGTTGTGGTGATTGATGGTGGTGCTGTAGTGCTCTCTGGTACGCCGTTAGAGGTGTTTTCGCAATATGAACAGCTCGAACGTCTAGGTCTAGACGTTCCCGTTGCGACCAAATTGGCCATAGAACTAAAAAAGGAAGGGTTACCGATTAAGGGAGAAGTCCTTACCGCAGCCCAACTGGTGGAAGAGTTATGCCGATTAGATTAAACAACGTAAGCTTCACTTATTCACAAGGGACACCTTTTGAGCGTCATGCCTTACGAAATGTAGACCTATCCATTGCTGATGGCGAGTTTGTTGGCATTATTGGACAAACCGGGTCAGGGAAATCTACACTTGTGCAAATGTTTAACGGCCTAATAAAGCCTACGTCCGGTAGCGTGATAGTAAACGACATACTCACCACAGCCAAAGGAGTTAAGCTAAAGCCCCTGCGTGAACAAGTAGGTTTAGTTTTTCAGTTTGCGGAGTATCAACTCTTTGCGGAGACAGTAGCCGCGGATATTGCCTTTGGTCCGCAGAACCAAGGGCTTTCACCGGAAGAGGTCTGCCGCCGCGTTGACCAAGCTCTGGTTACCGTTGGGTTGCCCGTAGAGATTAAGGATAGGTCACCCTTTGAGCTATCCGGTGGACAAATGCGTCGAGTGGCTGTGGCAGGGGTATTGGCCATGAATCCCAAGGTTTTCATTCTAGATGAGCCTACCGCGGGTTTAGACCCGCAAGGGCGAGATGATATTCTCTCACAGATAGCCAAGCTACACAAAGAGCGTGGTATCACCGTAATCCTCGTATCCCATAGCATGGAGGACGTGGCCCGGTTAGTAGATCGGGTAATAGTTATTCATGAGGGGGAACTTAAATACGACGGCAGACCGGCAGATGTTTTTCGCCATGGCGCCGAGCTCAAGAGTATGGGTCTAGGTGTGCCCCAGGCTACAGAGGTCTTGCAGCAGCTGCGCAGTCGTGGGTGGAATGTACCTGAGGTGGCCTTGACAGTGGAAGAAGCTAAAACAGCAATTCTCTTGGCGCTCCGTGACAGGGGGTACAAGGGGTGAGCATAATGAAAAATGTTACGCTCGGTCAGTACTTTCCTGGTAGCAGCCCTGTTCATCGATTAGATCCGCGCACAAAGCTTTTGATGGCCTTTTCCTATATCATCGTCCTTTTCTTGCTTCACAGTGGGGCCGCGTACCTTGTATTAGCGGTAGCCTCGTTGGCGATGATAACCGTAAGCCGCATTCCCCTCAAATTAGTGCTACGGGGCTTGCGCCCCATTATGATCATCTTGTCGCTGACTCTCATTCTGCACATATTTACTACACACGAGGGGGAACTTCTCGTGCAGTTCTGGATACTTCGTATTTACAGTGGTGGAGTCCGACAAGGGTTACTACTTGCTTTTAGGCTAGTACTGCTTGTTCTTGCTACATCCTTACTCACTCTTACCACATCACCCATCGCCCTAACAGACGGTATAGAGCTTTTACTCAAACCATTTCGCAAGCTAGGGTTGCCGGCTCATGAACTGGCTATGATGATGACAATTGCGCTCCGCTTCATTCCAACACTTATTGAAGAAGCCGAGAAGATAATGAAGGCTCAACTAGCCCGTGGTGCGGACTTTGAGAGTGGAGGATTAGTTAAGCGCGCCAAGAGTCTGCTACCCCTGCTCATACCTCTATTCATTTCCGCGTTTCGTCGGGCAGATGATTTGGCGATGGCTATGGAAGCGCGCTGCTATCGAGGTGGGGATAGCCGAACTAAATTTAAAGTCCTTAAGCTTACAGTGCTTGATGCCTACGCTTGGTTTGTGTTCCTTGTAGTATCTGGCGTAGCCTTCTGGGTAGGTCGGGTTCTGTGAACGTTAAGCTGACACTAGAGTATGATGGTACCGACTTCTGTGGGTGGCAGGTGCAGCCAGGCCAGCGCACCGTTCAAGGGGCTGTGGAAGAAGCGTTGTTGCGCTTAACGGGGGAAAAGCTACGGATTCATGGGTCGGGTCGCACAGACGCCGGAGTTCATGCTCTGGCTCAGGTGGCCAGCTTTTGTGTTGACACCGCTATACCGCCAGGGAGGCTGCACTTGGCGTTAAATCCCCTATTGCCAGACGATGTGAAAGTACTGACCTCAGAGGCTGTGTCAGAGCGCTTTCATGCTCGCTTTTCGGCCCAAGCTAAGACCTACGCTTATCATTTATTATTTAAGGACGAAGCATCACCGCTTTATCGGAATCGGGCTTGGCGAGTAGGTACGAAACTTAACTTAGCTGCAGTCAAGGCGGGTCTAAAACTTGTAGAGGGCACGCATGATTTCAAAGCCTTTTGTTCTGCGGGTAGCAGTGTCGCCCGAACTGAGCGGACTCTTTATAAGGCAAGCTTATCTTGTGTAGAGAATATAGGAGTGGTCACTCTCTACGGCAACGGTTTTCTTTATAACATGGTTCGCATCATAGTCGGCACTGTCGTAGCTATGGGACAGGATAGATTATCTGCGGATGACATCTTAACAGCATTATCGACAGGGGAGCGGAACCGTCTTTCGGCGACGGCCCCAGCACATGGTTTGTACCTTATGGAAGTACATTACTGACTTTTGTTGACAAGCTGAGCGAGAGATTATACAATTATACGTGGTCCGATTGAGCCCCGGACCACCCGAACACGTTGTCTATTATAACCAAACCTTAGGGAGGGAACCCCATGCGAAGCACTTATATCGCCAAGCCAAAAGATGTGGAGCGCAAGTGGTATGTGGTTGACGCCGCTGGACAAACACTTGGCCGTCTTGCGAGCGAGGTAGCTGCTATTCTTCGTGGCAAAATGAAACCGATCTTTACCCCACATCTTGACACAGGCGATTTTGTTATTGTTATTAACGCCGACAAGATCGAGTTGACAGGTAAAAAACTATCGCAAAAGATGTACTATCGCCATTCTGGTTTTCCAGGCGGTTTCCGCCAAACTAGCTATGACATTCTCATGAAGAAGAAGCCTGAGTTTGTTATCGAGAAAGCTGTGAAGGGTATGCTCCCTCACAACAAGCTAGGTCGCACTCAAGGCAAAAAAATTAAAGTCTATGCTGGGCCTGAGCATCCGCATGCCGCTCAACTGCCTGAAGTATGGACTATTCGGGGTTAGGGAAGGAGGAGATTGTAAGTGGCTAAAGTACAGTATTTTGGAACAGGGCGCAGGAAGACTTCAGTTGCGCGTGTGCGCATAATGCCTGGTTCAGGGACTATCGTGATTAACCGCAAGTCAATAGATGACTATTTCGGTTTAGAGACTCTAAAGCTGATTGTTCGCCAACCCTTGGTTCTTACCAATACCGTTAACAACTATGACGTAATCACCTCCGTTCACGGTGGTGGCAACTCCGGGCAAGCCGGTGCTATCAGGCACGGTATCGCTCGCGCCCTCATCCGCATGGATGCTGAGCTTCGTCCTTCACTCAAGACAGCAGGCCTACTCACTCGTGATCCACGCATGGTTGAGCGTAAGAAGTACGGTCTCAAAAAGGCACGCCGTGCTCCTCAGTTCTCCAAGCGTTAATATTACGCCTACGAAAAGAAACCCGCAGGAGGTCACTGAGAAAGTTTTGGCTTTTTGAACTTTGGCCTTTCCCTATATGCGAAAAGGAACTAGAGATTGTCCTAGGTGACAATCTCTAGTTCCTTTTATGTTGGGCTTAGCTGAGCTCTGCCGTAGCTCTCTGAGCTTTTATCTTAGTTATAGGGCTACGAGTGTTACTGATCCCAAAAGAATTTAATTATAGTGAAGGATTTCACGAAGTAAGGTCAAATATATATAACATAGTGAATCATATTAGCATGTGCTGTCACAGTACAAAACGAGGAGGGTTTTTAATGATTAGGAAGGCAATTGAAATGATAGTAGATGTTCATAGCGAGTTTTTAGGCGGGAAAGGCACCTTAGTAAATACTCATTTCCTGGATAAGCAAAATTCGGCTGGGACGGGCAGGCTCTTTGTAAAAAGCACATTATCACCAGGTAGTTCCATAGGTTATCACACCCATAAAGGGGACTTAGAGGTTTACTATATTCTTTCCGGGAAAGCGTTAGTTAGTGACAACGGTAAAGAATCAATTCTGGAAGCGGGAGATTCAATCTATACACCAAATGGGTCGTCACATTCCATTGAAAACGTTGGTGAAGTTGATCTGGAATATGTCGCGTTGATTCTTTTTGATAGGGAATCAGTTTGAGCTCAATCAGATAAGTAAAATGATCACACCTAGCCTGGAAAGGTCAGGCTTTTTTATTGATTAAGTAGAAATGGCGGCTATTCGAGAACGAAAGGAGTGATAGGTCGAACCTAAGCTTTCACAGATGGTAACCCCTAAATACACAAATGAGGAGGATTATTTTAATGACACCTATCGTAGCAACTTCTAGTTCAGTCATTGTTTTAGTAGTTAGTATTATCGCCCTCGTCCTTGGAATTATTAAATTAAAAATTCATCCTGTTTTCGCATTAATCATCGTTGCAACCGTTGCCTCTTTTGGGTTCGGTTTCCCGATCGAACACGTCTTCTCAACTGTCACTACCGGGTTTGGCAATACCATTGCCTCTATCGGTATCGTTATTATATTAGGTTGTGCCATCGGAATCATCCTCGAGGATACCGGCGGAGCTTTGGTGCTAGCTAACTCGATTCTTAAGGTTGTGGGCAAGCAGCGCTCCAAACTCACTATGGCCATTACAGGATACCTAGTCTCAATTCCGGTATTTAGCGATTCAGCCATCGTAATTTTGTCGCCGGTTGCCCGCGCTCTTTCTGCACGCGGGGGAGTTCCCCTAATCGCACTCTTGGGCGCCTTGAACGGCGGTATTTTGGCTACGCACACAATGGTTCCGCCCACACCCGGCCCGATTGCTGCCGCAGGTACGTTAGGCGCTGACCTCGGCCTAGTAATTGCTCTTGGCCTGATTTCGTCTTTGGCTTATACATGGGCAGCGACGGCGTGGTGCGGCAGCAAGAGAATGCTTGCCAAGTATCCTGCTGTTTCAGAGTTGCCGGAGGTAGATGTGGCGAACGGGTTGGATCCACTAAGTGGGTTTGCTGCCGCAGGGAAGAAGGCCCCTAGTGCTTTTTTTGCTTTCGGTGCTATTCTCCTTCCGGTTTTGTTGATTTGCGTTAACTCCTTTGGCAGACTCTTACTCGATGCAAAGTCTCCTGCACTACCTATACTAGGCTTTGTGGGGCATCCGATTTTTGCTCTGTTCCTAGGCGTTCTAATTGCTTTAGGTATGGATACCACGCGTTTGAGTTGGGATCAATTCTATAAATGGTGTGACACCGCCGTTGACAAATCCGGTTTTATCATCCTGGCAACGGGAGCGGCCGGCGCATTCGGTGCCGTGCTCAGAGGCTCTGGCGTTGGCACATACTTGGGTAATGCAATTGCTGCAACACCGCTTCCTCCGGTATTAATTCCGTTCCTGGTTTCAGTAGCACTCTCTGTTGCAACCGGATCTGCCACAGTATCGCTGATAATTGGTTCTGGCATCATTTTGCCATTGCTGCCGGCTTTAGGTCTACATCCTGTTATTGCAACACTGGCAATCGCAGCAGGCTCGTCCTTCTTCTACCATCTCAACGCCAGCCATTTCTGGGTGGTACTCAAGGCCAATGGCGACTTGCCGACAAAGCAAGGTTTTGACCTTGTGGCCATCCCATCGGCTCTTGGCAGTGTCGCAGCCATGGCGGTCGTATGGGCGATGTCCTTGTTCATCTAGTAGATAGCAAAGCAACACTAAATGTAATTTTGATTGCTTCAAATGAGGTGGGTGTATATGAAAAATAGAAGATTAGTGATGATTCCTGGACCAACTCCCGTTGCGAGGTCAATTCAGGATCAAATGGGTAGAGAGACAATTGCTTTTGGGGACCCAAACTTTGTCAGGGACTATAAAGAGCTAATCAGCGACTTGAAGACGATGTGGAAAACAGCCGGTGAAGTTTTTGTTGTGGCAGGTACTGGCACCATGGCCATGGAAATGGCAGTTGCCAACACGCTAAAAAAAGGGGATAACGTCTTAATCGTCTCCCATGGTTTTTTCGGTGACCGTTTCATCGACATCTGTGAAAGAAAAGGATTTAATGTGGATGTGCTGGCAAGTGAATGGGGATCTATCGTTCCTGTAGCTGAAATCGAGAGCAAGTTAAGGGAAAAGAAATATCAGGCATTGACAGTAAGCCATGTAGACACATCGACAGGCGTTCGTGCCCCTATCGAGGAAATTGGCAGGATGCTGAAGCAGTTTGACGAGATCATCTTTATCGTGGACGGAGTATGCTCGACAGCAGGCGAAATGGAATATGTGGACGATATGGGAATTGATATATTGTTCACGGGTACACAGAAAGCCTTTGGTGTTGCGCCAGGATTAGCGATTCTATGGGCAGGGCCAAAAGCCATGGAAAGAAGAAAAAGCTTAGGGACAATTCCAGAGTACTATGTTGATTTTTACAAATGGTTACCCGTCATGCAGGACCCCTCAAAATACTTTGCGACACCGGCAGTTAACTTGGTATGGGCATTAAAAGAATCTGTCGCCATCATTAAGGAAGAGGGGCTGGAATACAGATTCGTAAGGCATCAGAAAGTGGCCAAGGCTATGCAGATGGCCTTAGAGGCGCTCGGGTTCAAGGTCCTGGCTGACAAAAACTATCGAGCGGCAACACTCTCCAATCTAGTTTATCCCGAGGGCATAAATGATGTCGAATTTAGAAATTCTCTCAGGGACGAGGGGGTCGTTGTAGCCGGTGGATTAGGGGCGTATGCAGGCAAAATGTTCCGGTTAGGCCATATGGGCAACATTGATATGCATGACTTAGTATCGGTGATTGCCACCATCGAGAGAGCATTGTACAAAGCAGGTCGACATACCGAACTTGGAAAAGGCGTCGGTATCCTGATGCAGGAAATGTTAAGGGATAGAGGTCAGGCTTAACGCAAAACAAAACAACCCGCAGGCGGCGCTTGAGCGCGTCCAGCGGGTTGTTTTATCGTGCTACAGAACAAGCGACGGTGATGGACCTAGCGCAACTGAGCAGACTTCTTTCACACTATGTAGTAGACCCAGTCGGTCTATGCTACAATATATAGTACAATACAGGAAGAAATTGAAGGGAGGTTGCTCATGAACAACCTTGGAGAGATGTTTGTGCGCTACTATACGAAGGAGCTTAAAGGCCGTGACGACCTCACTGTTTATGACCTATTTGAGTGGTCGAAGCGGGACGTGTTGCTACAGGATTACAAAAGCGGTAAGGTCCTGACAGATATGAAGGGCCTAGAGTTTCCAATACACTATTCTCAAAATGCGGTGGATATTATTGCCTCGAAATACTTTCGCAAGGCGGGGGTCAACAATGAATCCGGGCAGGAAACTTCGCTTAGGATGTTGGTGCACCGCATGGTGGATTTCTGGACGGCGGCGCTTCAAGAGGAAGGGATTATTAAAACGCAGGAACAAAGGGACATATTCTACGACGAAGTAGCCTATGGCCTTCTTAACCAGATGTTCGCGCCTAACTCGCCCCAGTGGTTTAACACTGGCCTGGCCCGCAGTTACGGTATTAAGGGAAGCCAAAACGATCTCTTTTTTTACGATTCCAAGAAGAAGCAGGTCGTGGCATCTGAGGATACCTACACCCGCACGCAGGCCTCTGCTTGCTTTATTCTATCCATTGAAGATAGGCTGCTGGGCAAGCACTCAATTTCGGAACACTATGTCACCGAGACTAAGCTTTTTAAGGGCGGTTCTGGCACCGGTACTAACTTTTCGCCGCTTAGGGCGGTGGGGGAGAAGCTTTCCGGCGGCGGGTTTTCTTCGGGCTTAATGAGCTTTCTTAAGGGTCTTGACCGCAATGCCGGCGGCATTAAATCCGGAGGCACCACACGGCGAGCGGCAAAAATGGTTTGCTTGAACATTGATCACCCAGAAATTGAAGATTTTATTGTGTGGAAAGCCCGCGAAGAAGAAAAGGTGCGAGCTTTAGCTAAGATGGGCTACTCTGCTGATATAGACGGTGAGGCTTACGAGACAGCCTCAGGACAGAACTCTAACAATTCGTTGCGCATTCCCGACGAGTTTATGCATAAGGTGCTTCGCCTAAAAGACGATCCTCACCAGACTATTACTCTTAAGGGAAGGGTAGATCCCTCTGTAGATCGGGAAGTATTTGTCGGGCATCTCTGGGAGTTATTTAACGATGCAGCCTGCCGGGCCGCCGACCCTGCTCCGCAGTTTACCGACACTTTTAACGCCTGGCACACATGTCCAGCGGGGGAGGATGGCGACCTGTGGGCTCCTCACAATAGGCTTAACTCCACTAACCCCTGTGGGGAATATGCTTTTCTTGATGACACCAGCTGTAACCTGGCGTCGCTCAACCTCTATCGCTTCTACGACCCCGCAAGCGGCAGTTTTGATTTGGTGGGGTTTAGGCACATGATTGGGCTTAACCAACTGGTGCTGGAGGCTTCTATTGTGTGGGGACAGTTTCCCACCGAGGACATTGCACGTAAAACATATATGTTTCGCACCACAGGCCTTGGCGTTGCCAACTTGGCTTCGCTGCTTATGGCTATGGGATGGCCCTACGACTCACCAGAAGCTCGCAGCCTAGCGGCGGCTCTCATGGGCGTAGTCACCGGGGAAAGTTATCGGGTGTCGGCTCTCATGTCCAAAGAGGTTGGGCCTTTTGAGAAGTATGAGCTAAACAAATTGTACATGAATAGGGTTGTTCGCAACCACGCCCGGGTAGCGGGTGCCCTCGGCGACCTATACGAAGGTCTACATTACGAGCCGCAGAGGGTAGATCACGAGTTGCTGGAACGTATGGGGTTACTGTGTCTTTCATTAAACCTCAAGGAGTGCTGGGCCGAGGCCGTACGCCTAGGGGAAGTAAACGGCTATCGCCACGCGCAAGTGGTGGTGGTAGCACCCACCGGAACTATTTCTTTTGCCATGGATTGTGCCGCAACTTCTGTTGAGCCCTTCTTCTCTCATGTAGTCTACAAAAAACTGGTGGGCGGCGGCTTTATGACTATTGTCAATCCGGTAATCAGCGTGGCCCTCAAAACACTTGGCTATACTGCCCAGGACATACATGAGATTATGGACTACCTCAGTCGTGAAAAAGGCGGCAAGTTGGTGGACGGCAAAATCGAAGGAACTCCCCATTTGAAGGAAGAGCACTATGCTGTATTCGATACTGCTAGTGTTAACGGTAGCGGCAGTCGCTTAATCCATCACAATGGACATGTTCTCATGATGGCAGCTTTGGCTCCCATGGTATCTGGCGCCATCTCCAAGACTGTTAATCTGCCCCGAGAAGCAACGGTCGAAGACTTTAAGGCGGTGCACATACTGGCCTGGCAAACCGGGGTAAAGGGAATTGCGTTGTATCGTGATGGCTCCAAGTTTACGCAGCCCCTGAGCAATAAGTTGGACAGCATTGATAAGCAGGTGGACCTCGAAAACCTCACCTATGAGGCACTGCTGGCTTTTGCCCGCGAAGCTAAAAAGCGTATGACCTCACCGGTGCCAGGCTCTCGTCGGGATAAAGTCACTGGAATTCGAGCGGGGTGCACCCATGCAGCGCAAATTGAGGACGTTAAGTTGTATATTACCGTGAACCGCGACGCAATCGGGGAAATATCTGAGATTTACATGACAACCGACCGCGAAGGCAGCCTCATTACAGGGTTCCTGAACTCACTGTCTAAGACCATTTCAGTAATGCTGCAGTATCATATTCCGGCAGAAGATATTGCCCGCATGCTACGGGGACAGAAGTACGAGCCCCATGGTTTTGTAACCCGTCACCCATACATTAAAACCGCTAGTTCTATTTCGGACCTTATTTCTAAAGTGATTGAAATCGAATTGGGTGATTACTCCCGGGTGCAGGTCAAGCCTGAGGCTGGCGACGTAATCATGCGCTCCCACGAGCGGTTTACTGTCACTCCTGAGGCGAGTGCTGCTACCAAGATTTCACCAGAGCGACAGCTGACCACGGATGATATCATCAAGGATGCTAAGGCTAACGGCGAGAAGCTGTACCATTCCGCCTGCTCCAATTGTTCTAGTTTTCGCATGGTCATAAACGGCACCTGCAAGGTTTGCCTCGACTGCGGAACTACCACCGGTTGCTCTTAAGGTGTGAAGCAAGCCTCCGTATACAGCACCACAGCCTTTCTTTCTTCAGAGGTGCTTTGTTTGGGAGCTACCTGGCTCACCCTGATTACTAAAGCACCTCTAAAAGACAATGCTCCACAGGCTTCGCACCTAGCCCTCTAGTTTTAGATTAGGCGACCTGTCAGGCTACAAAAAAAGAACTAGAGTTGTCGTCTAGGACAAGCTCTAGTTCCTTTGCGTATGCACGCTAGAACCTACTTGGCAATATGGCAGGCCACAAAATGGTCGGGGCGCAATTCCCGCCATTCAGGTGCAACCGATTTACATTGATCTACAACATAGGCACAGCGGGTATGGAAGCGACACCCTGCCGGCGGGTTAATGGGGCTGGGAACGTCACCCGTAAGGGGGATGTGTTGGATCTTGCGCTGTGGGTCATGAAGAGGGATGGCAGACATAAGCGCTTGCGTGTAGGGATGGAGAGGGCTGGCATAGAGGTCATCGGATGAGGCCAGCTCAACAAGACTTCCCAAGTACATAATATAGTGAGTAGAGATAGTAACAAGGAGGCCTCGACATGAATGTTGTACACGCATCGTCTATAGGTTATGCTGCTCAGAGCATACTCCACGCGAATGAGGACCTGCTTGGTGAAGTTCACAGTTCTTTTAGACGGGCTTTTAACATCCACACTTACTCGGGTCAGATTGTCTCCTTCTCGACCGCAGGAACGCCTAATTTCCCCACTAACGTGGTTACTAATCTAACTGATCAGCCCGGTTTTGTCTCATAGGCATTAGTCGTGGCTTACCCGTATGCCAGGCCGGCGCCACGCTGTTGGTGGGCTCCCTGCAGATACAACTGCAACTGGCAACCGAGTACTACTCTTTGATCAAAGGCAATGTCCAGAGGACAGAGGGAGATTCTATAGACCAAATAATCCACCACGCCGCGCTTGCCGCAGTCGAGCTCACTGACGGGAGCGGCTTGGCACCTTTATTGCCACATATTGCTTGGCTCTGCTCCTCGTGTGCCAAAACCCAGTAAAGAAACCGTGCGCAATGTGTTTGAAAAGTTCTTGGCCCAGTCGTAAGAGGCGTTAGAATACATAAGAAGTAGCCCCGGAGCATCCGCTTCGGGGTTTTGCTATTCCTCAGCATTAGTGGCTTAAGTTGTTTTACCCGCACATAATCCCCCGCGTCTGATATAATAATTTCGTATGTAGGCAGCATGCGCTATGCAGTAATATCTTTCGCAAGAGCTAGCATGAGTGGACAGGAGTGAGGCTGAGTGTTTGATCTCAAGGAACACAACAATGTCATAACGGACGAAAACTACCGACGTTTGTACCAAGCTAGCATAATTATCTTAACCGTAGGTACAATAACGGCTGTCTATTTTCTGCTTGTCCTTAAGCGGCCTCTGTACCTCGCCTATGTCATAATTCCGCTTAGCCTAGTTAACATCGGCCTTTGGCATGTAAGTATGTTGGGAGACTGGGCCAGGAAAGCTTTAATATATATCAACATTGTTGTGCCTTTAGTTGTGGGCGGCCTGTGGAATGTACTGTTGCGAGGGACCCCTCTAGCATTACCTAGTTACATGTTTATGATCACTTTTGTGGCTGGTGTATTCTTACTCAGACCACAAACTACGTTGGCATTTTTTGCGGCGTCCCAGGCGCTCTTTTTGTGGAGTCTACATCAGTATCCATTCCATGATGAGTGGTTGCAGTCCTCATATATCTTGCACGCCGTGGTCTTTACGGTACTGGCGTGGGTGTTATCTGGTATGCTTTTTCGGGCTAACAATAAGCTCATCCAGGAGAAACGTCTATTCGAGGGGCTTTATGTGACGGATAGACTAACTGGGCTTTACAATAGACATAAGCTTGATGAGGAGCTGAGCAGAGAAATCGTCAGAGCAGATAGATATAATACTCCGCTATCTCTTTTTTTAGTGGATGTGGACAGATTTAAGGCAGTAAATGATGAATACGGTCACCTCGCGGGGGACTCTGTGCTGCGCCAAATCGCAGAAGTCATGCACTCGTCCTTGCGTAAGACGGATATCCTAGGTAGGTGGGGTGGTGAGGAGTTTATGGTTATTTGTCCGAATACAGATGTTGGAGGTGCTCAGTTAGTCGCAGAGCGGGTGAGAGAGAGTGTATGCAAAACCCAGTTCACGAGTGGTAAAACCGTTAGTCTATCTATAGGGTTGGACCATTACATCGTTGGTGAGAGTATAGAGACTGTCCTTCAGAGAGTGGACGGCCTCTTGTATCAGGCCAAGCAAAGTGGTGGCAACAGGGTAGTGAAGGTCACCTCTCAATCTGCTGATTCCACGACTGGCCGGTTGATATGATGGTTGCGTGATGACGAAGGTTGATGTGTAGATGAAAGTGAGGTGAGGGTTTGCAGAGCAAAGTGGCGAAGGTTAATTTAGAGATGGGAATGCCTTCTGTTGAATCGGCCCTTCAGACTATGCATAACGCGCTCTCCACTCACAAAAGGCAGGGAACGAAGGCAGTGATCCTTATCCATGGTTATGGATCGTCAGGAACAGGCGGGGGGATTAAGGCCGCTGTAAGAAGGGCCCTAGGCGACACGAGCCTGCGTGGTATCGTAAGGGCTTACGTGGGCGGGGAAAACTGGACTCTACAGAAACGTGAGTTCATAGGCATATGTAAGTCGCTAGACGAACACGACCGCTCGCTGTCTGCTAACGAAGGCGTCACGATTGTCTTACTAAGATAGAAACAGCTTGGCTATGGCCAAGCTGTTTCCCAATGATATTAATTCTATGGCCGTAGCGAGATTTCTTTCGTATGATAGGATAGAGTGTAGTATAGAAGTACTGACATGTAAGGGGAGTTTCAGGTGGAACGTATTCGCAATAAGGAGTTACTGGCGAAAATTATGTCGGCGGAACAAGCTGCTCTTTTAATCAAAGATGGCATGAATATTGGTGCTAGCGGGTTTACGCCTTCAGGTTATCCTAAGGCTGTGCCCCTTGCCTTAGCCAACCGTGTCTTAGCTGGGGAGAAGTTGAAGGTAGGGTTATTTACAGGCGCCTCCGTCGGTGACGAACTCGATGGGGCATTGGCGCGAGCTGGCGCGATATCTAGGCTGTTGCCTCTCAGCTAATTTGACGGGCCTTTAGCCACCGCCATTGTCGTGAATGCTGAAGCGTCACTCCGTCAGATCGGTGGTAATCATAACGCCATTAATACGAGGTGGCACATGCCAGTCAGTGT